>Ga0114923_10003501_pt1 | contig 10595 bp, 14 predicted proteins | sample SumtaG_FD_89578 | JGI IMG/M metagenome (GOLD analysis project Ga0114923, IMG submission 89578) | Deep subsurface microbial communities from Indian Ocean to uncover new lineages of life (NeLLi) - Sumatra_00157 metaG | ecosystem: Environmental > Aquatic > Marine > Oceanic > Sediment | place: near...
TAGAATGGCCATAAAAGAGAACTGCCCCGGGTAGCTCCCTGGTGCTCGGCAGGGGCCACCCGGGGCAGCGAGGAGATTTGATCTGTTTCCGCTACGCTTCCTGGTCCGCTACGGCTGCCGTTACTTCGATTTCGACACCAGCATCCGCGATCGACGCATCAGGATGGCTACCATAAGCCAGAGTTTCGCTCTCGTCGGTTGCCCCCCCCGTAAACGTCTTCAACGTTGACCCGTCGCTGGGCAACAGATTTGGCGCCGTTATCTTGACCCTGTAGGTAGCTGCGCTGGTGCCCGAATCGATTACTACCCTGGAATCGATATCCAGCACAATGCCAACCTTGCCACTCAGCAGCAGCTTCTCCTGAAGCCGATCAGAAACCCATTTGCGCGCAATTCCGATTTCAAGAGACGGATTCCCGGAACCGAAGAACGCCTGAGGCATTGCCCGGCAAATACCACCCGGGACCATTTGAGCATCACCGGTCAAGGTAGCGTCAAATGTCTCGAGGGTTGGGAGCTCGATTCCGTCCGCGGTCAGGCATGCATTGACTGAGACCAAACTCGGCTCCGTAGTCAAAACCGGAGTCCATGGAGCTGCCAGGGTTACCGACACCACGTCAAGATCAGCCCAGCCAGAGCCGGATACGTCAATGATCGCGATCTCAATCGGCGCCCCTTCAGGCTTGGCACCGATAAATTCCCCGCTTGCCGAATCTATGACCTCGGACCATCGGGGATTCCCTGCCTCACCCGTCTCTACTCCACAGGTGACGGTAAAGGTAGTCGCGCCGAACACAGGAACCGACCCGATATCAGCGGCAAAGGTAATCACCTTAGGATCAGCTACAGTGCCCGCACCCGTAGGAGCTCCGACCACCTTAAGATTTAGTTGCTGTTCAGCAGCTACAGGCACCAGCTCGGCCAAAGACTGAAGGCCCCTGGCAATTGGAACAACTGCCGGAATGCCAGTGTCAATATCCCAGACCCCCTCAAAAGCCGACAGATTCAGAGGAATGATATTCCAAAGCGAATTGACCACAGCTGAAGCCGCTACATTCAGAACCCAGCTCTGAACTTTTGCAGGCCCCCACCTTTGGACGCTGTTCCCGGTATTCGAGAAATAGAACCACAGAGCCCGTAACGTAGCCGGAGAAATCCAGTTGACACTTGATTGAGTGTTCGAAAGCTTATGGAGCCAAGCAGTGCTCGCGTCCAACTGTACAGGAGCAGCAGACCCGCCCAGAAGCGAAGTCAGCAAATTCAACTCCCACAGAGAAGCCCTTAGAGGATGCTGAAGAGGCCAAGGTCCGGTGTTGATAGCTCCCGCAAGTGACTCAGGCATCCAACCAAAGCCGGCAATGTTTCCGTCAAGGCTCACGCGCCCTATCGTAGGAGTCGGCCCCATGTTGGAAAATCCCGATCCAGGGCCATAGCGAAATCCAACAGCAGCGTCTTCTGTTCTGATGTCCCCAGCTTCCGACAAGGCCATTCTGATTTTTGCCTCGGAAGGCCGAAAGGTTCCAGTTCCTAGTCCCATGATCAATCTCCTAGATCTGATTTCCTATGAAGGGCTATACGGCGAACTCTTCCAGCATCGACCGGTGCTTATCGGCGGTCTTTGTTTTAGCTTCCGCCATTTCCGTCTCGGTTTTGACAAGCTGAGCGATAGACTCGGAATCGGTAATCACCTCAACTGGACAATCCCTAGATTCCAGAAGCTGACGCTGGGACCCTGTGACTTCCACAAGCGACCCGAAGGAAGTTACCTGGCCAGCACCCGGAACAATCGCCGGGGCGCCCAGGTGTGAAAGCAACCGGACCCAAAACTTACCGCCTTCTGGGATCAGGTTGGCCCGAAACCGAGTAGGCCCTCTGTGATCAACTTTCCCGTCGTTGTCGATACTGTGAGCATTGCCTACGCTCTTGAGTGCCCTGGAGACCAGCAAGTCACTGATGCATGTCATTAGCTTTTTGCCTTTGAGCCCCAGCTTTTTCTTGAGCTCCTTAGCGCCAAAGAGCTTCTCCCCGAAAGATGCGACAACATCCAAAGGATCTGGAAGACTCGTGGTTTCTGTAGACTGAGTTGTTGCTGTTGACGACATCAGATCTCCTCTAGCAAGTTGTACGCACAACGCCATAAACCGTTGAAAACTCCATGGCAGCCATCATACACGGTTCGGCACCAGAAAGCGAGACTTCTTCCCTGCCGTAGTTTGTAGCCAGTGGCCCCCTCTTGATTCCATGGGCTGCTGTTTGGGTGTTTAGGGCACCACCAAACCCTGAAGGAAGATCCGGCCAAGCCGAAAAACTTGGATCGGAATTGTCTCTCCACACCAACCCAGGATTGCCCGGCTCCAGATTGCTTGCTGCGTCTCGGCCACCGTCCAGAGCAAGCCGGAACATGAAATCCAGGTCAACAATACCGGCTTCGACAATTCCCGTCAGACCAGCGTTCGGAAGAAGATCGACATTTTCTGGCCATACCGCAATAGCATTAAGTCGCAAGCCCTCGATCCCGCCACTTACATTGTCGGATGAAGTATCGAATCCAATCGAGACGCCATAAATTGTCCAGGGCTCTACCACCGACCACTCCAGCTCCACACCCGACAATTTACGTACTGAATCAAGACGGTTTTTATGGAACCATTTCAAAATTGCAGCCTGGCGGATCGTTTCCATGAAAACGTCAAACGCCGCCCCTGCTATCTGTTGAGGCGCTCCTCGTTCGGCTAAAGCTGAAACTGGCATTAGGCAGCCCTTTGTCTGCAAAGTTCAGCAATCGCTGCACGCCCTATGTGTTCAGCGTATGCCGGAGGGATCGCCTGAGAAAGAACTGCCCGACTCATCCAATCAATCCCCATTGCCCTACGTTGAGTCCTAAGAGGAATCCTCCACACTCCGACTTCCACTGTGCTTCTCAGGTTATTCCTGTTCGTAGCCGGTGCAAATCTTGGTAATTGACCCGAATGATTGCATTGAAGTTCAGGTACAGTGAATGAAGTTTCAAATAACCGATGCCTTCGTACATCAAGACCAAACATCGACCCGCACAAAATCACAGGACACCTAAGCCTGCTTCTTGCCCCAGGCACATTCTCTATAACCCACAATGGGCAATCACAAAGTCTGTTTCTGGTTTCGCTAATCAAGTCTGGCGCCGAATTCACGTAAGCCGGTCTGCGTTTGTATGCTGTGAATGCCTGACACGGAGGAGAAGCCCAGACCAAATCAAATCCGCTCAAGTCAAAATCCAGCGCATCGTTCCGCACAAACGCATACGGATATTCTGGCTGCTCTTCGATATCGACTCCAAGAACCTCGAAACCGGCCGCCACTAGACCGGCTGACACTCCGCCGCCCCCGCAGAAAAGGTCCAGTGCTGTCAAGACTCTAGGCATCAGGGCATGAACTCCTTACATTCAAACCGCATCAAATTCTCATCAGCCGCACGTTGCCCAGCTTCCCATTCTCCGGGATCAAGTGACTCGCATTTCTCTTCCGGAGCAGAATTCTTGCCAGTATCACAGCGTTTCACATAACCCGCTATCCAGCAATAACTCCTTGCTGTTATCACGGCATGAACTCCTTGGCCCGACACTTCCTGATCTGAGGAAGATCAATACCGCCTGCTTCCCAGGGCTTGCCCCTGCGTTTAAGTGCCCCTATGGTAATCATCGGCTGAATCGTGTCCATAGGCTGACCCTGTGCGCCATGGAACCATTCGGGAAGCTTGAACCCGTTCATATCCTGGCCTTCAAGTACGTCATACCAACGCCGGAACTTGAGCGCGTTCCAGAGACTTCGCTGGAAAGGAGTCAAAGGGTCCTTGCCGTTGGGCTTGCACATGCTGAAATCTATGCTAGAGTGTCTGGACTGGCCAAGGCGGCTCTACTTGCCCCGGCCAGTCCCCACCCCATACGCTTGAAAGGAGCGACAGGATGGCTAACGAAACGAAGGATAACACAGAACAGTACCTTGGGCTAACCTATATCCGTTTCTGGATCCGCACACAAGAGAAAGCAAGCGGTGCACCGATTCGTCTGTTCCGCGGTTAGAGCGATGATGACAAAAAAGAAACAGAAATCAAAAATTATCTTGAGAGCTGGTGTTCTCAATTCGGAGCATGGAATCACAGCGATAATAGAGTTAGCTATGGCTTCGAAATTATAGGAACCAACGTTAAATCTAGGCCCCCTGGAAGCCAGCAAAGACACTCAATTTCGCTGCCAGCAGCATCTCGTCCGTGTACCTAATAGCCCTCTGAGGCAGCCTCAGACCCGCTCTAAGCCGTTCTTCTGACATCCATACCCCTGTAGCCCTGCCTAATCCAGCTCGCATCACAGAAGCTTCCCCTCGAGGCTTGATGAGTGCTCCTCGATGATGAGCTAGAGCAATCTTGTCAGTTACCCTCAGTCGTACCTCCCGAGGCCCCTTCTCTGTCTGGGCACGCTCCCATGCTCGGGCTACTCGACCGCCTGTGCTGCCTAAGGTGATCGAGGCCGGAGTGAAATCACCGAACGGGTGAGCCCTTGGCCATGCTGGAATACCGCCTCGCTCAAATTGCTGGCGGACTCCGGCTCTAATGGTCTTTTCAAGACGAACCCCAGCAGCACCGGATAATGGTCGCCTGAGCTGATTCTCGGTCTCAACAATAGATTCAAGAAGATCCTGAAATCCTATTCGCTGAAAACGAAATCTGAGCAAGGCAGCTATAGCGCACCATCCTTGCCCTTCTTTCCTAACAGTACCTTGCGGTCAAACCAGATAATGAACAGCGTCCAGGCCGACCCCACCAACGCAGGAGCAAGCTTGGCAACCGCTGCAAGATGATCAAGAGCAGATATGGCCGCTTCAGCACCCAGCATAACCACATACCTCGGGATCAACAAAGTCAGCATTCAGAGGATACTGTGTCCAGGCCAAAATATCGCGGGTTATTTTACCCCAAACTTTGACCCGCTTACCGTTCACTACAGACACGTATTTAACCCAAAACTCGCAGGCAATACGATCATAGATCGCAGTCATCCATTCAGCATAGAACTCTAATCCCGGGCCAGGAGAAGCAAAGATGCGCACCTTTTGCCTATGTCCCGGCTCGGCATGTGTACCGCCCTCAAATCCTTCGCGATCTCCCTTTTCTCCGCCCCGCTTCGGGCTCTCATCGCACACTGCCGGGCACCACGCCCTGGCCCACATAGACGGTAATTTCATGCTCCTGCCCTTCTGGCCGGGTAGAAAGCTTCGGGAAAATACTCGCTCTTCTCAGGTGCGATCTTATCGACCACAACAGGGGCAACGAAATCACTCTGTTTCGAACAAGCTAAGACTGCCGCTTCCCTGTCAGAACACAATGCCTTGAATTCCCAAGAGCTTGACTCTGAATCAAGAGTGTGGCCCACCAACCAGAAAACCAACGGCACGCTCATAGACACGCCCTGCGCACCATGTGAGCAATTCTTCCCCACTGTGCCCCGTCGCACATACTGCCCTTGTTTTCAGAATTGATCATATCGGCCATCATCCAAGCTGCCTGCCTTGCAAGACGCGGCAACACCCTTGCCGCCCTGGTGGTAAACGTTGCTCCCCCGCTCACTGCCACGGCTCCAATGACCTCGGACCACGTAGGCTCTTCACCAGCTGCTGTTGTTCCCGCTACAGTACACTCAAGCACGATCCCTGCAAGCGCCCTGTCCGTTGGGACAATGAACGATCCTCGAACGTCTCCATAAGCCGTCGACTTGCCTACATCATAGGCTGTGTTCGGTTTCCAGTTTTCTATGGCGACCGTAGGGCCCGGGTCTTTACGTGGCCCTTCGGGGTTGCTCCCTACCTGGCCAGGCATTAGGTACCCGGCTGTCAAAGAACCTGCCACTCCTAGTCCGTCTCCATTGCCGACAATATAGTCGCTCGTCTCGAGTCCTGGTAATTTGTCAGGACGGACCCCGCTCGATACCTGCGTCGTCCAGTCCCAACCTCGATCCCGATAGAGCTCACTGTGGCAGTTTCCTCTGATCCGGTACGTATCGGCCTCTATCGCCAGGTCAGTCCCCAACGATAAACCTGACCCCCTCAACAACGACACTTCGGGGACTTGCTCCCCTTCAGCATCTGCTATCGGGGTCTCAATCGGGAATCGAGGAAGAACGAGTGCTGTATCGCCAAACCCTGGCAGCTTGACGATGTATTCCTGGCGGTAGAAATCTCGGTCTTGAACGAGCTCCCGCATGCGCTCGGACACTTGATCAGCCAGAAGCTCGGCCGTTATCAGGTCAAGGCTGATCAATTTCGGGTGAGTCAGGATCTCGGCAGGAGTAACTGGCCTCGTATCCACTGCATGGGTCTTGATCTCGAGATCAAGGATCTCAGTAGCAATCTCCATCAAGAATGGAGCTGATTTCGCTGCTGACGCTGTAGTTTTCTTGGCCATCTAATCGGTGGAGAACGGGTGATTTCGCTCCGTCAGGCCAAGGGTCTGATTTTTACGTCCCGCTCCCCGCTGGCCACTATAGCACAAAGATCCCGCTCGAACAGAATGCTCTTGCACTCAAGACCCGGTGCACGAGCATTCTGGATAGACAATTCCACCGGCCTTGAAGGTAGTCCGGAGAGGCCACAGTCCCGTGCGACCCAGGAACTCTACCCTACTCCTGCTCTGAAGGCAACCCCAGCTGTTTTCCGTCGACCAAGTCGCCGCTCAGGTTGCTTGCTGGCAGGCTCTCGGACTCCGGTTTGTCGGAGTCCCTGCTATCGACCCCACCTCGCCTGAAGCGTCCAGCCCCACGCTCAAAGTCAGTACCTTGAGCTGGTCGGAGGGCTCCAGTATGGTAGGTATCGTGCATATTGGACCTTTGGTTGCGGGAACGAGATTCGAACTCGTGCAAACCGGTTTATGAGACCGGGGCTCTACCAGGCTGAGCTACCCCGCGTTACTTTTTTGCCCTGCGGCCGTTGGGTTTTTTTGCTGCCGGTTTCCGCTTGGGCTTTGCTTTCTCAGCTTCAGCAGCTTTCTCAGCTTCAGCAGCTTTCTCAGCTTCAGCCATGGCCCCCAGAGCTTCGACAGTCCCATGCTCAGCAGCCAATTCGCGAAACCTGCGAATTGCGCCGATTCGGCGCCCGGTGTCTTCGGACGATACCCGATAGTAACTCGACAAAGCCATATCGACCAACCGGTCTTTGCCGGTACTGAGAAGCTGCCCGAAGAAGAAAATCCCGCGAATATTGAGCTGCCTGGCGTCAAAATCAGTCAACCCAGAAATTGCCGTCAAGTCATCAGCGCCCTCGACGTCTGCTCGATCAAGAAAGAACCGTGCTCTCGTGCCCTTATCGAGCTCTCTTTCGAAGTCCCCCGGACTAACCCACCACACCTGACCGATATTCCGCCCAGTGCTGATACCAGGCGGAGCGGTCAAGCACTTGATCATCCCGGAAGTTGACCGCTTAACGCCCTGTAGGGCCTTGTGCTGGTCTTTCTTTTGCGCCATGTTCAGATACCTGAAAGAGAAGAAGTCCCGTCAGAACAGCCGCTAGAGGCTCCTAGATGCCCTTCGGGTCATATGGCGGAACGTGAGAGGCAACAAACCCGTAGTAGCCAAGGACATCGGCCGTATCCAGGGAAGCAGCGTCAAGGTCAAGAGTGACCTTGACGCGAAAGAAATTCAGGCCCACAGGAAGACGAACAGCGAAAGACAACCGGACCAGGGTGAGGACGTCAGTCTCGGCACCGCTAGCCGTTTTGACCGTGATATCGTCCTGAACACTCGCAGTGACCCCCACAGCCTGATCGACCTTAGGAGTAGCCCCGATCTCAACAATGTCGACATTCAGCGGCGTAGCAGCAACCAGCACCAGAGCAGCTGCATCCGGATCGCCTGAGCTGTCCGGAGGCGCAGTCTCAATCTTGAGCGCCTTCACCAGAAGTTTCTTGGTATCAGCCAAAGTCGTCCGGCACAGCAAGCCCAGCTCCAATGCCTCCAGCTGCTCGCCTTCGACGCCAAGAGCAGTCAAACTTGCCGTATTCAAACCGGTTACAGACACCCATAGACCGGTATGCTCCTGATTGTCACTGCCAGCACCAGCCACAATCGTCTCAGCATGCAAAGCAGGATACATGCCGAATCCAGCCTCATGCGGGACTTTCGTTTTTGCAATGTTCATTTTTCGGTTTCTCCTGCCCTGCTACGGGCTTTTTTTGATTCTTGCTGTTACCGAGGGAGTGGGCCAGGGAAGGGGGAAGGGCTCCCCTGGCCCACTCTGACCGATTCCTCGCAAGTTCTCTCTTACGAAGCGCCGACTCCGCCCCAGTTCACGTCGTTCCAGATATGGCCAGCCTTGCTTCTCCTCATCTCGATGTCATGGAACGCCTCGAGTAACATGGCACCAGCCGATCGCTCAAAGAGATGATACGAGCCGCTGTCTTGCGAGGAATCGGTCAAAGACCCGTCAAACGATGTTCGGACGTTCACCACCTGTTCCTCGGCAAACATGACCTCGGCCATATCGACCAGAATCAGCGTAGAGCCGATTCCACCCGGGTCGCCCGTAGTTGTGATTCGAGTAGTCCAGAACAACGGGATCCCACCAAGAGTACCATTTTGCATAACCGACGGCCACGCAGGAGCGCCGTCGTTCGTTCGCTGTTCGGCGAAGAAATCGAAATCTCTCCAAGAGGTGAAATAAACCAGCCTCTGCGGATCAATCGACGCGTCGGCAATCTTTTGCTTGCCCTTCCTGATATCAAGAACAACGTTCGTGATCCTGGCTGCGGGGGCCATGGCGGCAGTTAACACAACAGCCGTCAGGGTATGCGAAGCGTCGATCAGCGACGTCAGGCCCTTGGGGCGGGCCAGGGTGCCATCGCTCAGAAGAGCAGCCGAGTCGATCGCAGCCGATGCGCCCGCGAGCATGTCATTCAGAATAAAGGCATCGGTAACGACCGTACTGCGCTCGAGAGCTCGCAAAGAAAAGACCACGATGCCCTTGAGGATCTTGGCCACCATGGCGCGCTCCGCAAAACTCACCGAAGTTCGGTCAGGAATCGAGTCCTCAGTTTCAACGTAGGAAAAACTGGTCCCTTCGTCCTGCACCAGATACGTGGCTTTGCCCCCGGTGAGTGGCACTAGCAACGGAGAAGCTGCGAGGAAAACAGTCCGGGGACGCAGGAACTCCACCAGCCCAGGAAGGAACATATCAGGAATCGTGACGCCGATTTTTGAAACACGATCCGATCGCAGCTGATCGTCCTGAAGAGCATTCTTGGCCATCTCGGAAAGAGCAACAGTGACGGGGTGCGTTTCGCCATGTAGCTTGAGCGCCCATTGAGCAGCAGTTATCGTCTGCCCGCCATCCTTCGCAGAAAAGGCTGCAAGCATGCCACAACGGAAAGACTGAGCCGCAAACTGCCCGGGGAATACTTCGCCTGCTTCGCGATCAGAAAAGGCAATCTGTACGCGATTTTGGATACCAGGACGAACAACCTGTGGAACGCCAATAGCGAAATGCTCAGTGCCCCAAAACGCAGGACGCTCAACGCCACCACCGGAACCCCGAATTCGCGATTCGAATTCCGCCATTCGGACATCGATGGCAGCCAACTGGCCAGGGACTGCATCGATACCGTTCTTGCTCATGTGCTGTTCAAGAACGGTTTGCATTTCTTCAACAGTGACGGCACCGCCACCTCCGCCACTTTCACCTGCACGGATCCCTGTTTTGAATCTCATCTGCGTTCTCCTAGTCGGGAATAAGGATCTTCCCGGTTTGATTCTCAAGCCTTGTTCGGAATTTTGAAATGACAGGGTCACTATCTAAAGCTGCCTTGAAATCGGCAGCAGTAAAGCTTTGTGCCGATTCTTGATTTTCGCCTTCTGCCCCGTCTTCGTTGTTTTCTTCCTGGCTCTGGTCTTTGACCCCAAGAGCCATTGCGCGCTCCAAAGCATTTGCCTCTTCAAGCAAGCCGGCGCCGCGAGCTGCAACCAACAAAACAGAATCGGGATCTCCGCCATTAGTAGCAGCAGAAAACCTGCCCCAAGATTCCTCGTCGAAGCCCTCCGGGCACTCTTCGTCTTCACCCCTGAGGAATTCCGCAATCTCCTGATCACTGAATCTCTCAGGCTCCTTTGCACTTCCTGGCAACTCCAGAGACTCGATCTCTTCCGCCCCGAGCTGAACCATTGCATTGGCATCAACAAGCCCTAGCTTGGTTGCGAGCGCTTCCAGTTGCGCAGTCTCCATCAGCATCTGAGGCGAAGAGTATGCCATCTCGATCTGGGCCGCAATCAGATTGCGCAACGGGCCAAGCTCTACAGCACCACCTTGCAACGCAAGACGGACCGCGTCCGCATGCCTGGGAACTGGTACAAACGACAATTCCACCAGCTCATTCTTTTTTTCCTTTGACCCGAATGTCAACGTAGAGTCTTCCTCATTGAATGTAATCGAGCCCGGCAAAAACCCTGGACTGAAAGCATTCAACGCTCCGAACTGGTAAAGCCCCAGAACAGTAGTAGCGACAGGGTTGGTATCGTGAGGTACCATCTCGGAAAAGCCGATCAGATCTGATGTCGGACGGCTATTCTGGTGCCCAGTCATAA
>Ga0114923_10003502_pt1 | contig 10595 bp, 9 predicted proteins | sample SumtaG_FD_89578 | JGI IMG/M metagenome (GOLD analysis project Ga0114923, IMG submission 89578) | Deep subsurface microbial communities from Indian Ocean to uncover new lineages of life (NeLLi) - Sumatra_00157 metaG | ecosystem: Environmental > Aquatic > Marine > Oceanic > Sediment | place: near...
AAGTGAGAACTTTGGCGCTATAGAGGAACCCGTTGAGGTTGAGGACTATGTATTTATTGGACCTCGTGCAATTATATTACCCGGAGTAACCATCGGAAAAGGCGCGATTGTTGCAGCCGGTGCCGTAGTAACAAATAATGTACTCAAATATACAATAGTTGGCGGTGTTCCCGCTAAACATATAGGTGAGAGGGTAAATAAAAACCTCAAGTACAAGCTAGGTCGAGCGAGGCTTTTTCAATAATTTGAGTATGAAAAATGCTGTGAAATATTTTTTCTTATTATTATCATTCATTTTTTTAGTTTATTTGTCACTTCCTGGTCCAGGCTTTCCGAACAAACTTCCCGATGCTATTCGGTCGGGTGAACCTGCGGATATGGAGACACCACTAAGGCGTGAGTACTATACAGACATTTTAAGGTTAAACGTTATGAATCATTATTTGAAAGAATTTAGTAGCAAGGGGAGTATTTTATACCCCACATATAGATTGAATTACCCACCCGAGGAGGCCCAAACTAGAGTTAGAGATCAAACAAGAAGTACTTATTTGGAAGAGATTGTACATCCATTCAGAGAATCAATTTACGTAAACGGAATGGAACCAAAACTCGCAAAAGACGTGATTGTAATTGATGATAAACATTGGAATGCGAAGGTTATAGTCAGGTATTTTCCAAGTAACGTCGTGACAAGAATTATAATAGGGATTTTGACGATATTAATGATTTATTTAGTTTTTAGAGGATGGACACAGTCATTAAAGGATTTTGTTATCTCAAGAAAGGCGAAGATCACGGGTTTTACCCGTGGATGAAGCCGATATAAATAGGCCGCGCGATAGCGCGTACAAAACGAGACAGAGAACAACGGCCTCTGCCCGTAGGTATCTATGTTCGTAAAAACAAAAAGATGGACATTTCGATAATAATTGTCAGCTACAATACAAAAAAACTGCTGAGAGATTGTATAATTTCGATAATAAAAAATACAAAAAATATCAACTATGAAATAATTGTAGTTGACAATGCTTCTACGGACGGATCAGTTGAGGTAATAAAAAAACTTCGGAGAACTAACTCAATAAATTTGAAGATAATTGAAAACGAGACTAACTTGGGCTTCGGTGGTGGGAATAACCTGGGGATAAAGCGCGCAAAGGGGAAGTTCATACTTTTACTGAACTCCGATACGATAATACACGACAATCTCGTGCGGGAGATGGTTTCTTGGATGGATGATATGGATAAGGTGGGTGTGGCGAGTTGTGGTCTTAAGAACTCCGATGGCTCATTTCAAGGAACAGGGGGGTCTTTTCCGGATTTGCTGAGGGTTTTTTCGTGGATGTTTTTTATTGAGGACATTCCCGGAATTGACCGATTGATAAAGCCTTTTCATCCAATGCACCCTAACTCACCCGTTTATAAAGGTGATGCATATTTCAAAAAAGAGCATGAGACGGATTGGCTGACCGCAGCATTCCTCCTTATTAGAAAGAAAGTAATTGAAGAAGTGGGATATTTTGATGAAAACTATTTTGCGTACGTAGAGGAAGTTGATTTATGTTATAGAGTAAAGAAAGGCGGTTGGAAGGTTTATTATAATCCTTCATGGAGCATTACCCATTATGGAGGGGCAAGTAGTACTGCCGAATTTCCGATACTGTCGGAATTTGAGGGTGTGAAGATATTTTATAAAAAACACATGCCGAAATGGCAGTATCCTGTTCTTCGTGTGATGTTAAAAGCCGGAGCATTGATAAGGATCGGAGTATTAGGTTTGTTGAAAGGCAAACCAGCAGTAAAAACATATGTTAAAGCATTTCAAATCGCTTGATAATATTAGTAAATATCTAGTTGCGGCAATATTGGTTGTCGTTCCATTGTTCCCGAAATTTCCCTTAATTCACATACCTGCAACTTTTGTTTCGATAAGACTGGAAGATTTACTAATACTTTCGGCATTTATTGTTTTAGTAATTTATATCCTAAAAGAACCTAAGAGTTTTTTTCGTCAAAAAGTAAATATTGCAATATTATTATACTTGGGAGTGGGAATAGTATCTCTTGCTGCTGCAGTTTTTATCACGAAAACGGTTGTTCCCCATATAGGATTATTGCATTGGGCAAGAAGAGTTGAATATTTTATACCTTTCTTTTTGGGTTACCACGTTATTAAAAGAAATACCCGGAATCTTGAGTTTTATCTAAAAATCTTAGTTGCAGTAATACTTTATGCTTCGGTTTACGGTATTGGTCAGAGGTATTTTAATTGGCCCATTGTTATTACGCAGAACCTGGAGTATTCCAGGGGAGTGGCTTTGAGATGGGTTGAGGGAAGTCATGTTAACTCAACCTTTGCAGGTCATTATGATCTTGCCACCTTTTTAGTCATAACACTACCCATTATTGTGTCGCTTCTCGTGCTTCTAAGGGGTAAGTTGCCGAAGATCTTATTGGGAACAGCATTTTTGTCAGGATTGTGGCTATTGGTTAGTTCGGCGTCCAGAGTATCACTATTTTCATATATGGTCTCAGTAACTATTGCACTTATCTTGGTTAGAAAAACTAAGGCAATTCCGGTTGTTATAATAGTAAGCTTGGCGTTTACTCTCTTCTCCGCAAATCTAGTTGCCCGTTATCAAAGATTAATTGACGTATCTTTCGGAAGGGTAAAAGGAGTTATGCACATAAACTACGATTATTTTGCTAAGTCAGTTCTTGCAGCAGATGATATGCTGATGAGAAGGTCACAACCTACTCCAACTCCCACTCCGATGCCTGTTTTCGAGGATAGGTCGACAAACATTAGATTTAATGTTGAGTGGCCAAGGGCCATAAGGGCATTTGCAAAAAATCCGTTATTAGGAACCGGATATTCTTCAATAACACTGGCGACGGATAACGATTACTTAAGAGTTATTGGTGAATTGGGGATAGTGGGCTTTTTCGCCTTTTCCTTGATCATGTTTAGAATAATTAGCGAATATTTAAAGGCTTTGCCCCTAGGAAAGATCAAAGGAAAAGTTCAAAGAGGATTTCTAGCCGGCATGATGGGAGCACTACCGGGACTTTTCATAAATGCCGTATTTATTGATATATTTGAAGCCTCAAAGTTTGCAATAGTGTTTTGGTTGTTGACCGGGTTTTCTATTGCATTACTTAATAATTTAGAAAAATGAATTTACTTGCAATAAAACTATTTGTGAATAAGTATTACGATTTGGTGTTTTTGTTTGCACTCGGTTTTTTTGTTGTAGTAATTTTTATCCTTCAAAGAAAAGTATTGCGAAGCACTCTTTTTCACAAAATATGAAAGATTACGAGGTAATAGAAGAAACTGATAGTTATGTAATAGTTAAACTTAATTAGTATATTGGTATCTTGAAATATGAAAATTTTAATGCTTGTTCCATATTTACCCACAATTACGATGAGTGGGGGTCAAACTCGCTGGTATAACATCATTAAGTATTTAGCGAAAAAGCACGATATAACTCTATTTTCCTTAATAAAGGATGATTCTGAGAGAAAATTTATTCCTGAGTTGGAAAAGTATTGTAAAAAGGTAAAAGTATTTTCAAGACCGAAAACGCCTTGGAATATTAGAAATGTTCTACTTTCCGTTTTTGGTCCATTTCCACTTCTTGTAATTAGAAATCAATCTTTAGAGGAGAGAAGGGCAATAAAAAGCGAGCTTGAAAATGAAAAGTATGACCTAATTCATGCCGAGACATTTTACGTGATGCCGCACTTGGGAAAGACGGAGGTGCCGACTCTCTTAGTGGAACAGACTATTTGGCACGATGTTTACAAGCATTATGTGATGAATGAAGTTCCACGGTTTTTAAGACTTTTCTATCTTCAGGATGTTTACAAGATTAAATTTTGGGAGAAATATTATTGGAACAAAGCAGATAGATTGTTTGCCGTATCGGAGGAGGATAGAGAGGCTATGGTAAAACTTGTTCCGAAAAGAGCTGTTGGTATCATTCCCAACGGTGTGGATGGGGAATATTTTTCGGAAAAGCAGATCGAAAGAAAAAGTCCTCCAAGGATTCTTTATGGTGTGACAAACTTTGAGTGGATGCAGAACCAAGAAGCTACGGAAATATTAATAAAAGAAGCGTGGCCAAAGATAAAGAAAGGTTTTCCTAAAGCTCGGGTCTGGATCGTGGGGAGAAAAATGCCTGCATGGCTTAAAAAGATAGCCAAAGAAAGAACCGATATCGAAATTACCGAAAATATCCCCGACGCTAGGGATGCATATAGAACCGCAAGCGTAATGGTCGCTCCGATAAAAGGTGCCGGTGGAACGAGGTTGAAAATCCTCGAAGCAATGGCATCGGGTTTACCCGTTGTTTCAACAAAAATCGGACTTGCAGGTCTTAAGGTTAAGGACGGAGAAAATGTTTTGATTGCAGATACTCCTGCCGAACTTGCTGAAAAGGCCGTAATGCTTTTAAGAAATCCTAAAAAAGCCAAGGTTATTGGGGAGAGAGGAAGACAGCATGTAAGGAAGTATTTTGACTGGATGTCTGTTGTAAAACTCCACGACCCTATTTATGAGGATTTGATGAAGAAAAAAAATGAGTAAACCTAAGCTTTCAATAGTAATACTAAGTTGCAACACAAAAGATTTGCTTGAAGGGTGCCTAAAGTCGTTGGAAAGAGTGAGGGACGAGGTGGATTTTGAAATTATCGTGGTTGATAATGGATCCGATGACGATTCGGTGGAATTCGTCGAAAATCTCAAATCTCAAATCTCAAATCTCAAATTAGTAAAGAACCGTACTAACTTGGGGTTTGCAGCCGGGAACAATCGGGCAAGAAAGTTCTGTAGAGGAAAGTATGTTTTATTTTTAAACTCTGACACGATAGTAAATAAAAATACGTTAAAAAAATGCGTAGAATATATCGATAAAGATTCGAAAGTCGGAGCTTTGACTTGTAAACTCGTTTTGCCAACGGGCGAATTGGATAAGGATGCAAGACGCTCTTTTATCACGCCATGGATCGGACTTGTCCACATATTTCTAAAGCTTGATAGATTTTTTCCAAAATCAAAAACCTTTGGTAAGTACTGGTATGAATACATTTCACCAGATAAAATTCATGAAGTGGATGCTCTTCAGGGTGCATTTTTTCTAACTAGAAAAACAATACTTGATAAGGTTGAGTGGTTTGATGAAGATTACTTTCTTGACGGGGAGGATATTGACCTTAGTTGGAAAATAAAAAAAGCCGGGTGGAAGATAATATATTATCCTAAAGTTACGATAGTACATTTAAAAGGAGCTACTAAAGGAAAAAATACCTCAAGGTTTTCGGACAATAAAACAAAAGTAAGCATCTCGGAGAAAATGAAGTATGAGATGTCCGGAGTAAACTCGATGGAGATATTTGTTAGAAAACGACTTTGGAGTCAATACCCCCTTCCACTAATAATTCTTGTTATTTTTGGAATAAAAATTCTTAAAACCTTAAGATTTATGAAGCTTCTAATAACAGGATAATAAGTTGAATGAAAATATTAATTGACGCAAGACTATATGGTTTGGAAAACGCAGGAGTCGGAAGATATTTGATAAATTTGGTAGAAGAAATAAAGAAATTAAGAAATAAAGAACGATTTGTAATTTTACTAAGAAAGAAGTACTTTAATGAATTAAATTTGCCGGAAAGATGGAAAAAAGTCTTAGCGGATTTCGGAAACTATACTTTTAACGAACAATTAAAATTACCCCGCATTATTTCGAAAGAAAACCCTGATTTAACACACTTTCCACATTTTAATATCCCAATATTTTATAATGGGAAATTTGTTGTAACCATTCATGATATGACGATGCACAGACAAGGCAGGGTTGCTACAAAGCTTCCCTTACCTATTTATTTCGTCAAACGCCTTCCTTACAAATATATTTTCAGAAAAGCTGTTCTTAGTTCAAGCAAAATAATTGTTCCAAGCAAATCGGTTAAAAGGGATTTAGTAGATTATTTCAAAGTAGATAAAGAAAAAATTACGGTTACGTACGAGGCAGGGAGTAAAGAGTTTAAGAAACAGGGTATTGGTAAAAGAATTCCCAGTGTGCCTGTCAAATATAAATTAATCGGGAAAAAGTATCTTTTGTTCGTGGGAAATGCGTACCCGCATAAGAATTTAGAAAGGGTAGTAGAGGCTGTTAAGTATCTAAATGAAAAAAAGAGAATAGATATTATTTTTGCAGTCGCTTCTTCAAGAAACTATTTTACAAATACACTCAAGCGTGAAGTTGAAAGACAGAATGCACAAAATTATGTAAAACTTTTGGGTTTTGTTCCTGATGAGGATTTGGCCGACCTATACAATAGATCAACTGCTTATATATATCCATCTTTGGCTGAAGGATTTGGTTTACCCGGAATTGAGGCTATAAGTGCGGGTACTTTAGTGTTGGCCTCCAATATAAGTGTTTTTCGTGAAATTTATAAAGATAATGCTTTTTATTTTAATCCTTATGATTTCTCATCGATTGCAAAGGTGATTGAAAATACATTGAAATTGAAGGCGAGTGAGAGAAAAAAGATTATCTCAAAATCACAAGAATTCATAAAGCGTTATTCTTGGTCCAAGATGGCTAAACAAACCCTCAATGTTTACCATGAAGCTTTGAAACCTGCACAAATATGAAGACGGCGATTGTATATGACAGGGTTAATAAGTGGGGAGGAGCAGAGCAGGTTTTATTAGCTTTGCATGAAATATTTCCGCAAGCCCCACTTTATACAGCAATATATTCATCGGAAAAGGCTTCCTGGGCAAAAGTATTTCCACAAGTAATTCCAAGCTTTTTGCAAAAAATTCCATATTTGAACCAAAGACACGAACTACTTGGAACATTTACACCTCTTGCTTTTGAAACCTTCAATTTCGATGATTATGACTTGGTGATTTCGGCCACAAGCGAGGCTGCAAAAGGAATAATTACTAAACCGGGGACGCGGCATATTTGCTACTGCCTTACCCCAACTAGATATTTATGGAGCGGGTATGAAGAATATTTTAAAGGCCCGGCCTTTAAAGGTATTGCATATCCGGCGGTTAGTTATTTGAGAAAGTGGGATAGAATTGCAGCTTATCGACCCGACACAATGATTGCAATTTCCAAAGCCGTTCAAACACGTATAAAAAAATATTACGGAAGAGATTCGCAAATAATTTATCCACCGGTGGACATTAAAAAGTTTAAAGTGAAAAGTGAAACCCTGCCTGCCGGCAGGCAGGGTTCAAAATTCAAAACCACAACTAAAAACTTAAAACTTGATAATTCACCATCCACAATACACCGTCCACCAAACACGGATTATTATTTAGTTGTGTCAAGACTCGTGCCGTATAAAAGGGTGGATTTGGCAATTTCCGCTTTTAACGAATTAGGTTTGCCTCTGGTAGTTGTAGGGACAGGTAGCGAAGAGAAAGAACTAAGAAAATTGGCAAAAAGAAATGTTGAGTTTGCCGGTTTTGTAAACGACTCGGAATTAATTAAATATTGCAAAGGTGCAAAAGCACTTATTCATCCTCAAGACGAAGACTTTGGTATAACTCCTGTTGAAGCACAAGCTGCTGGATGTCCTGTAGTGGCTTTTCGGGCAGGTGGAGCACTAGATACAGTGGTAGAGGGTAAAACCGGTGTATTTTTTGACAAACAGACCGTGAAAAGTTTAATATCAGCAGTACGGGTATTTGAGAAAAAAAAGTTTGAAAAGAGTGATTTAGTTGAGAATGCGAAGCGTTTTTCAAAAGAGAAATTCATAACCGATTTTAAGAAATTAATCGAAAATGGCAAAAGATAATTATAAAGACCATATTTATGTATTAATTCTTGCCGGAGGGGGAGGTACACGGTTATGGCCCAGGTCAAGAAATGCCACTCCAAAGCAATTTTTGAAACTTTTTAAGGGTAAGACATTAATGCAGATTACCTCGCAAAGATTTAATAAAGCGCTCCCTTGGGAGCGCATTTTTTGTGTTACGGTGTCGGAAGCATATAGGAAGGAAATAATAAGAGAGGTTCCCAACTTTTTGCCAAAAAATATTATTGTAGAGCCCGCGAGACGCGATACCGCGCCGGCGCATGGAATTGGTGCAGCCTTTATTTTCCGAGAAGATCCGGACGCAGTAATAATAACAGAATCAGCAGACCGATTGGTTAGGCCGGTATCCAGATACCTTACAGTTATGAAGGCCGCGGCTAAAGCTGCCCATGAAAATCACACTCTTGTTTCTGTAGGAGTGAAGCCAAGATATCCTCATGTGGGATATGGTCATATTAAAAAGGGTAAAAAACTGAATTTAGACAAGAGTGTGATTTTCTATAAACTTGAGAAATTTATAGAGAAACCACCATTAACACTTGCCAAGAAATACACGTCTTCGGGGAAGTATTATTGGAATGCCGGCCAATTTGTTTGGAGAGCTGATGACCTTCTGAAATCTCTAAAGAACCATGCACCAAAAATAAGCAAGTCACTAGAAAATATTATTGATTCATGGAAGACCCCCGGTAAAAAGGACGATAAGAGAGTTATTGAAAGAGAATATAAAGCAATGCCTAAGATTTCAATAGATTACGCCGTTGCCGAAAAAGAAAAGAATTTCCTTGTTGTCGAGGGAGATTTTTTCTGGACAGATATAGGTGATTGGAAAGAGGTGTGGAATAACTTGCCACATGACGAGGGGGGAAATGTGATTATTGATGGAGACGAGCCGGGTGGAGAAATAATTAACCTTGATACTACTGATGCACTAATCCATAAAGACGGTCGTATGATTGCCGTAGTTGATGTTGACAATATCGTTATTGTAGATACAAAGGATGCCCTTTTAGTTTGTAGTAAAAGTAAAGCACAAAATGTTAAAAGGATTGTTAATAAACTAAAGGAGGAGGAACGGAAAGAACTCTTGTAGTTTGAGAAAGAGCATTATCAAGTAGTATAATCACCTGCCCGAGTATGACTTACGATTTTACTAAAAGAACTATTGACATTCTCTGTGCTTCATTTCTTCTAGTTATTTTTTCTCCGGTGATGCTAATCACTGCAGTCTTGATTAAACTAACATCTCCGGGGCCTATCTTTGCAGATACCCCTAAAAGAGTTGGCAAGGATGGAAAACAATTCTATGCGTATAAATTCAGGTCAATGATAGTTAATGCGCATGGTCTTCTTCGTACGGACCCCAAGTTCAAAAAGCTCTACAAGAAGTACAGAAAGTCGAGCTATAAGTTGTGGGACGACCCCAGGATTACAAAGGTCGGGAAAGTTATTAGAAAATATTCCATTGATGAGACGCCACAATTTTTTAACATTTTAAAGGGAGAAATGAGTATTGTGGGACCCAGACCTTATTATGTAGATGAGTTGAAAGAACAGCAGAAAAAATATTCAGACACAAAGCGTTTGGTGAACGAGATGTTAAAAGTGAGACCCGGAGTTACGGGTTATTGGCAGGTTACCGGAAGAAGTGAAGTGAATTTTGACAAGAGGATAGAAATGGATGCTTACTACGCCAGGAAGAAATCAATAATGCTTGATATACTAATACTTCTTAAAACTCCCTGGGCAATGCTTACGGGAAAAGGAGCCGTTTAATTAATTTTCAATGACCAATTTACAATTTTCAAATTATATATTGTATTATTTATAGATATGGAGGAAGGGCTCAAGAAAATAAAGCTGGAGGGTGATACAATATCCGAGTCCGAAAAAACTGACACTAAAAAGACGGAGGAGGGTGAGACGGTCTTGTTACCAAAAATTGAATTAAATGATGGTGAAGAAGTGCCTAAGAAAAGAAAAATGAAAAAACTCAAATTTAAGCTCCCTAAAGGGAAAGTTATTAAAATTGTTGGCGGTGTTGTTGCAGCGTTTATTGTTATTTTCGCAATTGCGGGAGCCCTTTCCTACAGGGTTTACAAGCAAGCACGTAGAACTGAAAAATCAGTAAAAGAACTGATTGCAGCAAGTGAGGAGAAGGATTTTGGGAAATTGAAACAAGAATTGGAAAATACAAAAGAAGAAGTTAAGAAGTTGCAATCCACATACAAAACAATAACGTGGATGAAAATTGTTCCCTTTATCGGGGGATTCGTCAAGGATGGACAACATGGATTAAATGCGGCTTTGCATGGAATTGAGGGTGCCGAAATTGTAATCGAGACGATTGAACCTTATGCGGGAATGATTGGTTTTACTACGAAAGAACCTCAGGTGGAAAATGGAGAGACTACGCAAAACATGCTTGATTTTGTGATAAAAACTATTCCCGACATAATTCCAAAGTCGGATGAGCTTATTGAAAAAGTAGCTCTTGTTAAAGCAGAGGTGGACAAAATTGACCCCGATAGATATCCGGAAGAATTTAGCGGTATGCGAATTCGTGAGAAGGTGGAAGAAGGTATAGAACTTGTTGACTTGATTGCTGAATTAGTTGAGAACAGCAAACCTCTTCTTGAAGCTGCTCCGTATCTATTAGGGTCAGAGGATGAGAGAACTTATATGATCATTTTCCAAAATGATAAGGAATTAAGACCTACAGGAGGATTTCTCACAGG
>Ga0114923_10003503_pt1 | contig 10594 bp, 15 predicted proteins | sample SumtaG_FD_89578 | JGI IMG/M metagenome (GOLD analysis project Ga0114923, IMG submission 89578) | Deep subsurface microbial communities from Indian Ocean to uncover new lineages of life (NeLLi) - Sumatra_00157 metaG | ecosystem: Environmental > Aquatic > Marine > Oceanic > Sediment | place: near...
ACTATCGCTGTTAAAAGCCTCGGAAAGTGACCAAAATCTTCAAAAAATTGACTAATTTCTTACCCCGAATTCAGGTTATAATGACAGCATACTTTATGATAAACAGAGCGATATGAGAGTAGTAACTCAGCTTCAAACTACCATCCAGCAAGTTTTAGATGATCTAGGATTGCCTTTTTCTGGCGAGATCCACCTCGAGCATCCAGCTGATATGAATCATGGGGATTACGCGACTAATGTAGCGCTGATTCTTGGTGGGGAAATGAAGAAAAACCCCAGAGATCTCGCCGAGCAAATCGCAAATCAAATCAAAACCAATCTCGCCACAGACAAATCTTTTATCTTCAAAATAGAAATTGCTGGTGCTGGCTTCATAAACTTCACCCTTTCTGACGCTTTCTTAGTGTCTGAAATGAGCTCAATTATCAAAAATAAGGCCATCGATCCCCAGCAAAAAAACAAAGGCAAAAAGGCGGTAGTAGAGTATTCATCGCCCAACATTGCCAAGCCTTTCACCATTGGTCATTTGCGTTCCACTATCATTGGAGATGCCATTGCTAACTTGCTAGAAGCCACAGGCTATGAGGTTTATAAAGATAATCATTTGGGAGATTGGGGTACTCAATTTGGTAAGCAGATTTATGCTCTGAAAAACTTGGGCGCTGGTTCTTTAGAAAAAAATATCGAAATCATTTCTGCTTCCAGCAATCCAGTTAAGGAGTTAGTCAAATTATATGTCGAGTTTCACGATCAAGCAGAAAACAAGCCTGAGCTAGAAGATGCTGCTAGAGAATGGTTCAAGAAACTTGAGGATGGAGATAAAGAGGCTAGAGAATTATGGCAAAAATGCATCGCTTGGTCTTGGCAAGAATTTGAGGGAATTTATGAGAAGCTCAACATTAAATTTACAGAAAATGAAGGCAGAGGCTATGGCGAGTCATACTTTGAGGACAAAATGGATGAGGTGATAGAAGAGCTGGAGTCTCAAGGAGGTAAGCACGGCGTTATTGAGTACCAAGAGGGTGAGCAAGGGGCCAAGTTAGTTCATTTTACAGAAAAAAGCAAACTTCCCCCAATGATGATCGTCAAATCTGATGGAGCGACTCTTTACGTTACCAGAGATTTGGCCACCGACAAGTGGAGGCTAAAAGAAAAGTATGGTCAAGATACTTTGATAATCAATGAGGTGGGTGCGGAGCAAAGTTTACATTTCAAACAGCTTTTTGTAATTGAGAAAGCTTTGGGTTGGGTGAGAGATGGTCAGCGGGTTCATGTGGGTCACGGTTTATATCGTTTCAAAGATGGCAAAATGTCCACGCGCAAAGGAAATGTGATTTGGTTGGAAGAAGTTTTGGAGGAAGCGGAAAAAAGAGTGTTGAAATTAACTAATGATCAACGACAGATGGATGCCGGCAGTATCCAAAAGATTGCTTTTGGGGCTTTAAAATGGTCCGACCTCAAGAGAAATGCGCGCTTAGATGTCACTTTTGATTGGGATGCGATCATGACTATGCGAGGCAACTCGGGACCTTACCTTCAGTACACCTTTGTGCGTTGCAATAGCATCTTAGAAAAAGCTAAAAACCTATCTAGTGCTAAACCTTTTGATATATTAAATCTATCTTTGATGGAGGGAAAGTCACAAATTACCCCCAGTGAACGAGATCTACTGCGAAACCTTTATACCTATTTTGAGGTAGTAGAAAAGGCAGCCTTGGAGTACGCCCCCCATCACCTGACTACCTATTTGTTTAACTTGGCGCAATCGTTCAACAAGTTTTATGGTGTTAGCCAGGTAATCGGAAGCGAGCCAGAAATTTTGCAATTGAGGCTTGGTTTGGTGAGAGCGACTGCACAAATTCTAAAAAAAGGCTTGGGCGTTTTGGGGATAGAGGTGGTGGAGAAGATGTAGTTTTTTCAATAACTGTAAACTTTACTCTTGACAACAATGGTAATACTTTATATAGTAGTATTACTAATATGCAATTTATTACCACCGTTACCCAAAAAGGGCAAATTACGATACCCATGGCTTTCAGGAGACAGCTTGAGATTAAACCCTATGACAAGGTTTCTTTGAATATATCTGCAAACAAAAAAACGATTAGCATCAAGCCAACGGAAGATATTTTAGATATTGCTGGCACTTTTGTGCCTAGAGCTAACAAAAACAAAACCTCATTGGAGGCTAGGGAGTATATGGAAAATAATTACCAACAAGCTCGCTAATGATCCACGTCCATATTCTCGATACAAATATTTTTTTAAGAACTTTAATTAGAGAAGACGAAAAAACTTTTTCAGATTGTCTCATTTTTTTAGAGTTGGTAAAAAGTAATAAAATCAATGCGGTTTTGCCAGGAGTAGTTTTGTCAGAAATTGCTTGGGTTTTAAAATCTTTTTATAAATTTCCTAAATCAAAAGTGCACCAAGCTTTGAAAAGCATTCTCAAGTTAAGTGGTTTAAAAATCGTTGATAATTATGACTATGAAAAGACTCTAAAATTTTTTGAGAATAAAAATGTAAAATACATAGATTGCTTGATTGCTAGCCTAGCTAAGGATAAAAACTATACAATAGTCTCTTATGATAAAGATTTTGATAAATTAAAAATTAAGAGGTTGGATCCTAGTGACTTTAGGAATTTATAGAGTAAAATATTTATCCATGTTAGATCACAAAATTCAAATTTTAAAATCAGGCCTGAGAATAATTACTGTGCCGATGGATTCAGTCCAAAGCTTGACGGTGATGGCTCTGTCCAACACTGGTTCCAGATATGAAAGTCCAAAGCAATACGGGATTGCTCATTTTTTCGAGCATATTGTTTTCAAGGGGACAAACAAATATCCTACCGCTCAAGATCTGGCAGAGGCGGTGGATAGCGTTGGCGCCAACTTCAACGCTTTTACTGGCAAAGAATACACTGGTTACCATGTCCAAGTTGCCTCTAAGCATTTTGAGTTAGCGCTTGATGTAGTTTCTGACATGTTGCTCACCCCCAAATTGCGTCAAGAAGATATAGATCGTGAAAAAGGCGTCATCATTGAGGAGATGAACATGTACGCCGACATGCCTAAGGCTCACATCAGCAATCTTTTTGAGCAAATGATTTTCAAGGGCAATGGTTTGAGCCATGACATCATTGGTAGTAAAAAAACCGTTTCTAACATCACCAGCGCAGACTTTGAAGAATTTTTAAACACTTGGTATGGAATGGATAATTTGATTGTGGTGGTAGCAGGGGAGAGAGCGGTCGTAGAAAAGCCGGCCACTTTGGAATTGATTGAGAAAATGTTTAGTAAGGTCAAAGACAGAAAAAGCGAACCCACTCACCCCGTCATAGATCGAGTTTTGTCTGGAGAAAAATTTCTTTTGCACGCCAAAAAAACAGAACAAATTCACTTTACCTTTGGTTGGCCAGGGATTCAGAGAAAGAGTGGGGAGCGCTACGCCATGATGCTTCTGAATGCAATTGTGGGTGGCAATATGAGTTCTCGGCTTTTTAGCGAAATTAGAGAAAAACGAGGTCTTTGCTATTATGTCTATTCTGAAGTGAGGCAGTTTCATGAGGGCGGCCTATTTGGGGCTTCAGCTGGAGTGGATCCCAATCGAGTCGAGGAGGCAATTGAGGCTAGTTTAGCAGAATTTACTAAGATTTCTGCAGGCAAAAAACCAATTACTAACGCAGAGCTAAAAAGAGCCAAAGATTATGTGGTGGGCAAGATGATTTTGGGACTGGAAGATTCAGAAAGCGTAGCTCAGTTTTTCGGCTTGAGGCAACTTTTGCATGGCCAGATAGAATCCCCAAGTGAGGCGATAGAAAAAATGAAAGCGGTTACTCTTGCGCAAGTCCAAACTTTAGCCAAAAAATTGATAAAAAAAGGCGAGTTGAGATTTGCGCTGATTGGCAATCCCCAAAATAAGGCTAAAATAAAGGAAATAATTAATAAATATTAAGGTGCGAAATTTTGCGCTCAATACAAAAAGGAATATATGACAATGGAACGAACCGCAGTACTAGTCAAGCCAGATGGTATGCAAAGAGGCTTGATTGGCGAAATTATTAATCGTTTTGAGAGAAAAGGTCTCAAGTTGGTAGGCTTGAAGATGATTCACCTCGATGATAAGATGCTTTCTGATTGGTACGCAGAGCATAAAGACAAGCATTTTTTTGGTGATCTAAAGAGTTTTATGGGGCAAATGCCGATTGTAGCCATGGCCTGGCAAGGAATTGATTCCGTCAAGGTTGTGCGTAGTCTTGTGGGTACCACTCTAGGTAGGGAGGCTGAAGCCGGCTCTATTCGTGGTGATTTTGGAATGAGTCAACAACACAACTTAATTCATGCTTCCGCAATACTAGAGGACGGTGAGCGAGAACTAAAAATTATTTTTAAAGATGATGAGCTTTTTGAATACAAAAGCACTATGGAAGTGCTGACTTACGCTGATTTTGAGCGGGGAGAATAGTAGCTTATTATCGTTAATTTTTTATAAAACTTTGTTTGGATTTTTGTATTCTTTGTTCAAATTATTGAATATATGATAGAATTTGATGTACTTATTAAATAGTATAAAATTTATGACAGAGATATACAAGAAAGTTTATTTAGAAGAATTAAAAGAGCTTTTGGCTGAGAAAAATGTAGGAATTTTTGAAAATTCTACTGAAGGTGGTCGGATACATGGTGAGGCCATAAATCTTAGTTTATTGCCAGCTACCATTCTTAGAGATATGGTTTATGAGGTGAGAGGTATTGCTATCTTCAATCAAGAGGGAGATCATAGTAGCGCTTCTTTTGGTGAAGCAGAAGGTATAAGCTGGATAATAACAAGCGCTAATCGTTAATAGGTGAAAACTTATGGTAATTAAAAAACGAGAATTAATTTCATACGAACAAGCTGAAAAGACTTTCTTTGATTTATTTCCCGATATTGTTTTAATGGGAGTTCTTCAAGAACCTGAAAATATGAAGCTTTTACTGTGGTCTCAGATCTCTGTGACCACTGATAAGGAGAGTGGGGTTTCAAAAACTCAAGAAGAGTGGGATGAATTGTTTCGCTTAGTTGTACTTGAAACTTTAGATATTTCAAATCAACTCAATTTTCTTCTTGAGCGGATGAACTTTACTGAAGTTGGATTTACGGGTCATGTTTCAATACCAGATAAAAGTATTGCTCAGGAGCGCAAGCTTGAACCGCTCAATGATTTTGAGAGATTTTTGCTTAAGACAATTATTGATTCTGAGCGTAAATTCCGCAGAGATTGTTTCAGACAAGCTGTTTTAGAAGTAACTGGCGAATGATTGGTTTAATGATGACGGATTAATAGAGGTTGATAGCTATTCTAGTAAAGTTGTTTAATGTGTTCTCGCCAGATGTAAGGAGACTTGTGGTGGTTACTGTGTAAGTGGAGTTGAACCAAATATGAGAGAAGATTGTCATGTTTCAAAAACGGTGATATATTAAACTTAAGCATAATTTTATTTGAAGGAAATCGTTATAAAGAACAATCTATGTCTCCAAAGAACCCAGAAGGCCTACCCCATCAACAAAAAAATGATTGCGGCTTACACCACAACGCACTACTAAGAGAAGAGGGTCCTTTTAGGATATTGACAACATACAATTTCCCACTTGAAAATACGACACAGGAGGCAAGCCAATCCACACTCCCTAGCATCATTGAAATACTCGGTGAAGCCAGCCTAGTCTCCATCACCACCATTGCAGAACAACATACTATTTAACCAATCATCACTCCCAACCAGCGATAGAGACCAGTTCCAAACAACAACCACCCATACCAGGGATGTAGAGGGAAATGAGTACTCGGGTTTGTGGGAGCTTTTTTGGCGTCTTGATTCTGGGTCGTCCAAATTATTTCCAATCTAGTAGAGTTGTTTAATGTGTTCTCGCCAGATGTACGGAGACTTGCGGTGGTTACTCAGTAAGTGGAGTTGAACCAAGCGGAAAATTTCCTAAACTTCTTGAATAACAGAAAAACCTTTAAGGCTTCCCACTATTGCAAATCCGGAGATTTTGTTTACTCCTTGATGTTTGAGTTTCTTAGCCACTTCATTAAAAGTTGACCCAGAACCAACAGCATCGTCAATCAATAATACATGTTTGAATTTTATATTCATATCTTGAGGATAGATGGTTTCCCTAGCGTTCTCGATTCTTTCTTCAAGTTTCTTAAGGCCTTTTTGAGCCACGGGAATTTCTCCCGCGTAGGCTTTTACTAATTTTATTTCTGGCAAGGGTAGGGTTAGATATTGGTTAAATTCTCTTAAAAAAGGAATTTGACGAGGGAGGGAGTGGGGAATATATGCTACGGCATCAATCTTAAGAGACTTAATTAACTTCTCAATGACTGGTTCAGAAAGATTTGCAATTTGTTTGATGAGCTTTTTATGTTCAGCTTGTTTGGCGTGAAGAACAAGCTGACCGAGTTTAGTTTTACCAAACTTAGGTAGGCTATAAAAATCTTGATAAAAAACTTGATCTATAGTTTTGTCAGGAAAGGTTTGTTTAAATTTTTTTGTTGCATTGATCCAAGGTTGATTGTGAAAAAAGTAATCAGCTTGTTGGCGAAACTTTACATATTCTTCAGCCAATTGGGCATAAAATTTTTCTTGTTTAATATTAAATACCCATTGAGTAAACCCTTCAATTCCTTCCAATAACCTGCCTTTCGGATCAATGTATAGATAGCGATTTTTAATGAGTTCTGTTATTTGGGTGTTAAGTTGAGTTGGTGGGACTTTTTTTAATTCAGACCTCAGAATATAAAAAACTTGGGGCGGGGTGCCAACTTTCAGTAAAACTTCATCATCTGTGAGTTTTTTCAGGTGACGATATAGACCAGTGGGGTAGAGCTCGAGGTCTCTAGTAAGATCTTGTGGTCTGGCTTGACCTTTTTGTTTAATATAGTCAATAATTTTTTGTTTGGTATTGGTTTTCATAATGTACAGTTTACTATACACTATACACTATGTCAATATTAAAATTCTGGCTTTAAGGATACGTTTATCCTGAGAGAATTCGAGGGGAACCAGATAATTTCCAATCTAGTGGAGTTGTTTAATGTATTTGCTCCAGATGTAAGAAGACTTGCGGTAGTTACTCAGTAAGTGGAGTTGAACCGCAGTTGATAAAAATTAGCAATTGACAATGTATAATATAGTATATACAATATTTTTTATGATTACTCTTAAAAATCCAGTCGAATTTGAATGGAATGAGGGTAATAAAGATAAAAATCGTAAAAAGCATGGAGTCGATATTCTAGAGATAGAAGAAATCTTTTTAAGTGAAAATAAAAGAATTGCCAAAGACTTTTTGCACTCAGAAAAAGAGGACAGATATATAATTATAGGAAAAACAAGAAAAAATAGACTGTTGTTCGTAGTTTTTACTTTACGGAGGGAAAAAGTTAGAGCAATTTCTGCCAGGGATTTAAATAAGAAAAAAGAACACAAATTAGCTAAATAGGGGAGGATATATGAAAAAACAATTAAAATTACCAAAATTTAAAAACGAAGACGAGGAGAGAGATTTTTGGGCAAAGATTGACCTAGGTGATTATTTTGAAGCAAGCGATTTTCAACCAGTTTCATTTCCAAATCTTAAGCCTACCTCTAGACCAATTTCTATTAGAATGCCAGAGTATTTGCTTAATCGTATTAAGGAAAAGGCAAATGCAATCAATGTTCCATACCAATCTTTAATCAAAAGCTCTCTTCAGGAAACTTTTCTGCAGTAATATTTCCAAGAATATTTATTTCCAATCTAGTAGAGCTGTTTAATGTGTTCTCGCCAGATGTGAAACAACTTGGGTTTGTTACTCCCCTCGACAAGCTCGGGGTAAACAGTACCAGTAGTTGAACCAAGGCTCACTTCATTTATGGCTTGTCTGGATATTCGGGGGTTAGTGGGTAGCTTATGCGCAACGTTGCTTCTGTAGCATTAATATCAACTACTTCAGGCTCGTAAGAAATTTGTCCACCGAGAAATTCGAGTTTCATCATAATCACTGAAGCATGCTCTTTGGGTACGGAAAATAAGCCAGTAATAAAATCAGATCGTTTTTTCGAATCATGCTGAAATTTGATTTCTTGGGGAAATGGTAATAGGGTTATTTTACTTACTGCTCTTATTACCTCATGCACTGTGTTTGTAAAAGCAAATTTAACTAATCCCTCTAGTTTCTCATCACTAAGGAGTAAAAGTTCCGCTCTTGTTTTTGAAAAATTAAAACGATCAAGGTAGCTTTCGAGTTTTTCTCTTTGTACGCTCATGCTAGGTTTCCTACCTTCTGGAAGATTTCCTGTCAATCTTAATCTAAGATATTCAAAAATATTTAAACTATATTTTTTTGCAATTTGAATTAGAGCGTCATCCCAAATTAGTTTATCAATTTCGGCGGTGCGGTCTCCCATGACTATGGTAGCTCTAGAGTTGTGATCAACAGCATATTGATAAGCAGTATCTCTATTGGGGTTTGCAGAAAAAGCAATAGAAACCCCATATCTTTCTAATGTTTTTAATAATTCATCTCGTTTCGCAAGGCTTATAAAGGTAAATCTAGGTACAATCAAATATCTTTTCTCATTAGCAGTCATTAAGTAAGCCATCCAAGTTTCCTTTTCATGGAAATATATCTGATACTCAGAAAGTATTTCATTATGAATTCCCTGGCTGTAACCAGGGGCTTTTTTGTTTGAAATAAGAATATCAAAAGTACCACCATGCTGCCACAGAATTGCTCCAGCCATTTTTTCAGGGTTGAGTTTTATTTCATTTGTTACAAAATTTTTTGCAATTTCTTTGGGATTTGGATAGGGCTTTAATCTTGAGAGTTTTATTTCAAAATCTTCCAAATAGTTGGGTTGATTTTCATGCTCGGAGGAATTTTCTCTGCTTTCTGTTTTTTTTCTTGACATACGCTAATTATATCAAACCATGTCAATTGTGTCCCCGAGGCTTTCGAATACGTTTATCCCGAGACGAAGTTGAGGGGAGCCAAATTATTTCTAGTCTAGTAGACCTCTTCAATATTTTCTTTCCAGATATAAAACAACTTGCGGTAGTTACTCAGTACCAGTAGTTGAACCAGGAGTGAGAGAAAATGTCATATTTCAAAAATAGTGGTATATTAAGTTTCAATAGCAATTTTATTTAAAGGAATCTATGTCAGAAGGCACTAAGAGAATGTTGAGCAAACTTAATCCAAACAAAAAAAATATTGAGTGTGAAACGCCAGATGGAGATAGATATTTGAGCCTTCGGAATGTTCTTTGGTGTTTTGCTTTTGGATATCCAGATAATTCTCCATCTTCGTCCTCAAAGCCTCCAGCAAAAGAGAATAAAGACTAACCTGTTTTTACTGCTGAAGAAATAGGCTACTCATGGTTTATGGGCAGTCTTTATGTACATGTTTGGATAAGTAGTATGGCAAATGAAGGAGAGGGCAATGAAACCTTTTATCAATTTGGCGCATATCCTAAAAAAAGTAAGGTGGAGTTGAACCAGGTGATAGTAAGTGAGAAATAACTTTTGTTGCGAGGCTAAAAGAGTATTCTGGATCCCCTCTCAAAGCCAATGTTTGGCGATAATTTACCAACAAGGCAATTGCTTCCATAGAACTCATTGAATCGCAGTCTAGCCTATGCTTAGAGATTAAGCCAGCAATTTCTTCCGCATACCCAATAAAGTCTTCGTAGAAGTCATCTTCTTTATCAGGCCATCTATTTTTTGCATTTGTTTCGATATCAATCTCAAGCTGTTTTTTTTGTTCAGGTGATAATGGCATGGTTTTTTATAAATTTATATTGAGAGTCAGTATATCAGGCCATGTCAATAGTGTCCCCACCTGGACTCGAACCAGGATTTAGCGCTTAGGAGGCGCTTGTTCTATCCCTTGAACTATGGGGACGCGACGCTATTTTTATTTCGCACTAAAACAAGAACAACAAGTTTATTATAGCTTGCTTTAAGAAAAAAATCGCCTCGAGTTATAAAATCTAAATTTCAGAAATATAAAAACTACTTCAAATCAATTGCATACAAATTCATTGGTGAATCTGGGCTGAAAGAAGTCAGGACGACTAGTCTACTACCATCTGGCCAAGGATAGACAAAGCTATCCGCAAAGGGTCCAGAATAAACAGTGGTATTGTTGGTATTGTCGTATGATTTGATATCAATTTTATTTTCCCCAGCCAAGACCAAATGCTTAGAATCTGGCAACCATTGGTAGGCTCTAGCAGACAGAGGGGAGTAGTAGAAGTCAAAATTATCAGCAGTTTGAGCAGAGTTGGTAGCTTGAAGATTTAAAAATGCACTCGGCGAAGATTCAAGACTCAGGACTTTTTTGCTGAATAAATCTTTTGCTAAAAGCATTTTTTCTCCGCCCAGGGCTTCTCCAAGATAGAAATTTTTGTCTTCTTCGCGATCATAAACATAGACTTTGTTAGGTTCAATGGTTCTGGATTCTGGCTGAGTATTGGTAGCCAGGACAGGGGGGATCAAATCCTCAGGAATAGTGATGGTTTGGGTGGCGACATAAACAATTCTTTCTTTATCTGGG
>Ga0114923_10003504_pt1 | contig 10594 bp, 14 predicted proteins | sample SumtaG_FD_89578 | JGI IMG/M metagenome (GOLD analysis project Ga0114923, IMG submission 89578) | Deep subsurface microbial communities from Indian Ocean to uncover new lineages of life (NeLLi) - Sumatra_00157 metaG | ecosystem: Environmental > Aquatic > Marine > Oceanic > Sediment | place: near...
AATTTTGTTGGATCCTGGAGTTGGAGCAGCACTGGTATCTGCTGAAAGTGTAATATCAAAAAGACTCTTTTTGGCCGTTGAATCTATGGGCTTTTTTGAGGACCCAAGATAAATAAAAGAAGTAATTATAGTAGCTGGAGAAAACAAGCTTGACGTTGGTTGGGTAAGATGCTGCTTAAAAGAGCATAGTTATAACTCAATTCTTTGTAAAACACTGAGGGAACTCGTTGAAAAAATGAAAATATTTCCCGTTTGCAGCGTGCATGTGTCTTTAGTAATTATTGACCCAACAATATGGGAAAATATCGGCAACGATCTGGTAGCCAAACTAAGTGAATGTGCACTGGATGTTCGTTTTGTCCTGTTTGATAAGAATAATGTAACATTTTCGGTTGAAGATTGGCTTACGGGGTCAATGCAGCATCTTACGATAGCCGGTTCTGAACTACGCGAGCATATTTTAGAAGCAACTGTGTAAAGAATTTTGGTCGGTGGATAAAGCACCGCACACTATATGAAATAGAAATGTTGATGTTTCACTGTAGCCCTTACATTTAGAGAAATTAAGAATTTGGTTTAACCATAGTAGCAAGATAAACAAGGGAAAGACTATGCATAAAAAAAACAGGGTGACAACCATAAAGCAGGCAAAAGAGGCAGAGGTAATTAACATAGATATCCCTGCCAGAGTAGAGTATTTGGCAATTGCCCGCTTAGTAACCTCGCTTGTGTGCAGAAGAGAGGGGGTTTCCACAGAGAAAGAGGAAGATATAACGATAGCCGTTGCCGAAGCTTGTATCAACAGTATTAAACATGCCTATCAGAATAATCATAAACCGATAAGACGAACAAATATTCGCTATCTGCTCTATCAGGAAAAGCTGGCTATCGTGGTTAAGGATTTTGGCAAAGGTTTCGACCCTTGTTTTGTTCAATTATACGTCAGGCGTGATGATGTAGAACGCCCCGAAAGAGTTGGGCTTGGAATATTCCTGATCAAGACGTTAATGGATGAAGTGGAATATGATTCAAGCCCGGCAACAGGAACTCAGGTAAGAATGACAAAATTCAAGTAGCCCGAAAGGAGGTGAAAAATTATGGGAATGGATGTCAATACCGCCGACGTTATGAAACTGCTTCAGGACGAAAAGCTCGTTGATGAAGTGGTAAAGAAGGTCGTTGATGACCCTGAAGTCCTCGATGATCTGGCCGAGGGCATCGCTGACGAAATTTCCGATTACCTTGAAGACGACCCTAACATCAGGCAAAAGATTATCAACGCAGCTTTGGAAAGTCCTGGTTTCAGAAAAAGGGTTGTCAGAGAAATCGTCGACGAGATCGGAGACTAAACGGCGAGTAAGGGGAAATTAGCCCCTGCCTTAGACTTAACAGGGGCTAATTTCTGTTTTTAGAACTATTAACAAGAAACAGCTTTAGGAGTTCAAGATGCAGGATTCAGCAGCAATTATACAAGAGAAGGAAAGTAATATGGGGACGAAGGAAAAAATCGAAAATCTTGTTCCTGGCAGCAGGGTCATCGGCAAGGCAGTAAAGAAAGCTGAAGAACAAAGCCGGACCTGTGAAAGGCAGGTAAAAGACATTCTCGATGAGATCGGCGATTGTTTTCATGATGATGTGATTTTCAGAAGAAGGATGGTTAATGAGATTTTCCTTCGACCGGAAACAAAGAAAAGAATCGCCTACAAGTTTATGAGTATCATCGCTCAGGGATGAAAGCTGCGGCAATTTGTGTACCTTCCAGAGAGAAGATTATAAAGGTAATAGTTCATGCAAACAGCTAAAGATGTCAACAGGACCTGGGCGGATAGAATCGCCGTTTTGGTTCGCAGAAGCTGTTTCAAGGCAACCAAGGTCTGGATATGTGGCGTTAAAAAGGCAGCTCTAAAATAATTGGTTATCTTATTGATTTTTTTAAAGACGATTGTTCTGACCGCAATACACCGCCTTTCGTGTATAAGCTGAAAGAGGCCGAGGACCAGATGAATTATTACAAAAGACGGATTTTAGAATTATCTGACGGGCGATCTATAAACCAATTAGTTGAAGCGTTATACCGTGAAGAGGTAACCGATGGTGGCTGGATTGTGTGTATTGGATTGTTCGAAGCGCAATACAAAAGAGAAATGTCAGAGGAGGTAAATCAATTAATTAAAGATGGATTCCTTTACTGTGACTACAGGCAAGCCCGGCCTGTCTATAGACAAGCTCCATTAAACACCAGCGAATGGATAAGAGTTCATAAAAGGGTATATCGGAAAATTGCCAGAGCAAATAGATTGTGCGAAAAGATTACTGATGAGGCCGCTAATAGCAAGCAAGTAAATGCGGCCCAATTTCTACGCTCGCTTACAGACATTAGAGTTACGATCAATAACAGTAACGGCATATTTACAAATAAAGAAAGCAAGCAAATCCAGGAAATGACAACACATATTTATAATGACTTTTATGTGCATGCAAACTGAAAGGACTCAGAGTTCACGGATGGCAGAGGTTGTAAAAATAGGAAGAGATATCGCCGATAGAGTCTTATTCGTTATAAAGGCCAAGTATGGTCTAATTATCGCTGCAATAATAGCTATTGTTGTATTATATCTTCCGCAGCTGGAGCCTGTCGAATTTGGCGGCAAAACCATTATCCTGTCTTTAGCCGGCCAGAGGATGCTGGCCCTTCTGGCTGGATTGGTTGTAATCTTTATGACAGAGGCCCTGCCGATAGGCACAACGATCGGCATAGTTTACGCTTGGATAGTATTCTTTGGGGTTTTACCGGAAAAGGAAGCTGCCAAACTTTTCAGCCATGATGCAGCTTGGTTTTTGTTCGGTGCGCTAATGATTTCAGAGGTCTTAGTGAAGTACGGAATTCATAAGCGTGTTCTGCTTTTGATAATGAAGATTGTCGGCTCTAAAACGAAATATATAAGCTTGGGCATTATCAGCTTTTGTGCTATCAGTGCTGCATTTATTGCCGAGCATACTGTTGCCGCACTGATGCTGCCTCTCGGACTTGCTCTTATTCATATCAATGGCGGATATAAAAACGCTCCTAACCTTGCTAAGCTGCTTCTTTTTTCAATAGCGTTTGGTTGCTGCATAGGCGGCCTGGGTACACCTTCCGGCGGTGCCCGCAACGTGGTGATGATAGGCTTTCTGGAAGAGCTTTATAACGTAAATATCGCATACGCTTCATGGATGATTATGGCGATGCCTATCGTCTTTATTTTAATTCCCTGCATTTGGGTTTTGTTGAATAAAACATTCAAACCTGAAATTGCTGATCTGGCGCAAGCCTCCATGAATATAAAAGAAGAGATGGCAATGCCGGCGATGCAGGTAAAAGAATGGCTGGTGGCTGGCATATTTTTATTTATTCTTTTCCTGTATATAACTAAGAGCAATCTTGGAATCGGAATGATTTCATTATTCGGGGCGGTACTCTATCTTGTATTTGGGTTGGTAACCTGGAAAGATTACCAAAAAATTAACTGGGGTATCCCACTATTATATTTTGGTGCGATTGGATTGGGCACCGCCATGCAAATAACAGGTGCAGCTACCTGGTTAGCGGCAATGGCCTTAAACCTGATAAACAACATAGTACCTCTAAATGGGAAAATGTTAGTAACTGCTATTGGTACCATCATGATGTCCGGCATGAGTCAGATAATGAGTGACGGGCCCTGTGTAGCCACCATAGGCCCTGTCCTTTTAGAAAGTGCCAGATTAAGCGGGACCGACCCGGTATTTTTTGGGATAGCATGTGCCATATCCAGTGCTTTTGCATTTATGTTAATAATCGGCACACCCGCCAATGCTATTGTCTATAGCAGTGGTTTCTTAAAACCGAAGGATTTTCTCAAAGCAGGATTTCTGGTATATATCGTTTCTTTAATAGTGCTTTTAGTAGTAGCTTATTTCTGGTGGGGAGTATTGGGTGTTGGAGTAAATGGATTTCATTGATTTGAGGAACAGATAAAAGATGAAAATATTAATGTGTACAAACGGTCAGGAACACGCTGAGAAAGCCTTGAATTTTGCCGGGCAGTTATTTCGGCATGCAAAGCCGGACGCAGGAATAGTAACAGTTACCAGAAGACTTGTTCATCCTGCCAAAACAGAGCGGAAATGGCTGGAAAGAGCCAAGAATATTCTGGCCAATTACGACATTGAAGCCAAAACTAAAATCCGTGAGGGCTATATCTCAGATGAATTAATTCGGGAATCTCACGAAGGTAATTTCGATTTGCTGGTCATCGGCTCCCGGGGATATTCTGAGATTTTAGTTGGAGTCAGCGAAATTGCTCTCGGCCAAATCGCTCAATATGTAATTCAAAAGGCCAAAACATCTCTTCTGGTTGTAAAAGAACCTACCTTGTTATTACATAAAGTACTGATATGCACGGATGGCTCGCCGGATGCACAAGAAGCGATTCATTTCTGGGGAGGATTGGATATTCCTGTCCAACCAAAGGTGAACATAATTAATGTAGTCCCTGAGATATATGGCCGTTTCAAAGATATACTGGAACCTGTAGCCCAAAGCCAGTTGGAAATGTTCGGGGCACTGCCAGGCAAAAGAACTGAGTATCTGTATGATGCAAAAGATGTCATGGCAAAATACAATGTTGAGGCCAAGGTTAAGCTGCGGGAAGGTCACGCCGCTGAGGAGATCTTAAAAGAGGCAGAGAATGATTATGACTTAATAGTTATGGGTACAGGCGGCCGTAAGGGTGACAAAAAGGAGACATTGGGCCGCCAAACAAGGCGGGTTATCAGGCAGTCTAAGATTCCAGTATTAGCAATAAGGTCGAAGGGCTAATGGCTGGGTCATGGCGGAAATATTCTAAAGAAAAGATGTTTAAGCCTAATATGAAATGGGTATAAGAATGATGTAAAGGCAGTTTTTTTCAATAAAAGAGGTCGGTTAAATGGCACCTGTTTTGAGGACAATAACAAGAGAGATTGCCGCCAGCTTGGTTTCTGAAGTTATCGACTACAGCAGCTTAGCAAAGCCTCTGGAACCGTCTAATCCGATGACCAGCCGCAGTCAGCTGCGTTTAAGTGAAATAGCTAGCCGGCGTCAGTCGGGTTTGAGCCGAATAGCCAGAACTGTCAGACAATTAAAAGAAAATCCACAAGAACAAATTTCAGTTGAGACCAGCATTCCGGTTGCAGAAGAAATTCCACAAGTAGGGCTGGATAAGGCAGAGGAAAAATTGAATGAGGTCTTCAATGAGGGTGGCGATGAGCAACAGCAGCGAAATACGGATATAGAAAAGACCGAACTTGACGACTTTGATGATGTTGATATTGAGACAATCGAAAAACTGGAGAAGAGAGGTTACCAGGTAATTTATCCTAATCTGAAATACAGAAAGCCCAAGTACCAAAACGTCAATGAAATGCTTAAGTATGTTGAAAGTGATACGGGCAAGGGAGATGGCGTGAAGTTGGTGATAATGAATTTTAACGACTAAAAGGGAGTCAAAAATGGCTCAAAAGAAAAAAAAGAAAGTAACAAGAAAAAGACCACCAACGAGACGTACACCCCAAAAAACAGTGGAGAATATCCAGGGGGCGGGAGAGGTTACAACTGAGAGATTGAGAAAGGCAGGCTTCGGCACGATCATCCAATTAGCGCAGGCTGACCCCGGCAGATTGGCTGAGAAGACCGGCCTTAACAAGCCTTTGGCCAAGAAGCTCATCTCGGCGGCCAGAAATGTTTATAAAGAAGCCTCGGCTGGGCAACCGCCTGCAGAAAAGGAAGCAACCGCAGAAGAAGGTATGACTATAAAAGGAAAGATCATCGCTGAGGCAATGAAGATAGAGGAGTTTCGTCGCAGTGTTGTTTATTACGTTGTTGATAAAATGTTTTAGAAACCTAAAAAAGAAAGGCAGCTAAGAAAAATGGGAATGGACCTTAACAAAGCCGATGTTATGAAACTATTGCAGGATGAAAAACTTGTGGATGAAGTAGTGAAGAAGATTGTGGAAGACCCTGAGGTTCTCGATGATTTGGCCGAGGATATTGGCGAAGAGATAGCCGAGTACTTAGAGAAAGACCCTAAGATCCGGCAGAAAATCATCAACGCAGCTTTATCGAGTCCTGATTTCAAAAAGAGAATCATCAAAGAAGTCGTTGACGAACTCGGGGACTAAAACCAGAGGGGCCAGGCAATAAAACACAATCAGTTTCGCCGTTGTAGTGTCGTTGATTAGATTGCGGATAGTTTGTCTTAGAAACCCCAAAAAGAAAGGAAGACAAAAATGGGTATGGATATTAACAAAGCCGACGTTTTAAATCTGCTCCAAGATGAAAAACTCATCGATGATGTGGTGAAAAGAGTTGTTGATGACCCAGAAGTTCTCGACGACCTTGCCGAGGAAGTTGCTGATGAAATGTCAGACTACTTAGAAGATGACCCTGTTATCAAGCAAAAGATCATCAACGCTGCTTTAGGCAACGCCGATTTTAAAAAAAGAGTCGTCAGGGAACTCGTCGACGAAATCGGTGATTAATACCGGCACAAAACTGCTGGAGGGGATGTACGCAATAGCACCAGGCAGCTCTCAAAAACCAGGCTATTGTCGGGAAGTTAGCGGGAATCGCTGTTGCGATACGTTTGTCAGAGATTTTTTTGAAAGCAGAAAAAATAAGGTTGATCAAAGCAATCCTGGTCGGGTTGATTGCTGTCTTTTCCCACGAATTGGCATGGGAGATGGCAGTAAAAGGAGTATCATAAGGACTCCGTGGAATCAGAGATTAAAACGAAAGCAACACCTGCACCGAGCCAATTCCTGCCCACTCAGCGCCGAAAAAACCATTGGGCTGCTCGTAAGAGCAATAGGCGGTTTAACTTACCAATTCTGATTACAAAAGGATAAGCAAAGGAAAGAAAAAATGGGATGGATAATAGGTAGTTGGAAAATCTTGAATGAAGGCGAGATACATCAGGCTGTCAAAAAATGCGTCAATGTTCTTGTTGAGAACAACTTCAAATTAATAGCGGACCTGGCGGTCGAAAAGAAGGAAGTTGAGTACGGAAGAGAATTGTATGAAGTATTAAGAGACTTTGAGAAACATCATGGAGTCAATGATTTATTAGAGCTTCTTACAAATGGTCTAAATATTGAGTGTGTTAACAACGATTACGTGGGAATAAACATTGAGATATTGTTAAGAACTCCTTCTGATTCGGAGCAGCGTAGGCAATTATTCAAGGATACGATCTCTTGCTGGGTAGAACAGAACCCATTAACATTTAGCGAAAGATTCTTCCGTTTGCCTAAGATTACCGAGGATATAGCCGACCGTTACCTTGATAACCCTTTAGAGCAGACCTTGAAAAAGACCTTTGGCTTTCATTTCCGGTATAAGTTAATCATAAAATGCGAAGATGAGTCACCAAAATTCAAGAAGCTGCGAGAAAAGCTTTACAAGGCTCTGGTATAAAGGAGGAGGCGAAAAGTGCTATTGCTATTAAAAGATTTCTTCAAAAGAACATTCGAGTTGTACAAAAAATACACGCCTCTCTTAATTATCGTCGCCTTGTTTCTGGGGATACTGCTGGCAAAATACATCCCCGCTGTCTTAGAAGCAGCTAATTTCCTGGTGTCTAAATTAATAGATGGGATAGTATTCTTCGCACCATTTGCAATATTTGTTATCCTGGCACCGAGCGTAGCCAAGATGATGAAAGCCAGAAAAGAATCCAGCTTTGCGGGTTTTGTTATCATCTGGTTTGGCATAACACGCATATTCGCAGGGGTATGGGCGGCAATTTTCACAGTAATAATATTAAGACTGCCGATTCTGCCAAGTTCGGAAACAGGAGCGGTCAGTATAGCTTCTGTGTTCGGTGAGAACTTAGTTGTACTTAAGGATTTGTTATTAAAGAGTGTGTTTTTTGGAGCGATCTGGGTTTCTGTTATAGTAGGAATCATTGCATATTTTAAGCAAAAACTTTACAACGGACTGCAAAAAGCAGCCGGGGCAATTGAAACACTGGGAGATTATATTGAGCCGGTCATTCCTGTTCTCATGTTGCTTTTAGGGGCATATATTTATTCTTTGCCGCAAGAGTTAAATCAATCGGTCGACGAGCAAACTTTGAGCTCGATTGCCCAGGCCAATTTGGGCACGCTGAATCTTTTTGGGTGGGTTCTCGATATCAATACAGAATTCGGTCTTGTGTGGGTGTACATTGTCGGCTCTGTATTAATTGGGATTGGTTGTTTTCTCTGGCAGGCAATGCAGCTTGCAATACTTAAAAGATACCTGGATGATTTTTCCATCAAAAGCTTCTTTACCAGCTATTGGACGAAAATATACCCTCTGGCCTGGTCAACGTCATCAGAGGTAATCAGTATGCCGCTGAATATGTCTTTAGTGAAAAGACAATACACGAAAATCTCTTCGATAGTAAGACGCCTTATTATAGGCATGGGTGCCTATATGAACATTAATGGCACAACGATGCACGTCATTCTTTTGGCAGGCATAGTTGCGGTCCTGGTGGGATACAGGCCCTCCCTCGTACAGCTGATTTTAGGGGTGCCGATAATTGCTCTGGTTGGTTACGGCGTTCCTGGTATCCCCGGTGAATTAGTGCTGTTCGCCGTTCCTATGGTTAAAATTCTTAATTTACCTGAACCGATTATTCCTATGTTTATGGCTCTCTATCTGGCGTTGCAGGTTGGTCTGCCTGATTCGTTTAGAACAGGTGCCAATGTAACAGACAATGGCATATATGCGATAGGCCTGGATAAGCTTTATAAGAAAAAGTTTCAGGTGGATTCGAATGAGGACCTTAAAGAAAAAGCTGTTCAGGAAGAAAACGGAGAAAAAACCCAACAAGAAGCTCAGGAAGAATTAGAACTCGTAGGTTCAAGGGAATAATCAGGACAAAATCTACAATCTGATGTTTATGAGAAGATGCCTTTTATATGAATGTAATAGCAAACTTTGGGATAATAATACTTACAAGTATAATTATATACTTTTTTGGAAATATTTTCGCTGAATCTTCTTCAAAAATAGGTGATCGTTTTAGGTTATCTAAATCTGTAAAAGGAGCAACCTTTGATGCGGTTGCCAGCTCCCTACCGGAATTGTTCGTTGTATTATATGCGGTGATTTTCTTTAGAAGATTTGAAATGGGAATCGGCACCATAGCAGGTTCTGTGTTATTTAATCTCCTGGTAATACCAGGAATCTGCATCTTTATCTCTCCTGTAGTATTAAAGATAAGTAAGGAAGTTATCACCAGGGACGCATTGTTCTATGTGATATCAGTTGCCATTCTCTTAGGCCTGATATTCTTCTTAAAATTTTGGGGCCTTATTGTCGCAAGTATATTACTAGTTACTTATCTTCTCTATGTCTTAATAATTGTCGGGGACACAAAAATACGCCAAAAAAAACAACCCTGTATCGATAAGCCTCAACAGATAAAGTTGTTTAAGCAAGTTAGTATCACTGTCCTGACGATGGTAATTGTCGGCGTTGCATCTTATTTCCTGGTAAGCTCATCACTGAATGTCTCGAATATTCTGGGTATTCCAGCAATAATAGTGGCTCTTACAATTACTGCCGCTGCAACATCGGTTCCGGATGCGGTCATATCTGTAGTAAACGCCAGGAAAGGAAGCTGGGATGATGCAATTTCAAATGTCTTTGGTTCCAACATTTTCGATATTCTCGTAGGTCTTGGCTTGCCGCTATTGATCTATAGTTTTTGTAAAGGCCCTATGGAAATAGTGTTTGCGAATTTAGAGATAATTGCCGGATTGCTGGCATCTTCCGTCATAGTATTGTTTATTTTTTCAAAGGCACACAAATTTGCTGCAAGCGCAGGGCCGATTTTGCTTGGCATGTACTCACTATTTGTCGGCTATACAATTTTACTTTCGTTAAAAACATAGATTCTAATGGAAAGAACACGAAAGGAGAATCCCTGATATGAAAATGGTCTTAAGAAAAGCAGCGGCCATATTCGGCAGGTTTTGTGATTGGTTCGAGAAATATTTGGTTTTTACAACTGTGTTAGGTTTTGTCGGCGGAATCTTTGTCGCAAAATATTCCCAGGGATTTTCGAACGGCGTCAATACCGTGATATCCAACTTCGTAGATGGATACGCTTTAATTGCTCCCGGGGTTATTTTTATAATTTTAGCTCCTTCTTTAGCAAGGATGTTTCTTACCCGTCGAGAAAGTCGGTTTGGAGGATATGTCATAAAATGGTACCTGTTTAGGAAGTTTTTGGCATGTCTGTGGGCAATAATTTTTACCGTCCTGATCTTTGGCCTCCCTTTTATGCCGGAACGTTCCCCTTCGTTTTTGCAGGCATTGAAAGAAACTTTTCATTCTCTCGGAAAAATGGCTTTGCATAGCACCTATTTCTGGGCAATGTATTTGTATGTAGCAGTAGCTTTTATATCTACGAAAATACGGTTTATCTTCAAGGGCTTAGATAAAACTTTGCAAGGTGTCGAGGTCGGTGCTCGGTACTTTCTGCCATTTATTCCTTTATTTATGTTAGCTATTGGAGCCTATATTTACGGATTACCTGCG
>Ga0114923_10003505_pt1 | contig 10592 bp, 14 predicted proteins | sample SumtaG_FD_89578 | JGI IMG/M metagenome (GOLD analysis project Ga0114923, IMG submission 89578) | Deep subsurface microbial communities from Indian Ocean to uncover new lineages of life (NeLLi) - Sumatra_00157 metaG | ecosystem: Environmental > Aquatic > Marine > Oceanic > Sediment | place: near...
ATCATCCATGCTCAGAACGATTTGCACACAAATCCATTTGGCCTACGAACAAATGATGGTGGTTTCTTGGGAATACCATCCAGACAAGTAGGATCTATGGGTTCAGCTACCGGAGCTGGTTTATTGTCCATGTACCTAACAGGAGCGAGTACAGACAATCCAGATGGATACCAAGCAGCTAGCGACTGGATTAACAACAACTTCATCCTTGACGAACACGTAGGCGTTGAGAACTATTTAGGTGGTCTATTCTATACACGAATGCTCGCTTTAACTGACTATTGGTTCTACCTCAATCTCGGAATGACAACCGCAGGTCAAGCCTTCACTGATTCACAGTTTGCAGATTTGGACTTAGCAATAGCTAATGGTGCGGTGGAAGATGCTGGTGACACAGCCAGTTGGATGGGTCTATTCGGTGATGACTCACTGGAACAGACTGCTAAGTGCATCATGAGTCTTCAGACACGACATGGACCTAATGCAGGAACCTTGAGAGTTGAGATGCATTCCGATGCATATCTCTCAGTGATTGCACCAGATGATTCAACCACCATAGGGTATAATCATACATCAGGAACAATTATGACACCTTTAGGAGCTACCTACAGTGGAGCAGCTTCTGAACCCCAAATAATTGAGATTCCTAACCCTGAAACAGGTATATGGACAATTGTGGGTGATGGTAATGCAACTGGATCTTTTAACCTAGTCATCACTATGCTCAGCCCCGGAGGTTTACCAGTATTCAGTCAATCCTACAGCGATTACATAGTCAATGGTACAACATCTTGGGAGGTGTCGCTCAAAGTTATGAGGTTCAATGCAATGATGCCGAATATGCTCCTTGCAACGATGGTTGGTGAATTGTCCATTGAGTATGACTATGATGTCACAATCTCCAGTTTGGATGTTACCTACTCTGATCCTGCTACTAATGCCATAGTAGAAGTTACTGCAGAGAGCTCTGATCCAATAATAGATGATATTGAAGACACAGAAGCCCTAGAACACATTTGGTATCTTTATAGTACCATAGATAACTCCACACCGGTTCTATCTGGTGAATTAGTCTGGAATATTGGAACATCTAGTTGGACTGGGCAAGCGGATACGTCATTAATAACGAATGGAGAATACTATTTCTCAGTATCATTCCGTACAATTCGCACTGCATCTACGGTAAGAAATCAGACCGAGTCAATCACAGTAACGCATTATCTGTCAGGTTCCCTACCTACTATATCATATGATCAGGACACTCAGACTATCGAGTCAGGAGGCTTTGCTACTACCAGTACATACTTCCCACATGGAGTTGTAGATGATATTGAGGCCACAACTCATACATGGTATCTGTATGATGCAACATCTGGAGGAAATCAGGTAAAGACTGGGTCATTGGTTTATGGAGCTGGTGAATTCTCAATTGCAAATATATCCGTTGATGACTTAGCAGTTGGTGATTACTACCTACGTATTCACATAGTGACTTCACAGGCAAGTCTTTGGCTCAATGGTAGTACATCGGCACTAACTGTAATTGCATCGACCACTACAACAACTACTACTACCACAACGACCACTACAACAACTACTACTACTACTACTACTACGACAACAACAGCTGGACCATTAGATCCTGCAATTCTGTTCCTTATCCTATCGATTGGAATAGGAGTAATATTTGTAGTGATACTTGTTGTAATAATCAAAAAGCGATAGCAACAGAACAATATAATGTAGGGATGAAACAATCCCTACATATCTTATTTTTATTTGAATTAATTAATAGATCAATCTCTCTTGGTTTTCATGAAAGCTAACGAAGGATTCAGAACGGCATAATCTACATCGAACGTCGTCTATCAATGAATATCACGCAAGCAACAAGTAGGAATAAAATAGGAAGAGGAAGGAATACTGGTTTCACTGGGTCACCATCAGGTGACAAGAATGGACCTAGACCAAAGTACCAGGAGATATACACGGGTAGAGAAACTAAAGCTACATGCAGTTCACTATATGCTGCTGCAAGTAATGTCATTTTTCGACTTGATTTCCCCAAGCAATATCTTAGAAATTGCAGAGGGAGAAGTAGTCTGATAACGATGGAATCAAAATATCTGAATGGATTCTGAAACCAGAAACCTACTTGCCAGGCAGACTCTATATACTGCCACACCACTGCTTCAATTGAATTTGGACCAGGTCCCAGATCAAAGTGGATTGCAAAAGGTGCGAAGAGAACTATAAGAATTACCAAGATCATAGTCAAAATGATTCCAAGATAATTGTGTTCACTGGAATTAACTAAATCGTTAGTCAATAATCTCTACTCCAATTGGTGTAAAGACTAAAGGCTATGTTATAATGGGCATTGCTTCACGCAATCTATCTGAACAATCACTGATATCGAAGTTCATCTATGGTTTCTTCATAGAATTTTCCTACGCCAACTTCAGCTCCTCAATCATTCCGAGCTGCCTTCAGTTCATCCTGCATAATACGACACCTATCAAGCCATAGAACTTGATAGTCATTTGAACTAAGTATTCTATCCTTGAGATCAGCAATCGTGTCAATCTTTTCCTCTTTACACCATTGAATACAAATTCGATATGCATTCCAATCCATCTCTAGATCTTCCCATTCACATTCGACTTCCTTGTATCCTTGAAGGTACCACGCAAGAAGTCGAGTATGACCATCGGTGGAAACAAGATTACCATCAAGCTCCTTGATTGGGATTGGTTCTAAATCATCTTCCATCCCAGATTCAAATACTTTCATTACTGCAGCAAGTTTGGCAGAACTAATGTAAATCTGACTGAGTTGAATTTTATCAATTGAGAGTTGAAATCGACCCATGTTCTCTGTCATAGATTACGGCGATATAAGCAACAAGGTGAATACTAGCACTCTAAAATTCGACCTCGTATATTATCCGAGTCTTTCAGCAGATTTGTCGAGGTTTCAGCCACTATACGCTCGAAGTCATCAAGTGGAATAGCTGAACTGATCCCGGTCATCAATAGCCTACTGAAACGATGACTGATGTCTGACCTATAACCTACAATTTATTGTGAGTGAATTTCACATGTAAGATATTTCTATGTTCCACCCTTCTCCTGCCAGTGTCACCACCTCTTCGTAATTCCTCGGAATTACAAAAATTAGCAAGAGCTTTGTCAATATTCATCGGGATGGAATCCCTCCTGAAGACCTGGCTTCTTTCTCCTGTCTTGATTCTAGAGCATCACTTCCAACAACAGAGAGCTCTTCCACAGTTCTTACCACGGCGGGGTCATTATCACTCTCACCAGTTCCATCACTGTAACTAGCAAGGTCCGATTGGACAAAGTGAACAGCCGCGGACTCTCCAGAACCTGATGATTGTTCCTTCTTGGAGAGTAAGGACTTTCCTTTGGAAGACTTCTTAGAACTCTTCCTAGAGACTTTCAGTGGCGCACGTCGATTAGTTGTTCCTCGAACAACTGACCTAGTCCACATACCTAGTCCTTTCATAATATTCTATTTTGATGTGAGTATATTAGCTCATACAAATTAAGTTGAATCATCATAATCTCAAAGGAACTCTCATAGTTCATGGTGGGCTTTTGGTTTTAACAAAGGTGTATTCTAACACTCCATAAATCTGCCGCGTATGTTATCCGAGTCATCTAGAAGATCAGTTGATGTTTCTGCTACTAGTCGTTCAAAATCATCCAGAGGAATTGTTGAGGTAACCCCAGATATTAACATCCTACTGAAACGATAACTAATGTATTCCTGTAATTCTTTGAATGAACGCAGAGTCACGCGTAACCCAGAGGAGTCCCTACAATCAACAATCTCTACTCGAGCATCGAATCCTTGCTTCCCAAGCTCTTCGACTTCATCAAGGGCTTTACGAATCTCTTCCCATCCTGACAATTCAAGTTCAGACATATCTGCTCTTTGTTCGGGCACGGCATCATCTCTACTGGTAGCTCTATCATATACCAAGTATGGGACAAGATAATCCCCTATCTCGGAGGTTCCGAGCTTATTTGTCAATCACGGTTATTGCGTCTTCTTAATGGCGAGTAAGTCTTCAAGGAAGAGTAAGCCAAAGAGAAGGTCTCCAATTACTACGATTGCAACCATAAGGGATGCTTGACCTAATAGGAAATATCCCAAACCCATAACAAATACCCAGGTTTTCTCGAAGATTGAAATCTGAATCAGACCATAATTTTCGGTAGTACTTTTACTGATGAAATAAAATCCCAGCCCAAATGCAAAGACTAGACCAAAGAAAGAATCGAACCAAAGCAATGTTGGCGGGGGATCCATTGGTCCTGCAAGTGAGAAATATCCAATGTCTATTCTTGGTAATATTAGAAAGCCTACAGCTAGAATCCAGTTCCAGATGGCTGCGATTGTGTACATGTTCTTGTGATATGATGATCGCTCCAAGTAATCACTCTCGAAAGCAAGTTCCTAGTAATCGGGCATATAACTACGTGGAATGAATAGACATCCTTTTGTGATAACTAAAAAGGAAGTGTCGCTTGTGTATCAACAATGAAATATTTCCTTGATTCAACCGTTGCTCAAAAGATTCTGGAAGCGCTGGAACAGGAAAAAGAAGAGATTGCTATCTCGCTGGACCTAGGTAGAACGACCACAAAGGTGACGCTCAGAGACTCAGATTGGAATAGTACACAACTGGAAAAGATTGCACAAGATTCTGACACGGTATACTTCATCGAAGATGGCGATGCGTTCAAAGCTGCAATTAGTACAACACAATTCTACAAGTTAATGCCATCAGGAACAGGAACCGCTCCTGCATTAGTGATATCGGGAGTAGCAATGCATCGTGTGAAGGACATGGATCCAAGAAAAGATGCAGCAATGAAAGCAAAGCTGTGTGCAAAACCTGGAGATGATATGCTTGAGATTTGCACAGGTCTCGGATATTCTACAATCGAGTGTCTCAATCGAGGAGTTCGGAGCATCACAACCATAGAGAAAGATAGTGATGTTATCCAACTAGCCGGTATCAATCCGTGGTCAAGTGAGCTCTTTTCGGATTCAAGAGTAAACCTTGTTCAGGGAGATGCTGTAGAGATAATAAGTGATTTCGAAGACGGTAGTTTTCATTCGATCCTTCATGACCCGCCAACATTCACTATGGGAGCAGATCTATACACCCGAGATTTCTATGCCCAATTTTACAGAGTACTGAAACGCAAAGGAGTTCTTTTTCATTATGTGGGGTCTCCAGGGTTGAAATATAGAAAACGTGACGTGCAGAAGGGAGTCATGCAACGACTTCGTGAAGTTGGTTTTAGACAGGTTGAAAGAAAAAAGGAAGCATTAGGCATATTTGCTAGAAAGTAGGTATGAATATTTCACATGGATTAGGTAATCATTTGTTTGTACATCGCAGTTTCCATATTGTTCAATGCGGCTTCAAGCTGGGGATCAATCTTGAGGGCTCGTTTATAGCATTCAAGAGCCCTTGTCACGTCACCCTTTTCTCTAAGAGCTACACCAAGATTATTCCATCCTACTTGATCATCAGGGGCAAGTTCTGTATAACGCTCAAGGAAAGGTATTGCTTCACTCCACCTGTTTAGAAACCAGAGAGAAGTACCGTGACGAAGTAAGATTTCTGATTGACTCTTTCGTTTTGATAAGCTTGGTTCATAGAAGCTCACTGCACCTTCATAGTTAGTACCCTCATAACATAGGTTTCCTACTGCATTCAAAGCAACAACAGAACGCGGATCCAATTCTAAGGCCATATTGAGTGCAACGAGCGCAGAACTGAATTTTGATTTCTTCGCATGACAGATGCCCCTCATCTCCCAAGCCTCAGAAATTCCCTCATCTTTAACGATGATATAAGAGGTTACTTTCTGAACAGTCCTGCAGTCATCAAGATGAAATGCCGCACGAGCGAGCACTACAAGGATCTTGATATCTTCTCCATCAAGTTCCAAATACTTACACAGAGTGTCCTTAGCCTCGTTGTAGAATCCCTGAGAGAACTCCAGCATTCCAAGACTGACAATAGGTTCAGTCCAATCGGGTTCAAGGGTAATGGCTTTCTTGTAACATTCGCGTGTGTTTTCATTATCATTGAGGGCTTGGTAGACCTGACCAAGAGCGTACCATGCCTTTGCAAAAGATGGGTCAATTTCAATAACAGCTAAGAAAGCGTCCCGTGCAGCTATTGATTCCCCAAACTCTTGAAATCGTAAAGCACGACGAAATAGAGAGGTAGGGTCCTCTTTTGATTGATCCGGCATGAAATGCTCACGTGTCCTATGTCCCAAACAGACAGAATCTCACAAGGAATACTCTTGAAAGTTTGTCATACAAATAAAAACAGCAGAAGAGGCGAAAATGCCCCTTCATGCCAGAGTACTGATTCTATGAAATCAGGTCCTCTTCTTCATATAGATAACAACAATAGCTACCAGGGCGACAGTCAAACCAATTCCTACGACTAAGAGTAGTGGATCTATTCCAAACGGAGTTCCACCTGTAGAAACTAAGAACTGAGTATATCCTGTGTAGTTACAACCAACCAAGATAACATATCCAGAGGAATCCAAATCTTCTGAAAGTGTAAAGAATGGATAGTTAACTAGCGTCTGCTCAGCTCCAATTGCGATCAACGAATCTAGTTCTACGCCACTTTCATCGAGAATAGATATTGCGTCTTTACTTCCAAGTCGAGGACTCAAGCACTCCATACTCAGTGTGATGGTTACATTTTCGCCTGTGGTAACTCCACCGGTAATGCTTGTAGCTTCAAAGTCCACTCTAGGAGTCATCTCAAGAAGATAATCAAATGCACCAATGAGATCTTCCCACAAATCATTGATAGCTGACTCAGCTGGAGCAAAATAACCATAGATTCCCTTCCATTCACGAATGATATGCGTGGAGTTATTTTCGATGATTACCATTGCTGCATCCTCGTGAACAGATGCGTTTGTGTAGACCTCGAATGTAATAGGTACTGTACATCCACGTTCTACATACATCCATTCACCCCACCCACCTGCCAGAGCAGAAGAGATACGACTCTTACTACGCTCAGGATAACCTGCAATGTCATTGTAGCCATCAGGTAAAATGTCGGTGTAGTCACTAGCAATCTGATAGTAAAGGGTTGGTTCTTGCCAGTTACCTACTCCATTTTGTGTAAAGTAGGTTGCATTGATTCCAGAGTGTACAGAATATGCCATCGCAAAACTATGATTCAACGCAAAGTCCCTGAAGGCCTGTGTTTCTGGTTCCGAGAATGGTGCTGAACCTCTGTACACTTGAGTCGTAACGTCAGTTTCACCTTCGGCCCACCAGCTGGGATAATTACGATTTAGATCTACAAGTCCAATTTCATCCTCGTTTACTAAACCATCACCATCATCATCAATTCCTTCATAGTAATAATAATCATAGTCATCGATATGGGGAATATCTGCAGGATTGTCTTTGGTGTAGACATAGAATTCAGAAATGTGGCCATCGCCATCAACGTCGTTTGCAACATCCTCGCTGAATAATCCGTCCCCATCATTATCGTAGGGTCGTAGATTCTTCCTCAGCCAGTAATCATGGTCATTGACTACCACATCAAGAGCATCAGGATTGATAGTCAAAATTACATAGATCTCCTGCGTATCGACATACTCGGTCAATTGCGCATCATTGCCATAACCATTTACCAATCGTAGAACAAATCGGAGAGCCATCTCAATGGATATTTGCTCACGACCATGATGATGTGCAACAACTAGAGTCTTAGCTTTCTGAACAGTATTTTGCCCATTCGTGATTCGAATACTGGTGATGTTCTTTCCTTGGTAACTCTGACCAATTACTGTGATATCAACAAGTTCCTGTACACTTGAATGAATATTTTCTATTTCTTCATCAACCTCTGCTGAATCATGCCATTGATTGTCGTATAAGAGGGTAACATTCTCCCACGTACGGGTTATTGATGGAACTACTACTTCAACGATGTTGGGTACGTCATTACTGACCTCAGCAGCAGCTGTTCCCATAGGAAGTATTGCAGCAGATATGATAAGAACTAGAATGAAAATATGATTTTTTGACGGTGTGATCTCATTTCACCTCGTTCTTACGAGATTGCAGACGACCGGACAATCATCTGAAATCTAGAGTACGGTTTCTACCTATATTCCGTATAATAGGGGTTTAGTTTCGCGTAACCTCTCTCTTTCTCTCAGAATGTTGCTAATTTTTCTCATGAATACCAACAAATTACAGTTATAACATATTAATTGATATTAGGATTGGGAATCAGACACGCCAGAGTGTATTTCATAGACCTATAGTTTATGAAACCGATACTAGTGACATGTATGTTTTTCTAAATGTAAGTGATAATCGATGAAAGCTGAGGTCGAATCTATGACAGATGTACAGACTGCTACACCATGTGGAAAATGTAGCTGTGTTATTATGTACAAGACCGAACAATGTGTCTTTTGTGATCCTGCAGCTAAGATTCTTGAAGACGCACTATCAAGTTTTGGTCTTCCCTCTAGTGCGGTCGTCGAGGTGGATGTAGAATCAGATGATCATTGTGGATGTGGTACAGAAGATGTTTCCATGCTCCCCACAATCAAAATATGTGATGCAAGAATTACTGGTCTTCCAGATGAGCAAACTCTCAAAGATGCCGTACTCCGAGCAATCATGAAAGATTGCTTTTGTGAATAATCACGTCTTACTCTTTCTTCCAAACGTATGTGAAATCACAACAATCGTCGCCATTCATCAGAGTCTTTTCTCGAACTAGTTTGATATTTGGATGATAGACATTTGCTGAAATAAAATCAAGATCACACATCGTAAGTAATCCTAGATGAGGGGCATCTAATTCGCGCATCATCTTGGCCCAGATGCACTCCGTTACTTTGTAGGTAACGCTTTCTGCGTCATTACTGGTTGTTTCACATGTATGTGTCTTTGATACATGCTCAGAAACCCACATCTCATCCATATGTTTCTTGAAATCTTCAAAATTAGTGATCTTGACTCCAGCATCTTCAAGATATTTCTTGAGCCCATCAACGGTTCTCTTTTCCGCCCACTCTCTGAGAATTGTGTGAGCTTTTTCCTTTCCTAGTACTCGCTCAAGTTCCCTCTGTAAAGCAACTTCCCCTGCCATTGAATCCTTGATGTACTGTCCATAGGTTATGTCAAGTTTCTCATCGAATTTGTGCGTCTTAGTAGTCGTCATGGGTTGGCCTCTTTCTGCAATATTGCGCAGAGAAATGACGTAATGTTTGCATATTAGCTGGTTCATTAAAGCATTAATCAACCCAGTTAGAAATCAACACGAATAGTTTCCCAGCGAACTCGACCTTTTTCTACTGCTTCCTTGATTTTTCTCTCAGTGCGATTCAGTGTAGCATTTCCAGTCTTGATATCTGCAAGAACAACGGTAATCTCTTCATCAGAGTCGCCATCTTTCACCGCAGTATAACCATCAAAGATGAGGTAATCAATCGGAGCTCCAATGAAACGTGCATCAGAGGGATTATGTTTGAATACTTCAGGTACCATTGGGACCATGTGTTCAGCAATCTTTCCCTTGATGACATATCGACTTCTATCAGCAGCGTCCTTTCTCACTGAAGATTCCTGTTCAGCCCAGGTTTGACGAAACTCCTTTTCCACCATCGAAATTCTATGCCGAAGTTGCATTCTCATAATCAAGTAGACAGAAGCTGCAATGACTAGGCCAATGAAGAGTCCAATCAGCGTTTCACTAAGAGCCATACTAATTGAGGGATGTTATAGCATATATTCTCAGGTAATAGCGGGGTATTCGCTGGAGAATACATTTCTAATGAAAAAAAAGGAGATGTGGGGGAACTAGTCCCCCCTAATTTTACTGTGGTCGAATCCTAGGTATCACCGAATGTATCAGAAGATGATAGATCCGGGCATACACTGGTGTCAGCAGGATAATTGTAGGTAATCCAGAGGTTACAAGCGGTAGCATAACGAATCCAAGTGCAACGAGTGTTGCATACGATTCCACAACCAGCCCTGCTGCTACAATAATCAACAATGTGAAGACAAACCCAACAACAGACAGAATTGTCAGTTTGAAGAGTGACTTACCATTGCTGAGGTCATATGTAGCAAGACCTGCAATTAGACCGAGTAGTCCGTATCCAATAGCAGGAAGAGTCATTGTGACCACTGCTCCATAGATTAGGAAATCAAACAGAACAGTTCCCAGATAACCTGTCAGAAAACCTGCAATTGGTCCTCGAATAGCACCAATAGTAGGTATGATAGCTAAAGCAGGTAGAAATCCGAACGGGAATAGATCAACCATCAGGTATGGTGCAGGAATCTGTGACACTAGAATGAACAACACAATCCCCACAAGTGTATAGATTAGAGTCCATACAATTGCATCTGAGGTGTTCATCTGGAATTTCTCAAGTATTGTTGTTTTGGAAACTTCATCAGACATTTTCTATACACCTCACATTATCACCAGATTGTAGGTCCCCGGAGCTAGATCTAGAGTA
>Ga0114923_10003507_pt1 | contig 10591 bp, 7 predicted proteins | sample SumtaG_FD_89578 | JGI IMG/M metagenome (GOLD analysis project Ga0114923, IMG submission 89578) | Deep subsurface microbial communities from Indian Ocean to uncover new lineages of life (NeLLi) - Sumatra_00157 metaG | ecosystem: Environmental > Aquatic > Marine > Oceanic > Sediment | place: near...
AATTTTTGATGATCTTAGAAAAAAAGGATTCCTTTTCAAGGTAGAAGCATATACTCATCGTTATCCAACTTGCTGGCGTTGTAAATCAGAATTGATCTTTAGATTAGTTGATGAGTGGTATATTAGCATGGATGGCATCAGAAAACCTTTGATGGAAATTACTAAGAAAATCAAGTGGGTTCCTGCTTTTGGTTTGCCTCGAGAACTTGATTGGCTGAAGAATATGCAGGATTGGCTCATTTCTAAAAAAAGATATTGGGGTTTAGCTTTGCCGATCTTTGAATGCTCTTGTGGTCATTTTGAAGTAATTGGCAGTCATGAAGAGCTTAAAAAAAGAACCGTTAAAGGGTGGGATAAGTTTGAAGGTCATTCGCCGCACCGTCCCCATATTGATAAGCTGCAGATTAAATGTCCTAAATGCGGTAAATTAATCTCTCGGATTCCTGATGTAGGCAATCCTTGGCTTGACGCTGGTATTGTGCCTTATTCAACCATCGGATATTTTAAAGATCGTCAGTATTGGAAAAAATGGTTTCCGGTCGACTTAGTTTGTGAGAGTTTTCCGGGCCAGTTCCGTAATTGGTTCTATTCAATTATTGCCATGAGCGGAGTTTTAGAGAATAAGCCGCCTACTCGACTGGTTTTTGGCCATGCAACCGTGGTTGATGAAAAGGGCGAGGAAATGCATAAGTCTAAAGGCAATGCAATCAGTTTTGACGAAGGAGTAGAAGAAATCGGCGCTGATATTATGCGCTGGATGTATTTAAAGCAGAATCCAGCGGCTAATCTTAGATTTGGTTTTAAACCAGCCGAGGACGCAAGAAGAAAATTTCTGATCCTATGGAATAGTTTTGTCTATTTCAAAACCTATGCTGATCGAGGAAACATTAAATTAGACAGCCAAACAATTAAAAAACTTAGCTTGCTTGATCAATGGATTGTCTCTAGGCTCAACAGTCTAATCTCTAAGGTGACCAATGATATAGATCAGTATGATTTATCTACGGCTGTTCAGGCAATTGAAGGTTTCTTTATCAATGATCTTTCAACCTGGTATATCCGACGCTCCCGTTCGCGTTTCCAAAAGTCCAAAGATAAACAAGATCGCGAATTAGCTTCAAATGTTTTAGGCCATGTCATTTTAGAGCTAGTTAAGATAATCGCTCCGATGACTCCTTTTATGAGTGAAGAGATTTATCAATCAATCAAAACTAAAGATATGCCTGAATCAGTTCACTTAGCTGACTATCCTAAACCTGATAAGAAATTAATTAATCAGAAATTAGAAGATCAGATGACAGAGTTAAGGAATTTAGTTACAGATGTTTTAGCTGAAAGAGCTAAGCACAGTCTTAAAATACGTCAGCCGCTTAATAAATTGTTTATTAATCGCAAGAGCATAGTCGAGGATCCAGAACTGTCTCAGTTAATCAAAGAAGAGGTCAATGTTAAAGAAGTGGTTTTTGGCAAACAAGTTAAACTAGATACTAAAATTACCGATGATTTAAAAAACGAGGGCATAATTAGAGATTTAGTGCGCCTTATTCAAGGTATGAGAAAGGATGGTGGTCTTAAACCGGGTCAGGAAATTCACTTAAGGTATTCAGTTGGCGTTCCATTAAGGAAAATAATTCAAGAAAAGGAATCAGAGATAAAGCAAGAAGTCTCAGCTAAGAAAATGGAGCTTGGTTTAAAAGAAAACGAGACTTTTCTAGTAGAAAAAGAAATTAAAATAGACAGCCAAGATCTTTGGCTGGGAATTAAAAAGAGATAATGCTTTATAAAGCTAGAGGAGTTATAATAAAGAGAGCTAACTTAGGCGATGCAGACAGACTAGTCACTGTCTATAGCGAAGATTTTGGAAAAATCTTAGTTAAAGCAAAATCGGTCAGAAAAAACCAGGCTAAGCTAAAAGGACATTTAGAGCTTTTCCTATACAGCCACCTCATGATTGCTCCAGGCAGAGGATTCGATATTATTACTGGAGCTGAAACAATTGAGCCTTTTTCTAAATTGCGTAATAGTTTGTCTTCTTTGGCAGCCGGATATTATCTAGCTGAACTGATTGATAAATTGATAGTTGGTCCGGAAAAAGATGAAAACATTTGGTCTTTGTTTTTATCTAGCTTAAAGCAATTAAACCAGGTAAGGTGTGATACCAAGGCAGTAGTTGGTAATTTTGAGAGCAGGTTAGTAGAGTTTTTGGGATATGGTACAGAGAAAAACAGTATCGATAATGTTTTTCAATCACTTTTAGGTGAAAAAGCGAGATCAAAATATTTTTTACAAAAAACACTCTATTTGTTAAGATAACAAATATGAAGCTAGACGAGTTAAAAAAGAAACTATACAAGCCAGAGGACGAATTCGGGGAAAGATTAGAGGGTCCGGAGGCTTTTCAGCCGGAGCAGAAAAGAGATGAAGTTTTATCGGGCCAATGGCCTGATGATCAACCAGTTGAGAAAGAATCTACTCCTTTGGTAGAAAATGTTTCTTCTAAAAAGAAGAAGTATTTGTTCATTGGCGGAATTTCCATTTCGATCATTTTTTTATCAGTGGTTGGATTTTTTGTTTATCGCGATTTGAGCTCTTTTGATAGAGATAAAATTAAGTTAGAGATTGAAGGCCCAGAGAGAGCAGTCAGCGGAGAAGAGACAAGATATATTGTTAAGTACGAAAATAAAACAAAACTCGCCTTAACTGATTTAAGATTGACCTTTCATTATCCTGAAAATTCAATTCCGCTTGAAAGCGATAGTCTAGATCAGATTATTGACTTGCCCGATCTTGAATCAGGCCAGAGCGGCCAAATTGAACTACCGGTCCGAATTATTGGATTAAAGAATGAAACCAAAAGGGCTTGGACCCAGTTAAGTTGTCAGCCAGTTAATCTTAGTGCTCATTATACTAACCAGGCCGAGTTTTTAACTGAGATAATTTCTGTTCCATTGGTTCTTGATTTTGATTTGCCTCAGATATTAGTCGGTGGCCAGTCTTTTAATTTTTCACTTAGATATTCAAATCAGGCAGATGTTTCTTTTGAGGATCTTCAGATTCGATTGGAATATCCGAGCGGTTTTGTTTTTCAATCAGCTGAGCCAGGGTCACTAGAGAACGATAACGTGTGGTCTTTGGGTGAACTTAATGAAGGCGAGCAAGGTAAAATCTTTATCCAGGGCAGTGTTCAAGGAGAAGAAGGAGATAGCAAATCATTCAAAGCCAGCCTGGGTCTTTTTAAAGATGATCAATTTACTGTTTACACAGAAACAATCGACGGTTTGAAAATTTCTCTTTCACCTTTATCAGTTACTCAAACAGTTAATGATTCCATGGATCATGTTGCTCAAGCAGGTCAGACTTTGAATTACCGTATTAATTATCAGAATACAACCAACATCGGTATTAAAAACGTAGTTATTGTTTCAAAATTGATAGGTAAAGTACTAGATTTAACCAGCCTTGATACAAAAAAGGGATCTTTTGATGGATTGAGCCAAACGATTACCTGGAACGCTGGTAATCTATCCGCCTTAGAATTCCTCGGTCCTGGTCAAGACGGTCAAATTAGTTTTTCAGTTAGGCTAAAAGATCCTTTGCCAATATCAAACTATACAGATAAGAATTTTATAGTTGAAAATATAGTTGAAATAGATTCTTTAGAAAATCCCCTTTCTTTAGAAAATATTGAGATCGCTGGCCAGAGCGAACTGATTACTAAAGTAGCCAGTCAGATTAGCCTACAGGCTCAAGGATATCATAATGATGATCAGATTTCGAATACTGGGCCAATCCCGCCCAAAGTTGGGCAAATGACTACCTATACGATTAAATGGCGCTTGGTTAATACATCAAATGATTTAGATCAAGTCAAAGTAAGAGCATTTTTGCCACCCCATGTAAAATGGATGAACAGAACCAGTCCGGCTAATGCTGATTTAAGTTATAACAGTCAGACCGGAGAACTAATTTGGGATATTGGAGATCTTCCAGCTGCCACCGGCGTCCTTTTACCGGTTAAAGCAGTTGCTTTTCAGGTAGGTATTGTTCCTGGTACGGTTCATTTGGGGAATTCAATGGAGTTGATTGGATCTTCTCAAGTAACTGGTCAGGATAACTTTGTTAATTTAGAATTAGCTACCAGTGATCGGGCAATTGATACTGATTTGCCTGATGATCCGACCATTGATAGGAGCGAAGGTCGGGTAGTACAATAAATATATGGTTAATTTAGAAAAAATTGTTTCACTTTGTAAAAGACGAGGGTTTGTCTATCCTGGATCTGAGATTTATGGGGGATTGGCCAATACTTATGATTACGGGCCTTTGGGCGTGGAGTTGAAAAATAATGTTAAGAAGATTTGGTGGAAGTATTTTGTCCAGGACAGGGATGATATGTTCGGCTTGGAGGGCGGAGTGATAGCTAATCCAAAAGTCTGGGAGGCTAGTGGCCATGTTAAAGAGTTTAAAGACCCTTTAGTTGAATGCAAGAAGTGCCATAAAAGATTCAGGCCTGATAAAATAGAAGACGCTTCTAAGTGTCCTGAATGTGGCGGTGAAATGACTAAAGAAAAGCAGTTTAGTTTATTATTTAAAACATTTATTGGTCCGGTCGAAGGCAAGCAGGATATGGCGTATTTGCGTGGTGAGAATGCTCAGAATATCTTTATCAATTTCAAAAACGTTCTTGATTCATCCAACGCTAAGATCCCTTTTGGTATTGGCCAGATGGGTAGGTGTTTCCGAAACGAAATTACTACCGGCCAATTTATTTTTAGAACAATAGAGTTTGAAATAATGGAGCTAGAATACTTTATTGCGCCCGATGCCAAGTGGGAAAGTATTTTTGAAGATTGGTTACAATATATTCATGGATTCGGTAAGTTAATTGGCTTGGATAAAAAGAAACTGCGTGATACTGAGATTTCTGAAAAAGACCGAGCTCACTATTCCAAGAGAACGGTTGATCTTTATTACGAATTCCCTTTTGGCCAAGATGAGTTATGGGCAATTGCCTATCGGACTAATTATGATTTATCTAATCATCAAAAAATATCTGGTCAAAGCTTGGAATATTTTGACGATCAGGCCAAAAAGAAATATATTCCTCATGTGATTGAGCCAACCTTTGGTTTGGATAGAACAATCTTAGCTATCTTATCCGAAGCTTATCAAGAAGAAAAATTAGAAAACGGTGAGACAAGAACTGTGCTAAAGCTTCATCCTAGTGTTGCTCCGTACCAGATAGCAGTTTTTCCTCTTTTGAGAAACAAGCCAGAGTTAGTTAAAAAATCAAAAGAAATTCATGAAAGCCTAAGGAGTGATTTTACAGCTGAGTTTGATGATAACGGTAATATTGGTAAAAGATATCGCCGTCAGGATGAAATCGGTACGCCCTATTGTATCACCGTTGATTTTGACAGTTTAAAAAACAATGATGTTACGGTCAGAGACCGTGATACTATGGCTCAAGAGCGAATTAAAATCGATAAGCTGAGCAGTTATCTAAAGGATAAATTACAATAAGATTATGGATGATTACAAAAAGACTACTCTTAAAAATGGTTTGAGAATAATTACCTTGCCGGTCAAGGGCACTGAAACAATTGCTTCTTTGATATTGGTTGGTACTGGTTCTAAGTATGAAACCAAGGATATTAACGGGGTCTCTCACTTTTTAGAACATATGTTTTTCAAAGGCACTAAAAAACGCCCTACTAAATTATCAATTTCTGAAACACTGGATAAAGTTGGTGGCGATTTTAATGCTTTTACATCTCAAGAGTTTACTGGTTATTGGGCTAAAACCGATGCTAATCATTTTGATCTGGCTCTTGATTGGGTCTCAGATATTTTTCTAAACTCTAAAATACCAGCAGAGGAAGTTCAAAGAGAAAAAGGAGTCATCTTAGAAGAGATAAATATGTATTTGGATAATCCTAGACTTCATGTAGCAGATCTTTGGACAGACCTTTTATATGGTGATCAGCCAGCTGGATGGCGTGTTTTAGGGACTAAAGAAGTAATTCGAGGTATTTCAAAACCTCAATTTATCAAATATCTTGAAAATCATTATTCGTCCAAAAATACGGTAGTGGTAGTAGCTGGGAAGATAACTCATGAATTAGTTTTAAAAGAGGTTAAGAAATACTTTGAACCAATTAATACTGGCGATGTTAAGGATAAATTGCCGGTTAAGGAAGAACAAGATAAACCGGAGGCTTCGATTCACTATAAAAAGACTGATCAAACTCATCTTCTTTTAGGCGTGCGAAGTTATGATATTTTCCACCCAGATAAATATACCTTAAGTCTTTTAGGAATAATTTTGGGCGGCTGTATGAGCTCACGCTTATTTATGTCTATTAGAGAAGAACAAGGCCTAGCCTATTATATTGGCACTGGAGTTGATAGCAGTACCGATGTTGGAGTTTTAGCTACCCGGGCTGGGGTAGACAATACAAAAGTCGACAGAGCGATCATGAGTATTGTAAAAGAGTATTCTAAAATGGCTGATCGAAAAATTAGCGAATCAGAATTAAGGAAGGCTAAAGACTATATCAGGGGTAGTACTTTAATAGGAATGGAGTCCTCAGACGAGCAAGCCTCTTTTGTTGGGTTCCAAGAGTTATTAACTGGTGAGATTTTGACCCTAGAACAAAAATTTGCTAAAATTGAAGAAGTGACGGTTGATGATATTCAGCGCGTAGCCAAAGATATTTTTAAGCCAAATAAGCTAAACTTAGCCTTAATTGGACCATTTAAAGATAAAAGTAAATTTGAGAAATTATTAGATATATAAATATGAATCGAGCAGAAACTATTAATATTTCCAGTTCAACTATCTTTCGAACAGTTTTTATTCTGTTGGCTGTATCTTTCCTATATCTAATTAGGGATATTTTAATGATTGTTTTTGTAGCTGTTGTTGTAGCCTCAGCTGTGAATGGCCCGGTAAGCTGGTTGCAAAGACGAAAAGTACCGCGTCTTTTAGGGGTAATTTTCATTTATTTGATCTTTCTTTTGTTTTTAGCTCTAGTCGTTACCTTAATCTTTCCACCTCTGGCTGAGCAGGTTAAAGTTTTAGCAGTTACTTTCCCTGAGTTTATGGAAGAGGTTGGCTTAAGCGTCCAAGAGCTATGGGGTAAGTATCAAACTGAAGGTAATCTACAGAATATTCTAAACCGAGTTAGTGAAGTTTTGGCCGAGTCTACTTCTAATGTCTTAGGTACGATAATTGGTCTTTTCGGTGGATTGTTCTCAGCTGTAGTAATTTTAGTTATTTCCTTTTACTTGGCTGTTCAAGAAAAAGGAGTTAAAAGATTTTTCGTTTCTTTGACACCAAGCGAACATCAGCATTATTTGTCTGACTTAATTGAGCGCATTCAGGCCAAAATTGGTGGTTGGTTAAGGGGACAGCTGCTTTTGATGTTAATCGTCGGCTTGCTGACTTTCATTGGCTTATCTCTTTTAGGCGTGAAATATGCTTTGACTCTGGCTTTGGTCGCGGCACTCTTAGAAATCGTTCCATATATTGGTCCGATCATAGCTTCTATTCCAGCGGTTATCTTAGCATTCTTACAGGCTCCGGTGCTAGCTTTATTAGTTTTGGTTCTTTATATCGTAATCCAACAGATAGAAAACTATATCATTGTTCCTCAGGTGATGCGAAGGACAGTTGGCTTGAGTCCAATCGTGATCATTATTGTTATGTTGATTGGAGCTAAGCTTTCTGGCGTTTTGGGCATCGTTCTGGCTGTTCCTTTAGCTGCCGCAGTAGCTGAATTTTTCAAAGATATTCAAAAAAAAGGAGACTAAGTTAGTTTTAAACAGATTTTTTTAAAAAACCCGCCCTTGCCAGAAGAGGCGGTTTTTAGATATAATAAGGATTGTAAAACTATGTCCACCTTATACATTATCGCTACTCCGATCGGCAATCTAGAAGATCTTTCTTTTAGGGCTTTGAGAATCTTAAAAGAAGTAGATTCGATTCTTTGTGAAGATACGCGAGTGACTAAAAAACTTTTAGCTCGCTATGAGATATCTAAACCAACAATTAGTTATCATCAACACAGTAAGCTAAATAAATCTAAATATGTCTTGGAGCAGCTAGAAAAAGGTAAGGATCTAGCTTTGGTTTCTGACGCAGGGACGCCGTCTATTAGTGATCCGGGAGCTAAGCTAGTTGATTATCTAGTTAGTCAGCTGTCTGATCTAAAGATTATTCCGATACCTGGTCCCTCAGCCTTAATTGCGGGCCTGAGTGCTTCTGGTTTTCCGGCTGATAAGTTTGTTTTTTTAGGCTTTCCGCCAATTAAGAAAAAAAGAAAGAAGTTTTTTCAAGAAATTAAAAATATTAATCAGACAGTTGTCTTTTACGAGTCGCCTCATAGGATTGTTAAAACGCTTGGAGAAATACAAGAGGTTTTAGATAATCAATGGAAGATTGTCGTCTGTCGGGAGTTGACCAAGAAGTTTGAGATAATTTACCGTGGCTCTGTTGAGGAAACTTTAGAGCAGCTCGGAGACGATAAGGTAAAAGGCGAATTCGTTGTTATTCTAAAAAGAAATTAATCATGGGAAAAAAATTCTATATCACTACAGCGATTGACTACGTTAACGCTGCCCCGCATATTGGTCATGCCTTGGAAAAAGTCCAGGCTGATGTTTTGACTCGCTATCATAAAAAATTAGGCGAGGATACTTTTTATTTAACCGGCGGTGATGAGAATAGCTTAAAAAACGTTCAGGTTGCTAAAGAAGAAGGAATTAGCACTCAAGAGTTAGTTGATCGTAATTCAAAGATTTTTGAAGATTTAGGTCAAGCTCTGAATTTATCTTTTGATCAGTTTATTAAAACTACTGAGAAATTTCATGTTAAAGGCACTCAAGATCTTTGGCGGGCTTGTCAAAAAGATATTTACAAAAAAGAGTACAAAGGGCTTTATTGCGTTGGTTGTGAAATGTTTCTCAAAGAAAATGAATTAGAAAATGGTCTTTGTCCAGATCATAAGACTAAGCCAGAGCTGGTTGAGGAAGAAAACTACTTTTTTCGTTTATCTCGATATCAGAAAGAATTAGAAAAGCTAATTGAATCAGATAAGTTGAAAATATTGCCTCAGAGCAGAAAAAACGAGACCTTGTCTTTTATTAAATCAGGCTTAGAGGATTTTAGTATTTCTCGTTCTGCTAAGAGAGGTGATGGTTGGGGTGTGCCAGTACCTGGCGATAAAGATCAAATTGTCTATGTTTGGTTTGATGCCTTGTCAAACTATATCACCGCCTTAGGTTATGGATCAGATAAATTAGATAAGTACGAAAAATATTGGCCAGCTGACCTACATTGTATTGGTAAAGGGATTTTACGTTTTCATGCTATCTATTGGCCAGCTATGCTTTTATCAGCTGGTTTACCGTTGCCTCGGGAGATATTTGTCCATGGATACTTAACTATTGATGGGGAAAAAATATCAAAATCACTCGGCAATGTAATTGATCCTTTTGAGCTGGTTAAAGAGTATGGTATAGATCCGGTTCGCTATTATCTTCTTCGTGAATTTTCTAGTACAGCTGATGGCGATTTCAGCATTAAAAGATTCAAAGAGCGTTATAATGCTGATTTAGCTAATGGATTGGGTAATTTAGTTAGTCGGGTTCTAACTTTAGCTAGTAATATAGAAATTATAGATAGACAAGGTGAGCTGACTGATAAGATAGAGTCAGTCCAAAAGAAATATAAAGAAGCATTAGCTCAAATTAGATTCAACGAAGCTTTAGAGTCGGTTTGGCAATTAATTGGTTTTTGTGATGAGTATATTGAGAAAAATAAGCCTTGGGAATTGCTAAAAAACGATCAGAAAAAAGCAGGCGAAATTTTGTCAGAGCTTTTAGCAAGCCTTAAGGAGATTAGTTTACTCTTGGAACCATTTTTGCCAGATACAGCAGAGAAAATTTCGGCTCAATTAAAGGATAATAAAAAGGGAGAATCTTTATTCCCCCGTTTAAAATAGATATGAAAGAACCAATATTAATTGATACTCATGCACATGTTAACTTTAACGCCTTTAAAGATGATGGTGATGAAGTGATAAAAAGAACATTGGATCAAAATGTTTGGATGGTTAACGTTGGTTCGCAATATAGTACCAGTAAGCGTGCAGTAGAATATGCCAATAAGTATGAACAAGGTGTTTATGCAGCAGTGGGGCTGCATCCCTTTCATGTGAATAAGGGTATGAAAGAAAAAGAATGGGATGATACTATATCTGAAAGAGAATTTGAGAAGTTCAGCCGATCAAAATACCAAGAATTATTAAAAGATCCCAAAACAGTGGCTTTGGGTGAAATCGGTCTGGATTACATAGATGGTATTGGTCAGGAATCAAAAGACAAGCAAAAGGATGTTTTAATAGAACAAATAGAGCTGGCCCAGCAATCAGGAAAGCCGATTATTTTTCATTGTCGTAAAGCTTACGAGGATTTAATAGATCTTTTGACTATGTTTAATCTAGGTTGTGCTAGTTGTCCTCATGCCTGCTCGCCTGGTCTGCGAGGAGTGATTCATTGTTTTATGGGTAGATTATCTCAAGCAGAG
>Ga0114923_10003508_pt1 | contig 10591 bp, 8 predicted proteins | sample SumtaG_FD_89578 | JGI IMG/M metagenome (GOLD analysis project Ga0114923, IMG submission 89578) | Deep subsurface microbial communities from Indian Ocean to uncover new lineages of life (NeLLi) - Sumatra_00157 metaG | ecosystem: Environmental > Aquatic > Marine > Oceanic > Sediment | place: near...
CTACAAAGCAAGACTATACATTAACGGTAATGGATGCTGCAACCAATACCAGCGTATCTGAAGATTTTCATTTGACGGTTAATGAATTAAAAACAGCTTATGCTGCTAGATGCCCAACCCTAGATGAAATGTATAATAATAGGGCTACGGGAATAGTTAAGGTTGACGAATATAAGATTCATTATGCAGGCAATCATTCGTATGCATATACTTTTAAGGTGGGTAGTAACCCGATACCGGACAACATTAAAACATATCATTTATATTCGGCAATATTTTATCCCAGACGGGGGCCTGTTCATGCGCAGATCGTGTGTACTTATTGGAACGCTAAAAAGAAGCATGTTGTAAGTATGTATGCTATTGAAGATGATCAGCCTATACCTCCTACAGGAGCACAACACTTTAAGTTCTCAAATTTAGGTAAAGACATGGATCCGAAGAATCCAACAACAGATTTTCCTGATGCTGCTCACCCGCATTGTCAATTTCAATATAATTTACCTGATAATCCTTAGTAATAATGCAAGTTTTGTCTGACCACGCACGCGTGGTCAGACGCTGATATAGATATACCAATCATACCTCAAGATGCGATTTTTAGCTTTTACTTTATTATTTGCTACAATCTCGCATCTTGAGGTACGATTGGTATATATTCAAGGAACGTGTTTCGCCGCCATACTGGAATTAAATATACCAGTAAAAACCAATTCCTAAGAACTCAGGAGTACGTATTGCGCCACTACTTTCAATCCGGTTATATGAAGCATCAAAAGCAAAATTCTTAGTTACATCAAATGATACTCCGGCTCCTAACCATGGTTTTACGCCATTGCGATTTTTACTGAAAACATTATTTACTTTAGTACGAGCAAACAAATAAGCTGCACCAAGTTTGATGTACAATGATATTCTTCGCACAATGGGCAAGATGCCTTTAGCGGTTAGGTCAACCGCATGTTCATCAATATAACCATTTTGATTTAATGGTCCTCCGGCGTAGTTTAGTCCTCTACCTTGAGCGCGGGCAAACTTAGTAAAACCAAGCTCGCCAGCAAAATATTTGTTCAATTGATAACCAACCAGTCCGCGATAACCGAAACCGGCATTATCTACCACTCCGTTTTCAATAACAGCTCCATTGACTGGGTTATTAAAAGCAGTGTTTTTGTGGTTAGTATCAGTTGCGCCCACAGCTGCACCAAGATAAAAGCCTGATTTGGTAAGCTGACAGGGGCGATAAGTAGAGGCTGCTGCTGCATAAGAGGTTGATGCTATGCAAATACCTAATAAACAAGTAAGAACAAGAAATGATAATCTATCCATGATATTTCATCCCTAAAAAGTTGATAAATTTCCCTATTAATCATCGGCTATCCAATGCCGATAACTTTATTTGACCACTATTTTGCGGCGTTAGCAAGTATAATCTGAGGAAAGTTTAGTTACTTAATTAGCTTATACACATAACTTATTGAAAAAAGGCGATTTTGTGTTATATTCAATACAGGATCATTCTTCCTCATTTAAGCTTTGTGCAAATAAAATTTTTGCCTCCTACGGAGAAATAATTCCTATTTTTTTCATGCTCTTAAGGTTTCCTTAAGGTAAATACATTATAATATTCCACACTGCGGGTAAGGTCTTGTGTTTGGCTATAAATCACAAGAACGCAATACAAAGTTTTTACACAATAAGATTAACTAAAAGAAGGAGAAGAAGATATGTATGAGGACAGGAACCAACAAACAGGTACTGAGACGACGCCTTTATTAAAACCAAGATTCGTCCGAAAAAGCGCCATACAAGTAGAAGAAGACCATGACGTACCATCAGGTGGTAACATACAAGACGAAGAGAACGATCTAACAAACGATCTACCAATACTCCAAAATCGAAATCGGCGCTCTTACCGTTCTGCGCTGCCTAATAAATGTGGTAATTGGGGTGTGGTTGCTTCTTTTATAGCAGGATATGGCGGGTCATTGTTGACATATACTCTCCCTCGCATTGTAATAACCGGTATAAATTATGGTGTGAATTCCAATAATCCGGACTATTCTTTTGCACATATGTTTGGCCCTAATGATGGTACATTGCCTACTGTAGCCTTAAAGAGGTGTTTTGATTACGTGCCAAATGGTATACCTGGCTGTGAAAACGCATTGAGTTCATTTAGAGGTGGAGTGGCTGGCTTTGCTGTTGCTTATGCCGCGTATTTATGGCGAAAAAAGTTTACCACATATAATTTTATAGTTGGTGGTGTTGGTTTTGGGATTTTGAGTCTTATAGTATGTTGTAAGTGTTGTGGTTGTCGTTTTTTTGATCCAAAAACTTTTTGGAAAAATTTACGTTTCGCATTTTGTAGTGATGAAACTGCAAAGGCGGAATTTAACGATGAAAATATTTTTACACAAAATCCTGATCCGCGTACTTGGTTAGGTAAAATACCTTTTGGAGTTCAGAGGAAAGTTCAATTTAAGCAACAAAATCAAGCAACTGGCAGCTGGGAGTCAATAAATAATCCAGAACCAGAGCACATAAGATATACCATAGAATTACGGAATGTTTGGCGGTTGGTTGGGCGTTTAGTAATGGTGTTCGGACCTTTTATAGCTGGATACGTAATGAATATGTTGTTAGATAAGTTTGTTTATAGCGGTTACTTTCAGAATGAGGAATCAGTAGATTTTTTTGTGGATAATTTAGTTATTGGATATGTGCCGCCGACTCGTAGTATATATAATATAAGTTTTCCTTATGTCTACAATTGGCCAATGGAACAATACCAAAATTATTCTGAAGAGCATCCGGCAATAACTCTACCAGATGGAACTGAAGTGCCGCCTGGGATGTTTTCAGCAGTTTTTGATGTATTGTGTTTTATTATGGACAGTGTAGTTAAGAAGGCTCTGCCTCCTGTTTGGTTAGGTTTTGTTGCTCTAGCTGCGGAAGCAGTTGGAATACCCGTAATATTTATTGTGTTTGGGTGCTTGTGTTCCTATACTTTGAATTGTTGTGGTAGAAATTTAACTAGGAAATTAATAAAAAATAGATCGCGATATAGCACAAGCAAGTTGGAGTATCAACTAGACGGAGACGGAGACAGAGACATCGAAAACATTTCCACGGGAAATCTTGAAATAGTGGATTCATCACCGCCACCACCATCACGTACAGAGGATCGGGAAGATGACACAAGAGAGACCACCGCCAATGATGGTCAGAATACTGAGACGGTAGGCGAAGAAGAGATTCTGGGTGGAAATAATTTAGAAGTTGATGTAAACATTTTAACTCAATCTGGACGCGAAAGAGAAAGACGCTTGAGCAACGACTCAAACAGAACAGACAAAAGCGATAATACGTTTGATCCGAATGTAGATTTAACCGGCGAAAATGAAAAGCGAAGTGAAGACGAAATCGACTTCAAGCCCAAGCAAAGGAGTAGTTCTTTTAAGGGTTTTAATACATTCTTCGCGAATGATCCTCAAGGTCAAATGAACGAACCATTGAGAACATTAAATCAAGCAGTTAACAGAATGGTTCGCAATGTTGATCCGAACCGAAGTATAAGCGATTTTTGGATAAGCCAAAATGGTCTGATTGATTATTTTACCAAAATATCGCAGATTCTTAACGAAAACGTATTTTCAGAATATAATACAAAGTTCGAAGAGTATGTAACAAAGGTTAAAGATCTTCGTGCTTTATATGCGGGTTTTAGGACAGAATATGAGCTGACTTTTGATAATGATATATCAGCACAACATAAAAATGCATATCACGCATCTCAAATCATAGTTAAATTATGTAATGTCCTAATTAATCATATTATGCTGTATCATTTGGTTGCTACGGTTGACCATGTTTCAAGTGATCATAACAAAATGAACCAGCTTAAAGAGCTTGCAATATATAATCAAGAGTTTAGCAGTGGTAGTGACAAATTAAGCACGCTCAAAAAAGCTCAATCACTTGACGACATATTCAGTGTTAATACTTCATTGGATACTAGTTCACTAGAGCTACAAACACCAATAACACCAAGTAGTAAGCAGAGTCATAATCGCTATAAAAACATTGTAGATAATTTTCAGTCTAAAGAGACAGTAATTTCTTGTTCAAAATGGGTGGCATTTCCAAACAAGATAGGGCGTGCTGCAATTAGCGCGTCTCGCTTACATGATTGCTGTGCAAAATTAATACCTTCTGATATTGTGACAACAGGATTGCTTGAAAAGAAATTATCCTTTGAAAAGGGTGATAAGTTTTTTAATGGTGTTTGTATGGCTGCCGAGGATTTGGCTAAGTTTGTTTGGAATAGTCTTAGTTTGGGAAAATATTTTGCTGAATACGGCAACATGCAAGATTTAGATGCTGTATGGGAAAACGCACTGATTAAATCTGAAGAGAAGAAAGTTGAAGAGATAGAAGTAAACGAAGAGGAAGAGGAAGGCGAAGTCACCAAACTTACCTTCTAGTAGACATAAACTTATTGCAAAAACCATCAATTTTTTATATGGTGCATTATCATAAAATGTTATGTAAATGCACCTATAAAAAAGAAGGTTTAAATGCAACGAATACAACTAAAAGTCTTAAACCCTAAAGTCGGCCAAGATTTCCCTTTACCTAATTATGCGACGATTGGTTCGGCTGGACTCGATTTGCGTGCCTGTCTTGATCAACCTTTAACCTTACCCCCTGGTTCTACCGAATTAATTCCGACCGGACTTGCAATACATCTTGCCGATACCCAATATGCGGCGACTATTTTACCTAGATCAGGTTTGGGACATAAGCATGGTATTGTCTTGGGAAATTTAGTCGGGTTGATTGATTCGGATTATCAGGGAGAAATTTTAATTTCTTGTTGGAATCGCAGCACAAAAAGCTTTACCATTAATTCAGGAGATCGAATTGCGCAAATGGTTATTGTGCCAATCGCTCAAGTGGAGTTTGAAGTAGTCGAAGAATTTAGCGAATCCAATCGCGGCGCGGGAGGTTTTGGTAGCTCGGGGGTGTAATTCGTGTCATCCTGAGGGAGTGAAACGACCGAAGAATCTCTGTTAGTTTGTGGTTTGAGATCCTTTGCTGTGCTCAGGATGACAAAAACGAAAAAAGGAAAAATACATATGGACATCGATCAGACGATTTTTCGGGCTTATGATATTCGTGGCATTGTTACCAAAAACTTAACTGCGCCGGTGGTGCATTTAATCGGCCAAGCAATCGGTAGCGAAACTTTGGCCGCCGGCGAAAAAACCATATTTATTGGGCGTGACGGCAGACTTTCAGGTCCAGAGTTGTCAAAAGCCCTAGCAGAAGGAATTGCTGCAAGCGGTTGCGATGTGGTTGATTTGGGCATGGTGCCTACACCAGTTTTGTATTTTGCCACACATATTTTTGATACGCATTCTGGAGTGATGTTAACCGGCAGCCATAATCCGTCGGATTATAACGGTTTAAAAGTCGTAATCGCGGGCGAGACGTTGGCGCTTGATCGAATTCAAAAATTATATCAACGTATTGTGCGAAATGATTTGTCTGAAGGACAAGGAAAAATCCGCCAAGAAAATTTATTACCAAACTACACCAAGCAGATTTTAGGCGACATAAAAGTTAAGCGACGTTTAAAAATCGTAATTGATTGTGGCAATGGGGTGGGTGGCACGGTGTTGCCAGAATTATATCAACATCTTGGTTGCGACGTGGAATGTTTGTTTTGCAAGATTGATGGGAATTTTCCTAATCATCACCCTGATCCAACTCAAATGAAAAATTTACAAGATTTAATTCACGCGGTGAAACATCATCGTGCGGATATTGGGTTGGCGTTTGATGGTGATTGCGATCGACTCGGTTTGGTGACAAATGAAGGTGAAAATATTTGGCCTGATCGTACGCTTATGGTATTTGCGATTGATGTGTTGTCACGTAATCCGGGGGCTAAGATTCTTTATGATATAAAATGCACCAGCCACTTGAAAGATTTGATCAGATCATATAATGGTACGCCAATTATGTGGAATACCGGACATTCTTTTATTAAAGAAAAAATGCAAGCCGAACCAAAAGTTTTGTTGGCTGGAGAGATGAGTGGTCATATGTTTTTTCGCGAAAGATGGTATGGTTTTGATGATGCGATTTACGCCGGTGCACGTTTGTTAGAAATAATTTCCAAGCAAGATAAAACCGTGGGCGAAATTTTTCGTGCGCTGCCAAATAGTGTTAATACGCCGGAATTACGTTTGCCGATTGATGATGCAGAAAAATTTGTGTTTATGAAAAAATTTACGCAAGAAGCAAGTTTTTCCGAAGGCGAAGTAATTACCATAGATGGAGTTCGAGTGGATTTTCCGCAATACGGCGGGTTTGGGTTGATTCGTCCTTCAAATACCACACCATATTTAATTTTGCGTTTTGAAGCGAATACCGAAGAAGAATTAAAGAAAATTCAAGATATCTTTCGTAAAGAAATTTTGAAGGTTAACCCGAAATTGGAGTTGCCTTTTTAAAAAATTGTAGGGGCACAGCGTGCTGTGCCCAGAGTTATTAGGGCACGGCGCGCCGTGCCCAGAGTTATTAGGGCACGGCGCGCCGTGCCCCTACAGTATGTGGGATACACATGCAAAATATACAACGCTATAAAATTGCCAAAAAAGTAACTTGGTTTAGCGCAGGTTCTAATTTATTGTTGGCGGTAAGTAAAGTTATTTTTGGTTTCTTGGGTCGTTCACACGCATTATTTGCTGATGGTATCGATTCTTTCTCTGATTTATTTTCTGATTTTTTAACGATTATGGCGGTAAAGGCAGGTGGCTACGCGCCAGATCAAGAACATCCTTATGGGCATGGCAGAATTGAAACCATCGCTGCTATGGTGTTGGCAATTATTTTGTTGATTTCTGGAGGCGTAATTATATTTAATGTATGGCGCGCAATAATACACGCACATTTCATTAAACCAAAAATTTATACTTTAATTATTGCAGGCATTTCGATTTTATTTAATGAAGGTTTGTTTCATTATATTACGCGAATGGGAAAACAAATTAATTCTAACGCATTAAACGTAAGTGCTTGGCATCATCGCGGGGACGCGTTATCTTCGGTGGTGGTGTTATTAGGAATTGGTGGCTCGATTTTAGGAATGCATTACTTAGATTCTATTGCAGCGATTATTGTGGCGTTGATAATTATTAAGATGGCGGTACAAATGATTTGGCAAAGTACTCGCGAATTAATTGATACAGCGGTAGATCAGCAAACTTTACAAAAAATTAATGCCAATATCGCGCAAGTTCATGGTGTACAAGCGGTGCATCAATTGCGTACCCGTTTGTTGGGTGGATTAATTTTTGTTGAAGTGCATGTTTTAGTTGATCCGCATATCAGCGTTTCTGAAGGTCATTTTGTGGCGAATAAAGTTATGGAAAAAATTCAAACCAATATACCGAAGGTGATGGATGTATTGGTGCATATTGATGTAGAAAATGATGAGCAAATAAATATTAAGTTTGATTTGCCAAGTCGTGAAGAATTGCAAAATATTTTGCGTGCGTGTTGGCAAAATTTGCCAGGATATAATGAAATTAAAAACTTTAATTTACATTATTTGCATAACAAAGTTGAAGTTGAAATTTTATTGCCGATAAAATTCGCAAATCAATGGGAAGATTTAAACAAAAAATATCAACAAGCTACAAAAGATTTAGATTATATCACCTCGATTAAATTTTTATTTTTATAATGAAAAAAATTTTCAAAGTTGCTACATGGAATGTTAATTCGTTGCGGGTGCGCTTGCCGCAAGTTCTTGCATGGCTTAGAAAACACAAGCCAGATGTTTTAGTTTTACAGGAAACTAAAACCCCAGATAATAAATTTCCGATCGACGCGATTGTTGCAGCAAAATATAATGTAATTTATGCAGGACAACCCACATACAATGGAGTGGCGATTTTAAGTCGTAGTGTAGCGCAAGATGTAATAACCGATTTGCCAGGATTTGCCGATCCTGCACGACGGATTTTAGCGGCGACGATTGACGATTATCGGATTATCAATTTATATGTGCCGAATGGTTCGGCGGTTGGTTCGGATAAATTTAAGTATAAATTACGGTGGTTGGCGAGCTTAAAATCTTTTGTGAAAAAGCAGCTTAAAAAACATAAAAAACTGATCGTGTTGGGGGATATTAATGTTGCGCCAGAGAACCGAGATGTTTATGACCCACGCGCATGGGAGGGTCAAGTTTTGGTCAGCGAGCCGGAGCGACGGGCATTGCGTGATTTATTGGATCTTGGCTTGACAGATGCTTTTCGTATATTTCAGCAAAATTCTGGGCATTATAGTTGGTGGGATTATCGGATGCGGGCTTTTGCCTGTAATCATGGTTTGCGCTTGGATTTAATTTTGCTGAGCCTTGCTTTGGTGCCACATTGTCATCGCTGCATTATTGATAAAAATCCACGCAGTTTGCCGCGTCCTTCCGATCATGCGCCGGTGTGGGTGGAATTTAGATGAAAAGTAGTATAAAATTGGATGTGGTTGAGATGTCCAAATAGGAGGAAAATATGGATACGAAGAAATTGAAATCATCTTTGATGGTTGCGGACAGATGGATTCGCTTGCTTTTTATGGTTTTATTTGCGGTGGTAAATTATTTGGTGCAAATTGTCAGTTGGGTTATTGCGGTGATACAATTTATTGTTACTTTAGTTACCGGTAAACCAAATCAAAATTTGCTTAGTTTAGCAGAAGGCTTAAGTAAGTTTTCACTGCACATTTTGCGATATTTGATGTATGCTACTGAAGAAAAACCTTACCCTTTTAGCGCATGGCCAGGGTCTAAGTCAGAATAATAATAACGCATCAAACATTCAATTTTGAGCGATGCCAGGCGTGCTTGGCGTCGTGTAAAATAACTTGTTTTTTGACATAAAATAAGCGAATATATGCCGAATTTTATAGGAGGTTTATATGGCTAATGTATTTTATGCTCAATCGGGTGGGGTCACCGGGGTAATTAATTCCACTGCGCGCGGTGTGATCGAGACGGCTTTTAAAAGTAAAAAAATTGATAATGTGTTGATCGGTCGTTATGGCATTGAAGGCCTGTTGTTGGAAGAATTGTATGATTTGCGGCAAGAATCTAAAAAAGCCATCGCTGGATTACATTATCTTCCTGGTGGCGCTTTTGGCTCATGTCGTTATAAGTTAACAAATCCGAAAGAGAATCGTACTGAATACAAACGCGTTATTGAAGTTTGCAAAGCACATGACATAAAATATTTTCTTTATAATGGCGGTAATGATTCTGCTGATACAACTTATAAAATTTCTAAGTTGAGTGCTGAAATGGATTATCCGTTAACTTGTATTGGTATCCCAAAAACCATGGATAATGATTTGGCAGGGATGGATGTTAGTCCTGGTTATGCATCAGCAGCAAAATTTATTGCGGTTACCACAAAAGAAACCGGGGTGGACATTAAATCTATGGCGCCGGCGACACAGATTTTTATTTTAGAAACTATGGGGCGGCATGCGGGGTGGCTTGCTGCGGCCAGCGGAATTGCGAAACAACAAGAAGGTGATTCGCCGCATATTATTTTGTTACCAGAAGTTCATTTTAATCAAGAAAAGTTTTTGGCGAAAGTAAATGATTGTGTAAAAAAATATGGATATTGTCATATCGTAACTTCCGAAAGTATCCGTAATACCCATGGCGTGCATATGGCGGAAACCGGGCAAAAGGACGCGTTTGGCCATATTCAATTGGGAGGTCTTGCGCCGATTTTGGCGAACATGATTTATGAGCGTTTTGGTTATAAATATCATTTATCGATTGCGGATTATTTGCAACGCGCATCACGTCATTTGGGCTGCAAAGTGGATTTAGAATTAGCTTATGCGGTGGGCAAAGCTGCGGTGGAGTTTGCTTTAAAAGGCAAAAATGGGGTGGCGCCAGTTATTTTGCGTAAATCAAACAAGAAAAAATATGATTGGAAAATTGGCGAAGTAAGTTTACAAAAAATTGCCAATCATGAACGCAACATGCCTCGTGATTTTATTGCTGAAGATGGAATGGGAATTACCAAAAAATGTTATGATTATATTTTTCCGTTAATCCAAGGCGAAGATTTTCCGCCTTTCAAAGATGGCTTGCCGGTGTATGAAGAATTAAAATTAAAATTAGTCGAGAAAAAATTACCGCCGTTTAAATTGCGAGATTAGAGTTTCTCTGGCTGTGTCATCCCAGACCCAGTTTGTTGATCTGGGATCCATATTCCAGAGGATGTGTTACGAAGAGAGATCTTTCGGTTTGGAGATAAAATATAAGATCTTCCTGCGTATTTTAATTTTCTGGAATATGGATTCCCGCTTTCGCGGGAATGACACCCCATGGTGGGTGTTGTTGAGTCAGGGATGACCGTCAAATTAAGTTGCGAGATTAACGTCAGTTATGGATAAGCAAGAGATAACCATTTGAAAAATAAGGTAATTATTTTTTTGGCGATTACGTCATCCCGCGGCTTGACCGCGGGATCCAGAAAACAACTAGTTTCGGAGCTGGATC
>Ga0114923_10003509_pt1 | contig 10586 bp, 12 predicted proteins | sample SumtaG_FD_89578 | JGI IMG/M metagenome (GOLD analysis project Ga0114923, IMG submission 89578) | Deep subsurface microbial communities from Indian Ocean to uncover new lineages of life (NeLLi) - Sumatra_00157 metaG | ecosystem: Environmental > Aquatic > Marine > Oceanic > Sediment | place: near...
AAATGGAATAGTTACTTCAACCTTCTTACTAATGATATCATTTGTTTTTATCATTAATTCTGTAACTGCTAATTCTAAAGCGCAATTTGAAGCAAATATAAGTAACGTTTCTGAAAAGCGAATAAATCGCTTTGTTTCTTTTGCCGAATATTCCTTCGGGTTAGGCTTCACTTTTATCGTAATGGGCTTTGCAATACTTAGCTATGAATATTTATTGGCTTATGCGGGTCGCCAATTAATTACATTATTACTACCAATTACATTTCTATTTACTGCTTGGATAATGATCTTCATCTATAACGTAATAAACTACTCAGATAAACCATTAGGGGCTGTAAGAAGTAGAAAACGTAATCTATGGATATTTTTGGAACTAATCTGTTTAGTCTTAATTGCTATGGACTTTTTTCAAATAATCTTAATTCCCTAATCTTTTTTTTTATAGAAAAAATGAAAAAAAAAGGAATTTATTTTTTTGCCTGCCCTGGAGGTACACGTGCTAATTGCACAATAACTACAACTATACCAACAATTAAACAAATTATACCTAGAATTAATCCTATCATGCAAAAAATGTTTTTTCTCTCGCCGCTAACTCCACGCGTCCCTATTAAAGCTAAAACTATCGCAATTATGCCTAAAACTATCCCTGTTAAACCTGCAAAGATCAATCCAACTATTGCTAAAATTATTGCCACTATTCCAAGTACATCTGCTACTGTAAAAGTTCTTCCCATTATAAAAACCACATTTTTAATTTAAAGAGTTAATATATCAAATAAACCCTAATCTTTTATAAACATTTTATTGTTTGAGATTATTTTATTATTATCTAAATATAAGTAAATTAGTCTATTTAAATTACCAAACCCTTAGATCTAAAGAAAATAAAGAGTAAATAAAAAACTATCTTTTATGAAAGCAAAACATCTAAATTCAATAAAACAAAAATTAGGTTCCAAAAGATTTATATACTGTGAGTGACTTAGTATTCATAGAATAGTGTGATATGAATACTATTCATTCACTAAAAATTTAATAAAAAATGGAGATGATATATGTATATGATAAAAAGGGTTAAGGAATTTGGCACACAAGCTTTAATCGCATCGAAAGAAATCAGAGATTATGTAGAAAAGTTTGAAAGCGAAATAAATCGTGGAATCAGTACATTATGTATCTTAGCAATAATTAATGGAGCCGAGAATGGAGAAATTCATGGATACGCAATATTAAAGAATCTTGAAGTGGAGACTAATGAGATGTTGGTTATAGAAGAAGGTACCTTATATCCTTTGTTGAGAAAACTCGAAAGTAACGGTATTCTTAAATCAGAGAGGAAGATCGTGGAGAATCGAATGAGAAAGGTATATTCAATCACTGAACGTGGAGATAAAATATTTAATCATATATCCGGGTTCTATGGCAAGTTAACAGAGGCTATTTCTCCATTGCTTGACATCAATGTTCGTTTGAAGGATAATTATTTATATTGCCCAAACTGCGCTAACAAAATCGATTTAAAAGAAAAAGAGAATGATTTTTGCGATATGTGTGGATTAAACATACAAGAATTAAGAGAAAGGAGGTTATAATAAAATGAGTCAAAAAAACATGAATGATATGGTTAAGGACTACCTTAAAAATATTAAGGAGAAATTGCCTGAATGGTTGAAGGAAAAAAAGAATGAATTTAAAGATGTTTTGAACGAGATCGAGGAACATATATGGGATAAGGCTGAGGGGCTTTCAGATAGTGGAGCTCCTACAGAAACCTCGGTTCGACTGGCCCTTACCCATATGGGGACCCCTGAAAGTATAGCAAAGGAATATAAACGCCGTGGAACACCTAAAGTATACATTACAGAAGAATTATGGCCTCTCTACACAAGAGTCTTAGGGATACTATCTGCCGTTGTAATTGTGGTATATGTGGTTTTCATGATTATAAGCATTGTTACGGGGAACTTTCAGCTTGATTTCGTAGGAATCCTCTTAGGGCTTACTGGCGTATTCACAATAGTGACGCTCGTATTTGTGGGACTATCTATGGAAGGTTATCTTCCTGAGGATTTAAAGACACAAGAAGAACGCAAGAAAGAAGAACTGAACACCTTCATAAACCCTACGGGCATGATTGTTGGAGCGATCATTCAGATGGCCTTTGGATTAATCTTAATAATACAACCAAACACAGATTTTACTCACCTAATTGAACCAGAATTCTTAGCCTTACTGCGTATTTTTGGAGCGTTAGTTATTACTGAGGGATGTTTAAACCTAATTCGTGGGGTCATTGGTAATCAGCAAATTACGAAACATCAAATTATCATGGGTATTAAGATATTTTTATCCATAATGACCATACCACTCTTAGTGGTCTTGATGGAACGACCTGAATTAGTGCCCTTCGTTACATTTGAAAAACACCTGATAAGCTGGTTTTTTGGTTTTATTATCATCATGGTTATTATAGGAGCAATATCAGATGCGTATAAGGCTATAACGCTCGAGAAATATAGAAATCTCAACTGATTAAAACTAGGTGAGAAAAGATGAAAAGAATATTGAATATATATATCAGACTATTGAAGTTACAAAATCATAATGAGAGGGATTAATATGGAAGAAGAACAAAAAGAGAGTAAGGAACAATTCTGGAAAGAGGAGATCAAAAAACATTGGAGAGTTATTATCCTTTGTGTAGTAGCAATCGTAGGTCTTTCTATTATTGCAGTTAATATCCTCATTTGGCATATTCAAACATCACCCATCGGAAATTACGGCACAGCTTCTTTCGATCAATGGAGTTTAGATTGGATTGTTAGGTTCATTATTGTGCTGATTTTATGGGAATTATTGTTTGTTGGAGTGCCCGCGGGATTAATATTTGGTTTAGGAGGGTATCTCTGGTGGAAACGATTACCTGGCGATGAACAAACTAAGATTAAAGAGCAGCACTCAAAAAACAATAAAGCAAGAGGAGCTAGTGGTAGTGGGTTATTTATTTTTATTGCCTACTGTATTTATATCGCGATTGATGGAAATTACTATACCACCTTTGGCAATAAACCTTACAGCTACTGGTTATACTCATACCTCCTAACGATTGGATGGTTATTAATAATAATAGGAATTCCGATGGCCGTAGCGGGGTTATTATATCTTAGATATTGGTTAAAAAAACCTGAAAATTAATATCTTTTTTTTTATTTATTTCTATAAATATTCTGTAAAGGAATAGTAGAAATGCTGTTATTAACAGTTTACATTACTTTTTATACTTTTTCAGGATTGAAATTCATATATCTTGGAAAAAGACAACAATTACATACCTTTCAAGAAATAAGATTTTAATAGAATGGTGACTGTATGTAAAAAAGATCCAAGCAAATTTATCAATATTTTTTGGTAGAATTAGCGCGATTAGATGATCACTTAAAAGGCAAGTTTCGCAGGCTCATGATGAAAATGGAACGAGTTGATGATAATCCTCCAAAAAAAGAAGTTTTTTAGTTGTAACTTAAAACTAAAGGTAATTAAATACCAAAGTGAATTAACTAAAAAACTACCAATCACGGTGATTAGTTTTTCTTTAATATTAGGATTTTTAGAATATTTTATTTGAGAATTGATCCAGATGGACAAAATCGCTCAATTCCCTCCGGTATTTTGTTCCACTTTTCCCAAATTTTCTCTCATATCCAAGTCGAAATATCAATAACAACCGATAATCTTTTTCGGGAATGTGTAAAATTTTTCTAATTTTACGGATGGATTCGATATTCATCAATTGACCACTTACGAGTTGTGCGCTTATTCCGAGATTATTTGCAGCGAGCCATATATTTTGCATTACGCCGCCAATACTAATTATGCCCCATAAATGCTTTAGCGAACCAACTCCAGGTCGTTTTTGATTGTAAAGAATAAACAATAATACTTGCGAATTTTGTATTAATGCTGAATATAAATGCATTGATTTCCTCCAAAATTCGTTGTCTTCAACCAGTTTCGGATTAGTCTGTAAATCTATAACAAACTTAGGTAAAACATCGACATAAACTCCGTCTTTTTTAGTTTCGAGTTCTTCTATGGTGTGGCGAACCCAGTAGAAATGTTCATCGACTTCCTTTTTACCGAGCCTAAAACCTACTTCAGAAAGTTGCCTTTTAACCTCCTCGTCCTTTACAACAATTATTTCAAATGGTTGCGAATTATGAGGTGTTGGCGCGAAACGGGCTGCTTCAAGAATCTTTTTCAATTCAGAATCAGGAATCGGTTTTTTTGAAAACATCCATCTCGAACTCCTCCTAAATTTTACTAAATCTTCAAATTCCATTACGCATCACAATAGTAATATTTGAAATTTCTTTTTTCATAAATAAATTACACCTCTAAAATTTATTAAATTCTTCATCATCTACAAGTCCTATTGGTAGTAAAGCATAATCCAATTAAATCTTTTTTTTTCCTTTATTTTTAATACTTTTTTTATTTTTAGAGCTTTTTAAAAGTTCGAGTTTTATCAAGTGTATTTAAGTTTTCTCAATACTTTTTTAACTATTTCTTTATTCACTGCGTCAGAGTCAATTTCTAGTATATGTTCACAAACATATTTTTTTTATTAAACCTTATCTTATAAACTTAAAGATTAAATATTCTTTATGATCATTTGAGAATAATTCTGACTTTGTTGTTTAAGGGTCTTTACTTGATGCTATTTGAATGTTCGATTTCGATATACTTTTATATCCGAATTGATATAAGTATAATAACATCATTAAATATTTCAATTGGAGATCAAAAATGTTTTTTGGAAGGAGATTTGCTGGGTATCATAAAGGTAAGTCATCAGGATTAGATATTTTAGTCTTATCTATAATAAAAAATGATGATGGCAGCTTAACTGGTTATGATATAATTCAAAAACTAAACAAGCAATTCAGAGGTATGGGGTCTACATCAGCGGGAACAATTTATCCTTTACTTAACCGACTGGGAAAGAAGGATTTAATTAAGTCACGCGAGGTTATAGAAAGTAAAAGACAAAGGAAAATATATATTATAACTGATAAAGGGATTGATGAACTTAAAAGAGTTTTGGAAAGAAATCTCGAACCTAGCATTAATAGCCTCGGAGATTTCATTAAAACAATTTTTAAAGCATCTATGCCAAGTGAAGAAACGATGGTGAGAATGATTGGACATTTTCCATTTCCAGGATTTAACCAAGACTATGAAATTAATGAATATGATTATTCTTTAGATAATATTGAAAGGTTAAAAAGAATTATTTCTCATCTAGAGAAAGGTAAGCAAAGCTTAGAGAAGAGATTAAATGGATTAGAGATTAAGATTGAGAAATACAAGGAAGTACTCGAGAAAATAAGAGTTGAACGAGATGAACACGCTAAAGTTATAGAAATAATTGATGATGATGATGAATTCGATAATTTTTGACTAGAAATAAAAAATTTTATTATAAATTAAAAAAAAAAAAGAGGTATAGAATTATGTGTCATGGAAAAGGAGTAGGATATCAACATGGACATGGGTGTGGGCCAATGCCTTTTATGCAAGGTATTCCTCATATGATGAAGAAATTTGCTCACCACATGGAAGGGTGTATGGGACGAGTTGGTTCATGGATTCCATATAACCTTGAGAAGCGCGAAGACGGCTATATAATTACAGTGCCAATACCAGGACGAACTAAGGAAGACGTATCGGTCTCTTTAATAGGGAATAATTTAAATATTAAAGCATCAAAACCAAAGACCGATGGAGAGCCAAAAGAAGAATCAGGTGAACCGGAAAATCCGTTTTTGAAGTTCTTTTTCAAATTTATTGACGTAGATATGGACATTCCTTTGCCGGTGAATGCGGATTTGGACTCAATCAAATCTGTAATGGCAAATGGTCTATTAAAAGTCAAGGTCGGAAAAAAGCCTTCAAAGAATATAGATATCAATGATGCCGAAAACAATTAACTGAAATTTTTAATAAGTTAGGTAAACGCTTTGAATTTAGAATCCACTTTATTATGGTAGGCATAAGAAAAGAATCTAAATTTCAAGGCGCCACCTAATATTTATATTTTTTTTTCTTATTTATATTTTTTTTGATTAGTTAAGTTTTTATTTTGATGGTTTGAAGGGAATAAAAATAATAATAGTTGCAAGTGTCACTATTACTGCAAGAATAATAAGGTATTTGAGGGGCTTATATGCCACTTCTTTACTCATTTTTACCGAATGAATTCTTTTCCGTCTTATAATGGCTATAATTGTTATGGAGACGATTACTGCGATAGTAACGCTTGATATAGTATATACTAACAAACGTGAATCTGAGTTTTTTATTTCATAGATTATTTTTCCATTCTTATTTCTAACGATAAAAGATGATTGGAATCCTTGATCTCCATATTTGGCTTCTATTGTAAATAGTTCTCTCTCATTTCTTTCAAGAATAAGGGTATTATCTCGAATTTTAGCATTATTAATGTTAAGTTCTTCAATTACTCTATGTAAATAACTTTCAAACGGACTTGCTATTATCAAATCATTTATGATTAGGTCCCATAGGAAGTCTTTTTTACTAACTTTAAAGATTGTCATGTTAAATTCGTTTAATGTTTCATTCAGCTCCACAACCCAATTATTGTAATCTTTTAATATGTCGTGATAATCTTCGGGATTTTTTAAAATAAATTGTCGACGATTTGAATGATCTGCGTCATCTTCAAAATTTTTTATAGTATAATCCCATACTTCACGATATACCATCCATACTTCATATTTGCCGTATTGTTCGTCAATTTCTTCACTAATCAAATCCTTTATTTCAGGATCGGAAAATAGCAACAAAGAAACATTATCGGGTATAAACGACTTAAACATGGTGAAAAATAAGGAGCTAGCTCCTTTTTTTTTAGAAAAAATGGAAGTAAATGTAATCTTATTTTTTGCTCTAATTTTATCGGCATCTCCCTCAAACCAGTCATCAGGTTCGTCTTTTGTACTAATAGTTTCTTTCCATGCGTCTTTATCATAAGTTACTACTTCATTAAATTTAGTTATTTTAGTTAAAGGTAATTGATATGTTGATGAGGCTGCGAACACATTGGAACATGCATTGAAAAGAATTACAGCTAATATTAAAGTTGTTAGCAATGCTTTTGAATGAGTGTGTGTGTTTTTCAACATTTTATATCACCTAATCTGATTTAATCTTATAATTGTCTGCGTTTGAAAATCACCATAGCGAGAGACATACAAATAACTACATATAATACCAAAAATGTAATCCCATCTTCAATTGAAGGAGTAATCCACTCTCTAAACGTGAAGACTTCATCCTCTTCTTCATCTTTATATTCTATATCTTCATATCTATCTTTTCGTTTTGTTGGAAAATTCTTTCTTAACACTGATGTTATGAGATTGCTTAAATAGTTAAGTGAATATAAAGGTTCAATGTTGGGATTCCAAAGAACCATAAGACCATCAATAATACTAAAACCAATCAGTAAAATAATTATCGTTGTAATTACAGTTACATTTGCACTTTTCATAAAGGAGCTAATTAAAGTGACAAAACTGCTAACTGCTAATATGTAAAGACAAGCAATTCCGAAACTTAAAAAATATTTACTATTTATTGGTTCACCATAGAAATATAGTCCAAGGAGTCCTAGAGCATAATAATATAATCCAGTGACTCCGATTACTAAAGTTAAAGCACCTGAATACTTCCCAATTATTAATTTATATTTATTGATTTTAGGAAAAACAACATATCCTGTTTTATTACTGTATTCAGTACATATGATACCTCCAAAAAAAAAGCAAACTGCAAATATGTTAATCAATATAATTAAACCTAAACCATCCTCGAGAAATAGTGCCTGTGTTTTTGGGAGTGAATTTTCAGGAAATAAAACGTAATCAATTCCTGTTAATAATCCAAACAGACCTATAATAGAGCTAAAGATTACGAATTTTTTCCAACGCTGTTTTAGTTCAAAAATATATGTATGGGCAATTGGTTTTAAAAATAATATTAGTTCATCAAATAATTCATCAATTTTTTCCAATTTTTCTCCTCCACCATTTCTTCTTAATTCTTCTTTGATCAACTTCCTCATCTATAATCATTTCAGAGTAAATCCTCTCTAATTTTGAAGCTTTTGGTTGAGTATATGCCGTTATATTTAGATTCAAATTTTTAATTAGAATTTTTAAAATTGTAGCTCTTGATTGGGCTTTCCCATCATAGAAAATCTTAAAGGTCTTCTTGTTATCATTATATAAGATTGGACTCTCTGAATTCTGTGGGTCAAATTCCGGATCTAAGTAGGGCTTTAGACTATCGGTCATTTTAACAATTAACTCCTTAATTTCTTCGGGATTAAAATCATCAATTATCTGACATTTGAGCTCTTTTGTTTTTAAAGCCTTTTCTAAATTATCAATCGTGTCAAATCCAACGATTTCTCCATGACTGAGTAAAGCTATTTTATCACAGACTTCAGAAATCTCATAAAGCATATGAGAGGCAACAAAAATGGTTTTTCCTTGATCTTGGAGTACTCTAATAAAGGCTCTTATATCAATACGAGCCTTTGGATCCAATCCTGTTTGAGGTTCGTCTAAAATAATGATTTCTGGATCGTGAATAATTGCTTGGATAATACCTAATTTCTGTTTCATCCCTTTTGAATAGGTTTTAACCTTTTTGTGTTTCCATTCAGATAATTTAAATAACGTCAAAAGCTCATCAATCCTTATGTTTATTTTTTCTCGGGGATAGTCTTCAAGTAAAGCATAATATTTTAACAACTGGTAGGCATTCATATCATAAAAAGCAGGAATGTCAATCAAAAAACCAAGTTTTATAATTTTTCCTTTTTTGTGAAGGTCTCTTAAATTATTTTCATTATCTCTAATAAGAATTCTTCCAGAAGATGGTCTTAGTAATTTTGCTATCATCTTAATTATTGTGGTTTTACCTGCTCCATTAGGGCCTACTAATCCTACAGTCTCTCCTTTATTTACTTCTATATTAATATTTTTTACGGCTTGAAAATTTCCATAATTCTTACTTAGATTTTCAAGTTTAATAATAGCATCATCGTGATTAAGAATTAAGGGCTGTTTAGTCTCAATCTTTGACATTTAAATCATTTAATCTTTATTGTGGGTATATATTTTATTAATTAAGATTTCTTAAAAAGAAATTCTCTGTAACATATTTATAATGCTTCTACTTTAGATTTCCACTTCTCTAAGTTCCATAGAAATGCAAAGCTCTCAGAACTACTAAGAAAAAATTTAAAAATTGGTTGATAATAAAGAAAGTATGAAATTACAAATTTTACTTGAAAAACCTAAAGATAAAGTTTTAGCATTAATATTCGTCCCTACATTTATTTTAGCAGTTATTTTCTCAGCAGTTATTTTTCCTTATTACCTCAATCAGTTTCCAAAAGGTGCCGGTTTATTCGAGATTAAAGGTGCTTGGAGTAAACAAAACATTGAGAAGATCTTTAACATTTGGAGGAAAGATGGCTCACAAGATTATTTCGAATTAATGACAATCGTAAATATGCTAGATTTCATATTTATAATAATATATGGAACAGCTTTAACAAGTGGAATATTATTATGCGCTCGTGGTTTAAAAGATTCAGAAAAACTGCAAAACTTCTATTTGAAAGCAATTATATTTCCAATAGCGGCGGCCATCTTAGATGTGATTGAAGGAATTTTTATCCAAATAATGCTTTGGAATCCTAATAATGTAACTGAATTCCTTGCTTTTAGTAGCTCTTTGTCAAATTTCTTATTAATGGTGATGTTTTATATAAGTCTACTTCTCATGATTATTGGAGCTATAATTTGCATAATACTCTTTGCTAAAAATAGAAAAATGTAATAGAATTGAGACATTAAGTGCCACTTCTATTTTATAGGGTTAAGTATTTATAATAGATAATTCTATTCTTATTAGCTTATAATTTCACGTTGTTTTTAGTTTTCCTAACTTATATTATTTGAGTAATATATTGATATTTATCCCAAAACTCTCTTCTTAATATTAAATAAAACACATTATCCATAAAAAGGTGTATGAAAGAAATGAAATTGATCACTTGTCATCTTCCAGAGGCGTACCTTTCCGGGATCGAGGAATTAGTTAACTTGAATGTGTATCCAAATCGAAGTGAAGCAATTAGGGTTGCTATTAGAGATTTATTAAAAGAGGAGCTTACTAGTCTTTTTCGTAGAACTCCCGAAAAAGAGTAATCCTTTAAAAATTGTATAATCTTTTTTTCTCTTTTTCTTTTTTTTAAGAATCGATATTAATGTTAATTAAGAAAACAGCTACTTTACCTCATAACTTAAAATTTTTTATTGATTGTTATATTTTCATTGATAATGACTTATTCTCATTACGATTTCAAATACATTGATGTCCATAGTCATTTTTTTCCACCAGAGATCTTCAAAGCAATTTGGCGAACTTTTGAAATGAAAGATAAAGATGGGAATCCGAGAGGATGGACAGTAAAATATAAA
>Ga0114923_10003510_pt1 | contig 10584 bp, 8 predicted proteins | sample SumtaG_FD_89578 | JGI IMG/M metagenome (GOLD analysis project Ga0114923, IMG submission 89578) | Deep subsurface microbial communities from Indian Ocean to uncover new lineages of life (NeLLi) - Sumatra_00157 metaG | ecosystem: Environmental > Aquatic > Marine > Oceanic > Sediment | place: near...
CTCGCCACTGCTGCGCGTCTACAGGACATTTTTGGTCCAGACAATCTGTTCGTTGAGCTTCAGGACCACGGAATTCCAGAGCAAGCACAAACCAATCCTAAACTAATCGAGATAGCTACCAAGCTTAATGCTCCATTAATAGCTACCAACGATAGTCATTACGTCGATCACTCAGATCACCTAGCTCACGACTCTTTGCTTTGTTTGCAAACTGGTGCTAGAATAGCTGATGAAAATAGATTTAAGTTTGCTTCTACTCAGCACTACATTAAATCCGCAAGCGAAATGCGTTATTTGTTTCGCGAAATAGAAGTTGCTTGTGACAACACATTACTTATCGCTGAACGCGCTGATGTAAACATTGAGTTCGGTCGCAATTTGGTTCCTAAGTTCGATGTACCTGATGAACATAAAGATGAGGAAGATTATCTTAGAGCCTTGGTCTATGAAGGGGTACAGCAACGATGGACATTAACCGACGAAGTAACCAACAGGATCGAACATGAACTGGAAACTATTGTTCAGATGGGATTCGCTGGTTATTTCCTTATTGTATGGGATTTGATTAGACATGCAAAAAGTGTGGGTATTCGTGTTGGACCTGCTCGTGGTTGTCTCGATGGCGATGAATTAATTTGGACGACCAAAGGCTACAAGCCTATAAAGGACATCTCTATAGGAGACAAGATCCGCTCACACCGGGGCAGTATCCGAAATGTTATTAAAACCTTTAAGTATAAAAACCACAATCCTTTGATTAGGGTTAGGGCTTACTATGACGGCGGTGGTGTAAGTGTAACTCCTGACCACAAACTACTCGTTGTCAAAAAGCCAGGGTCGTCAACTAAATGGGTTGAGGCTAAAGATGTTAGCAAGGGGGACTTCTTGTGCATCCCCCGCCCAATTAAGACTGGGGTATATCCAATCATTGTGGACATGGCCGACTACGCAACCAAGAGCACGAAAATTAACCCCAAGGAGCTAATTGAGAATTATCAAACCAATAGGGGGCATTCACACTCTGAACGAGCAATAAGCAATGCTACTGGTATAGCTAGGTCAACGCTCAGGCGTTACCGAAGCACTGGCCTAGCGAACAAGAACACAATTAGCAGTCTGAAAGCTCATCTTGGCAGTCTAGGATCTTCTCTAGATGAATGGCTAGAGGGATTTGGATCGGCCAGTACTGATACTCTCAAAATTAAAAGATTCATTGATGTAGATGAATCTTTTTGTTGGCTTCTAGGAGCCTACGTTTCTGATGGTTGGATAAGAAAGTCGTCAGACCGTGCCGTAGGCTTTGCTGAACAGGCGTCCAAGGCTGATGGCAAAATAAACAAGACCGTCGAATCTGTCTGGGGAATTAGTCTCAAGGGTTTTGTTCATACATCTAAGGACCTTGTTCAATGGGATTTGAGGTCATCATCCATTCGGAATATGATCGCAGCTTTAATGCCTGAATACAAATTCACATCTCAAACAAAGTCTTTACCAGACTGGACGATGGAACTCCCCCCTTCTCTTAAAATGGCTATTCTAAAGGGGCTTTGGTGGGGAGACGGATGCACTTCTAGTAGATGGTCTTATGCCTCTACCTCCAGGACCCTTATAATGCAAATAAGGGATTTGCTTTGGTCAATAGGGTTACCCGCAGGCGTTTATGAAGATGATCGAACAGATTCCAGAGATAAATTTAGTAATAGGTCTACATCTTGGGTGATAACTACGAGTCCTGAGTTCAATCAACCAAAAATACAATTTGGATATGCAGACAAAAAGTATGTATATTCTAAAGTGTTTAAAACAGAAGAAGTGGCTCCTGTTGATTTTGTTTATGATCTGGAAGTGACAGAAGACCACTCTTTTATGACTAATTCTTATGTTGCGCACAATAGTGCTGGCGGCAGCGCTGTTAGTTATGCTCTTGGCATTACTGAAATTGATCCTCTAAGATGGAATCTACTCTTTGAAAGGTTCCTGAACCCGAGTCGTGTGTCCATGCCTGATATCGATATTGATATCGACAACAGATACAGAGAGCACATGATTAACTACACCACACAGAAGTACGGTGAGGATCGTGTAGCTCGCATCATTACCTTCACTCAGATCAAATCTAGATCTGCTCTAAGAGATGCAGCCAGAGTATTGGGTGAGGAATACAGTGCTGGCGACAAGCTAGCTCGTGAACTTCCACCTTTGTTGTTCGGTAAAGACACCCCTATAGAAGCGTGTCTTAATCCAGACCCTAAGTATGACGACAGTTATCTTAAAGCAAGTGGCTTTAGACGCCTCTACAACAACGATGAGGCGTCTAAAAGAATAGTTGACGTTGCACTAGGGTTAGAAGGTTTAAGACGATCTGACGGCATCCACGCCGCCGCTGTGGTGATAGCACCGAACTCAATCACCAACTATCTGCCCATTCAGCAGAAAACAATCAGGAACACCAAAAAACTAGGCCCTGTCGTCACTCAGTATGAGATGCATGGCGTAGAAGACCTCGGTCTGGTAAAGATGGACTTCCTTGGGTTAAGGAACCTGAATGTTATAACGGACACGTGTAAGATGACAGGAATTGAGATTGACAATAACTCGTTCGACGATCCAGCAGTATATGAACTGTTGAGTGCAGGTGACACGATTGGCGTCTTCCAACTTGAGTCCACCCCAATGAGATCCCTGTTGTTTGATTTGAAACCAGATTGCTTTGAGGACATCGCTGCGGTGCTTGCTCTTTATCGCCCTGGACCTATGGCTGCCAACATGCACAACGATTTCGCTGATCGTAAGCATGGAAGGCAGCCTTCACGTCTTTTTCACTCTGATGCCAAGGACATACTTGCTGAGACTCATGGCCTCATGATCTATCAGGAACAGGTAATGGCAGTAGCTCAGAAATTTGCTGGCTACTCAGGTACAGAGGCAGACAACCTGCGTCGTTCCATGGGCAAGAAGATCACTGAAGAGATGGATGCCGAAGAGAGCAAGTTTATTGCGGGCGTAATTGCCAACGGTTATGAAGAAAAGATGGCAACCAAACTCTTTGCTACTATGGCTGAGTTTGCTAACTATGCATTTACCAGTGCTCACGCATTCGGTTACGCTGTCACCTCGTATCAGACTGCTTTCCTCAAGGTTCACCATCCAACTGAGTACATGGCTGCACTGATGACCAGCGTGCAAAACAACCACGACAAACTCACGCTCTATCTCAATGAAGCTAAAAACATGGGCATAAACGTGACCTGTCCAGACATAAATGTATCTGAGGTTGATTTTGCTCTCAAGGACAAAACCACTATCGCGTTCGGGTTGCTTGGTATCAAGGACGTAGGCATTAATCCTGCTCGGGCCATCGTGGCAGATCGTTCGGAGAATGATAATTACAAATCATTCTTTGATTATGCGCGCCGTGGTGCAGCTATCCGCAAGAAGACAGTCGGTGCCCTGGTGAAGTCAGGAGCTTTTGATAATCTGAATCATCCACGACGAGGTTTGCATTCAGTATCAGAAGTTATCGTCAAGTCGGAGAGCAAGCGTAGGCATGAAGAAAAACATGGAATACAGACACTCTTTGATATGGAACCAAACGCCGTTAAAGCTGGCATTCCAGATCTACAATGGAGCGAAGAGGATCGTTTGGCTCTTGAGAAAGAATATCTCGGAGTCTATGTAACCGGACATCCTATGTCAGAAGTCAAAGTCAAGGGCGTTAACATTACCATCGGGGAAATTAATGAGATGGATGAGACCAACTGGCAGCGCTTTAATATTGCAGGCATTATCTTGGATAAGAAGGAGACCATCACTAAGAAGGGTGACCGAATGATGAGCTTTCACATAGAGGACACATCAGGCAGCTTGCCCTGTGTATTGTTTCCTCGTCAGACCAGGGAATATGGTAGCTTGATTAACGAAGACGACATCGTATACTTAGACGTGCGTCCACAGGATGATCGTAATGGTGTGAAATTGATCGTTAACAAGGTCAAACCCCTGAAGGGTAGACAGATTCTAAACGAAAAAGCCAACGTGCATGTTTATGTGCCGGAAGGCATGGATCTCAATGAGGTCAAGTCCCTTATCCGAAACACGAATGGAAATGAGACTGTGATCCTTCATTACGCTGGTAATGCTGCCATACTTCCGAAGGAATATCAGAGCAGTATTGAGACTATTATGCAGGAGATTCAGTTGGTTGATCAATTGATCAGTTAGCTACACTACTTCTACACTACTTCTACACTACTTCTACACTACTTCTAGACCCAGTTCTGCTCCGTTGAGTCCTGATGTGGTCCAGGTAGCAGCAGTGTCAGGATCTTGTAATACGATATTGAATACTTCAGTATCGCCTCCAGCCAAAGCATGACCTGTCTTGGTGCTATCTGTTGGGGTCCCGCCCGGATCTGCCCTCATAAACGGGGCTAGATTCTTGGCGGCAACACCCAAGTCTAAGACAGCTATGGCTTGAGGTTTAACGGCGAAAATGGTGCCTGTATGAGTTCTGTTTCCTGTCGTCATACGTAAATCAGATGCAGTTGCGACGGTGTGGACGTTTTCTGTACTGGTGACCGGAACTTCCTCTAATTGATCGTGGAAGTTTGCTCCAGTGCTGGTCCAATCTGTAGTGAGACTGTCACCATCAGGAGCAAGGCGCTCTATTTCTACCGGACCCAAAAACGTATCGTATGGTGTTGACTCCCCAGTGGGATCAAGCAGGTAAACATCATCGACAAGAAGGTTTGTTAGCGAATCGTCGGAAGAAAAAGTGACTGATCGACTAAGCTCGCCACTGGGGGAGCCTATGATCGTGTCGAGACCTGAAGCGTTGATGACTTGAATGCCATCAACATAGACTTCAATTTGACCAACCGTTTGCGAGAAACGACATCTCATTTCAATGTATTGCCAAGTGTCGAGCGAGACAATGCCAGGATCAGACGTGCCAAGAACGATCGGGTTTGCGGTGGTCGAGTTGGTAGATCCAACAGAGACGACTCCGGTAGGAGCGTATGTCAAAGCGATATAAGCAGCCTCGATGCCGAACCTGACGAGCATAACAGGTTCAACATCAAAAACCTCGTTGTAAAGCGCAGCACCAACGATCACATCATCAGTCTCTGCGGCGAGGGGGGTAGGAAACGGGATGGTAAAATTAGAACTACTGGGAAGCAGCGATAAATGTCTGGCACCACTCCGAGGGTTCGTCGCGGCATTAGTGGGTGATCCGCTAGGCGTACCTGAATTAAGCGTTCCGTCTTCGAAGCCAGTAAAATATTGAAGAGCCATTAGGCAAGCACCACTTCATCGTATTCCCACACACCAGTCGTTGAATTAAAAACAATTCCATCACCATTGGCAGGAGTAGGGTTTACCGATGGCCCTGTAGGTATGGTATACCTAAGCCCATCTGCTCTAATCTGCGTATTCTGATCAATAACTGGCATCTCTGTCACCTCTAAAGATACATCGGCATCAGAACGAGATATTTTAACGACTGCTGATCGTGCCTCTTGTAGTCATGGTTCCTTCTGGGTCCATGAACCAGACACGAATATCTAAACGATTTAAGTCGTCATATCCGTCAATGTAATGTTGGGCGTGCTGAGGTTGAGCGAAGACCCTATAACAGAAACCGAGGTCGATCCTGACGTGAAGATCAGTTGATGGCTGAGCGGCAGCCTGTACTGACTGTGGGAGTAAGGTTGTATCATCAAACTCACTCTTTCGAACAACGAAGACCCGGCCACGCCGAGTTGCGCAAGACTTTCAACGACCTTTGGGTATCTCCATAGTCTTTCCCATCCTCTTGTACGAAGCAATGCCGAATTAGCTAATGTCTCTGGTGTAGGAGCAATGAAGATTCCTAAAAGCATAGATTCGTTTGAAGTGCAGGCAATACGATGCCTCTCCCCATACTCTGTATGTTCACCGCATCTCATGCAGTAATAAGGATCATGAGATTCAATGGTGTACGAAGAATTATTGTACACATGGGTAAGAATGTGATCGTATCCATCATCATCGATATTGAAGTTAACGCTACCATTGTTGTCACAAATTGCCATTTTGTTCTCCAATTGGAATTGCACGTAAAACATGATGATACAGTTGATACTCTTGACAGAATCTTATAGAGTCTGTCATTGCTCTACCAACAAGAGGCTCAGGAAACTGAGGTTCTAACATATCTGTCAAGCCTGCGTAACCAATGAGATAGCTCATAGTAGACAAGTCCATTAATTGATTCTCGGCATACCATCTAAACAATAAAGGCATGTTCTTCTGAATCCAAGGTCTTTCTATGACTGACGTGCCACGACCTGCTAACATGAAATCTCCCGGATTGCCATAACGGCTAAGTAATTCGATTATTTCTTCTTCGGCTTTTTCCACAGACCAGGTCATATCTGTTTCAAGATGGCTGACCAGTCCATTGCTTCGGTATTTAAGCACTTCATCGGGGTTCATGTTTTCTAGAACGTCGTTTAGATTGTCCTGTCTTATAACATAGCCACAGGCACCTTTCATTGAATATTCAACGTCCGATTGAGTTACCATGACTGCTATCTCCAGAAGCTTGGCATCCGGCGAAACAGTAGACAGTTTAAGATTCGTCCACGCTAATAGATTTGACACAAATTACTTTCTTTACTAGTTCGTTGACATCAACAGCTATACAGCTACAGAATCGAGTACCAGCAGTGATCTGCAACAACTGACCTGCATGCTCGATCAAACAAAGGGTACCATCGTCGTTCTTCAATGGATTGTCGTCGTTGGTATACATCGTCGATTCTTCCCCCTCCGCCTCTGGGCTTCGGTTTAGCTTTCTTCTTGTATTTGGCCATCATATCTCCAATCTTATTTGTTGCGACGTAGACACCTTATCAATTAATAAAGGCTGAAAAACTCTTTTATTGGAATGGACCCTGTCGTGACACTCGACACATAAAGTGATCAAATTCTTCACGAGATGAAGTCCACCCTCGCTGCGATATTTGATGTGGTGTTGATGGAGAGGCCATGAGCGTCTGTCTTTGAGACCACACGCTCGACAACGATTCTTGTCTCTGACTTTCACGGCGTTAGAAATTCTTTTGGGGACTTTTGTTGATTTACTTTTGCCTCGGAGTTTAGCCTGTTTTTTCTGAAGGCATTCTTTGGTACAGAAGACCTGAATCGGAGTTTGGATCAACAGCTCATCTTCCCTGAAGTATCCTCTGCACTCCGCGCATCGTCTCAAGACACCCTGGCTTTCTTCTGTGGATTCCACCAACCTATTGAACTACCATAGGCTCCACATATTTCGCACTTCCACCAACTACATTCGTTACGGGTGCGTGGGCAGTGAAACGATCTCATATTGCCACAAAGAGGACAACCTTGATTAAGTGATTCAAGATTTGCCATAGTCAGAAAGCCGAGGACCGGCAGGTAGAGTGGCCGGTGGATCTCTGAGTTCGATCAAATAACTTTCTACTATGTCAGCGAGTGCTGATCTCATCTCTTCGATAAGAGATTCAAATCCCTTAGTGGAGATAGTTAGAGCAGACTCAAGTGCGCCATCTTCATTGCTGAAAGTTTTGTCCATGTAATCAATGCGGATTCCTTCATCGCCGAACATTACTCCCGCTATGATTATGTCGTCATCCATTCTTTAATCCATTCTCATTGATTCCAACCTACGATGCCCTCTTCTTCTAGAGCAGCAGCCAAAATCTTATCCTTGGTTTTGAACAACGATTTCTGTGTGACTTTTTCACCAGCCATCGTTGTATATGTATCATCGTCATCATCATCGTCTTCTTCGACCGGCTCAGGTGATGGGGTTTTCTTATGCGCGTCAGCAGCTGCTTGTATAAGAGCATCTTTATCTACAGGACCCGTAAACCTGTCTTCCGTCACAACCAGATCCGCTACAGGAAGAACAGGAAGAACAGGTGGATTGTCAGCTGGGCCGACATAATTTGTTAAAGCAAGAACCTTCTGAGTGAATTCACTTATGGATATATGATGCAGGATATCCTCTGAGTTTGATTCAAACGTCAGATCTATAGGGCCTGCTTGAACATTTATTAACACTTTAAATTCGTTCATGTTGCTCTTTCCTCAAGGCGAATCCAATCGCCGCCTTGTCTGATCTTAATCATCCTGGGTTTCAGTGGTCGTGATCCGTCGCGATGATGTACTATTATTTTATCGTCGATCTCTCCAATGATTGTCCCATAATCATACGGGTCCGACAAAGAAATCTGATAAAGAATCACTTGACCTATAAACAATCCATACGAATCAAGAAAGGCTGAAGTCTTCATCACTTCTGGGATAGCTCCGCCATCTGAATTCTCTATATATTGTTTGTAAATTCTATCTCTGTTGCGTCCTGAACTTGCTCTCATCATGCACTGTCTTACTTCGGGGTTGTCTACGTTCGGCAACAGCTTAGCTAACGTAGCGCTGTCGTTGGTGGACCCTCGTTCTAGGATTTTTAGAAATCCATCCTCATATGCAAATCTCCATTCTCCTATCAATCTGGAGATCGTAAGATGCTTTCCCTGGGCTCTGACCCAGATGCATAAGTCTGTCAAGGCGGAGTAGCTTGCCGACGGCCACTGTTCAAAGAACTTGTCCGCTGCCTTCTGGGCAGCAACACGATCTTTGACTAACAGGTTAGGAGTGCCAATCACCTGTGTTGAATAGATAGCAAATGTCTCTAAATCTACAACGTCATCAACTGTTAAAGGTTTCACAAATTTCTGCCTATTCGGTTTCATCAGTTTCGTCATACACCCACCTGTTAGTGGCATTTGTTCTGGGTTCTATCTCTACGACCTCTACTGTTATTTCATCACGGATGCGATACATCGGTAAACCGTCATGATCTCGAACACGTTCTAAAGAATCTGGATACAGGTGTTCTTTTATTTTACGCAAGGATCGAGAAGCTATACGAGATTGCTTTGCCCAGGCGTTTATGTCATCAACAGACGCTTTACGGTCAGGTTTCTTGGCGAGAAACTGAAGCAAGAATTCAGCTTCGGCAAGATAACTACCGACAAGGTAAAGGCCATCAGGATCGTTAGTCATTTCTTCAACAGTGCTTTCAATTTCTGATTGAGTTTCTGGCTGCCAAACAAGGTCGCCATCGTTAGTCCAATAAGTTGGGAGATGATGGTTGTCATCACGATCTTCACGAAAGTTTTCAAGCTTTCCCAAACGAAGAGTTCCGCGTCTTTCATGAGAGATGTCTGCGGCTCGCAAAACGTCTATCAGTTCCATTCCGTGCTCTGCCCATCTACCCCAGAGTTTCGTACCAGCTACGTCGCCTGTCATCGTGACCTCCTTCCTGGACGATTGATTGTTGTGCGCTTCGATAGCTACAGCAAAGTTTCCATAGCGTACTCGCCATTGATCCAGCATGGTCATAACCTTTTGGGCTTCTGGAGCTTGGTTAGTATCAGGAGATTCAAATGCTTTATAGATGGGGCCAATCACAACCAAATCTGGATGATGATCAGCGATATGCATCTCAATTAGAGCTGCGTCGTCAGCGCTGTCAATGATGTTGAGTCCGGCCGTGTAAGTAAAGAGTTTCACTTGATTGTAGATCGAATTGTCATCACCAACAATCGCTTCAACGATCGCTGGAATACGCCTAGCCAGTTGACTAGGAGATTCTTGGAGATCAATGATCACAACCTTCTTTGGGTCTATACGTTCATCTGGATTAAAAGGGTTTACTCCAGCGCCAATGCAGTAAGCAAGATTGCGCAAGAATGTCATCTTGCCTGAACCAGGTTTACCTGTCAGCATGAATCTATGACCTCTCTCCCAATAGCCAGGGATAACCCACTGTCTAGGCATAGCCATTGTTTCAGGATTCCATTCAGCTTCTGTCGCACGAACACGGAGATCTGTAGTAGACTGTTTTGTTACTGGTTTGGGTTTGGTAACTGAATCATGTGGATGACGAGGTTCTAAAATCCCCGCTTCGATACCACTCTTGATCGTTCTTTCAGACTCAGCTAATCCAAGTCCAGAAGCTTCGGCTGCTTTGATCAAAGAGGAACGCACTTTTTCTTCGTCTAGATGACGCCCGCCGACGATCTGACCTAAACTGTAGGCTGCTGAATTTAGTGTATGATTTCGTTCGCCTTCACCAGCCTGAAAAACTTTAGAAATCTCGTTTGATAACGCTTGTTCAGCCCAAGCCGTACTGGTGGCTGTATTGGTATTAGTGTTAGTATTTTGGCGTTCTATTTTTGGTTTTTCTGTTCTTATCAGAGTCAACAGCCAGTCAGGCGCGGGTAGAATCTCTGTCCCTTCCAGCTGTTCATAAATGGAACCGTCTGGATGAACAGATCCTGCGGCGACGACGTATCCACCAGCTCCTCGGGTGTCAACCCCTTTCGGACCAACACCAGCTCTGTGTAACACATTTGCACCTGATTTCAATCCGTCCTCAGGCCAAGTAAAGTAGATGTGATAACCTTTGCTAGTTTTGATGGTCCTCGTCTTACACTGCCCGCGCTCATTTTGGATGTCAAGCCACCATGTTATGGCGTCTTCAGAATC
>Ga0114923_10003511_pt1 | contig 10584 bp, 16 predicted proteins | sample SumtaG_FD_89578 | JGI IMG/M metagenome (GOLD analysis project Ga0114923, IMG submission 89578) | Deep subsurface microbial communities from Indian Ocean to uncover new lineages of life (NeLLi) - Sumatra_00157 metaG | ecosystem: Environmental > Aquatic > Marine > Oceanic > Sediment | place: near...
AATTCGGAGTTAAACTGAGGATCCACTATCAGTTGAAATAGGTGAGTGAAAACGACTGATATTATTATTCCAATCACCATTCCTGAGCATCTTGAGCAAAAATAGATTTTAGTTCGTCCAAATTGAAAATGAAATGTGTGATCACTCGCAGAAACAGGATGGTGGGTTAGCAGCATGTAATATAGGTGTTGTTCTTTAGATGCAAAAATCTTGTCAAAGATGATTAATAGAATTGGAACCGATATAATAACAGATATAAAAGATTGAAAGAAAAATTTAAGTCCAAAGTTAGAAATCAATGCTGTAAGTGGTAATGAACTGTAATGGAATAATGTAGTGGTCGCCACTACTGATATACTAGCAATTAAAGAAATGACAAATAAAATTACAACAAAATAAAAGATTTTTTAATGTCATGATATCTCAACGGTTTATATTTGTAGATTCCAGCAAGAGACCCATATATCGCTACGATAAAACACCAATCGATGTATATTGTATCATAAAATGCGATCTGATAGACGAGTTCCCCTAAGAACCCAGCAAAAAACGCTGGGAGTGGTCCTGATAACACTGAAAAGAACGTAAGAATCAGTAGAGATACGCTAAACACTATCGAAAAACTGACGGTTCCTATATAAGGTGAAGAAACTGAACCAAATGACTCTGAAACATATATATAACTTATAAAAATAAAGAAGACCGTTATAATTTTCACAAATATCGTTCTTACGAAACTGCTAGGTTTATTTTCGTTAGAATCAATGCTCATGTTTATCGCATTAAAAAATTAATGAAAATAGATAAAATTATCTCTCATAGTTTTAATGAAAAATGAGATCAAGTTCTTCTATTAAGTTAATCCTAACCCAAAAGGAGAAATGAGACAAATTTTAGCCCAGAAATTCAACGAGATATCACATATTTCTAGTGATCACAAGCTTACAGTGGATTATCAAAAGGAAGAATCTAAAGAAGTTTCGATTAAAGATATTGCTTTAAAATTGAAAGAAACTGGAATGAAATTTGGTTTAAATATTGAATCTGGGATACTACTCTTACAACAGTATAGTATAGCGACTGTTATGGATTTCTATTCAAAACTATTTAATCCCGAAAGCGTCCAACAAATATCTGATAAGACGTATTCAAAAATAAAGTATGACAGCGGATTAATCTTAGAGATGGTAAATCTTCTAAAATCTACCCAATACAACGGATTAGAAATAATTGTGGACGAGAATATTAATCCTGACGTTCTACAAATTCTTAAGACTAAGTTTAACAACGGTGAGGCGTTTACCAATTTAGAACAGTTAATTGCTGATGTTGGCTGCTATTTAATGGGAGGATTTCGAAGTGATGGAATGGTAAATTCAGAGTCTAATTTCAATGAAAATTCCTATGAAAAAGCGGAGCAAAATGTAAGACGATTGAAAGTATTAAGTGAATCGATGTCTGGCATACCTGGACTACAACCAGGTGCAGAAACACCTTTGAGATTGATGCCAGAAGGCACACAGTATGAAAAAGGAGATATCATTGTATTTTATAGGGATGAAATAAAAATTGTCCATCAAGCTGAGTATGTCCATGAATCAAATGTAAAAACATACTACGTCACTACGGGAGTAAACACTGATACAAATCAATATGTAGATAGTGACCTCGTTTCCTAAGATGATGTTATTGGAGTTGTTGATTTGTCTAAAGAAGCTTACTTAGAACTTAATGAAATGATGGCAAGGAGATATGTACCATCTATTAAAGCTTATGGAATGACTCAAGATTTGCAAAATTATGTGAAATTTCTAAACAAGAAGAGCTATATTATTAATAAAGCATTTCGTAATGTAAACTACTTAGCTAAGAAAAAAGGATTAAAATTGGTATCCCAATATAACAATGATGTAGAATTGGACTTTAAAGAATATCTACACGCTGTTCTTGATGCATATGATTCTGGAAAATATCCAGGTAATGCTAAATTATACTTGAAACATATTGGGACAAATAATGATGGTTGTGGTAAAACATTTACAAATAGTTATAATAATTTGAGAAATAATATAGGGAATTGTAAATATTGTGATAGTCCTTGGAAAAATCAGCAGAAAACTCATAAAATATTAGAAGCTCTATTTAATCAAGAGTCTAATGATGAAACTTATTTGAAAGATATCGACGATATTATTGATGATATTTTAACGAATCCTATTTATGAAGAATATTTAGAAAAAATGGATGTATTCAGGATGAGGTTGGATGATTATATAGTTTTAAATATAAAAGATCAGAATGGGCAATTTATTAAATTAGCAGTCGAATCTCAAGGTCCTCAACATTACGAAAATACTAAAGGTTTTAAATCGTTCCTATTTTTTAACAATTTTGATGGTGAAGTGGGAGACCTTGAATGGAGAAACCTTTACAACGAATGGATAATATCACTTGAAAGAGATGATCTAAAACGATTAGCATTTAAAAACAATAGAGATAAAGGTTATTACTTAATTGCTGTTAATAATGATTTATCACCTGAAGAGAGAGTTACTTATATACTAGATACTTTATTTAAGCTAACAAAATTAGATTTAGGTTATCTAGCAAATAATAATGAAATTAAAGAACTTTTAAAATCCATAACATAATTATTATAATGGTGAGTAAAAAAAACTTGGGGTCAATCTCATTCTATCATTATTTTGAAGATTTTTCTGAATTTTTAAGAGTAATTGATTATATTCTTATAAATTATTTTGGAGTCGGTATAGGAAAATTCATAATTCTACATAATCAAATTTCTACTAAAACTGGTAAAACTATAGGTAAAAAGCAAGAGGATAGCTATCTATTTATAACAATTTTTAGAAATGAATCTAAAATCAAAGAAATCTGTGAGAATGGGATTATTAAGGAGGATAACTTTATAAAATTAAAAACTATTAGTGATAATGAATTTGATGAAATACGCAACCTCAAAAAAGCAACTACACTAACAAATTACAAAGAATTCATGAATTACGTTGAAAGACACAATCTAAAGTGATATATTTTTCAATTTTTCCTTCTAACTTATTTTGTTATTTCACTCCCCTGTGGTGCCCCCCTCCTAAAAAAGAAGAGCAAGTATCTACTCAACCTTCAAATGAATTAATGACGGATCAAAAGTTAGCAGAATATTTAAGGAAGAATGATAAAAATTATAGTTGGGATCAATTTGTCAAACGTACTGAAGATAAAGGATATCAAGGAAATGGAATTTGGAGAGAAATTATTGAGAGTTCAATGAGATCTCGTCAAGAAGCTAATGATGAATTAGGTGTTAGTGGATGGAAGGTTTATAATAGTTGGTGGAGATATTTTAAGGTTGGATAGATATCCAAAATAATTATAGTAACTAGAAATTATAATAATGAAATTATTTTATGATAATATAACCATTAATAACAATGAATAATGTGAAACCATATGGTAATCAAACTATCTGAATCGGAATTTGATGATGGATTAAATATATTTTTCAATAATCTACATAAGTTCAGTCGTCTAACGGATATTATTGAAAAGAATAGAGTAGCAAAATTATTAGATCATATTGTCGGTATAACTGTAATAATCAATCTCTATAAAATTAATGATTTTGAATTCCAGTTAATTCTTCATGAGGATATAGGAATTCACATAAGGCTCCCAGTCGAAAGAGATCGTAAGCAAGATGAAAAAAATTATGAGTTATTACGCAAAATAGCGAATGAATTAATAAAGTTATAATACAATTTCTCAGCATATAGCCGATTTGATTGGAGATATATCCAGCGATTATGAAGAGTTAACATTTCCAGAACTTCGTGCAACAGGGAATATAGAATTATTTAATATATTTAGGGAGATTTTTATGGAAAAGATCCAGAAGTCAGGTGACATTTCTTTAGAGCAAAAGAAATATGTTAAAATGTTAGTAGATGAGGCTTTAATTGACTTGTTTTCAAAAAGCTCAAAATATACGGATAGAGTATTGATACGGGATTTCTTAGGAAGCAAAGGATTAATGCCAACTGATTCAAATACACTTACTTTAAATTCAAACTATTTGAAATCCTTTATATCAATGGATTTTCTTTCTCTTGAACTACATTCTGATTTATTTACTGGCATTTTTCAAAACAAAGATTATGGAGCAATGATAGAATCACTGAATCCAGCTACCATAAAGGGATATGTAAAGGAGTATTCTATGGAAAATATTTTACGTGCTCAGCGAAATGCTGTAATCGGACTCGGAAAGTTTCTTAAAGCTCAATCAACTGGTCGGATCCTCCAGATTAGACCGTTTAAGACCTACAAAATTGGATTGCAATATCATAAGGAAGCTGTATATCTTGATTATTTCCCTGAAATGAATAATGCTAAGGACGGAAATCAGTTCTTTACGTTAGATGGTCGATCTAGTGAAAGCTTAATAGCCTTTAGAGAAGATTATAAGAAATTGCTGGGGGGGCTTCTTGTTGATCATCAATCTTTCTTGATAAGCGAAGTAAATGAAGATGGAAGTCTTAAAAAGTATATAGGTGCATTTAATTTAATAGAAGGTGTGCTTTCGGAGAAATATTTCCAACCATCGGGTAAACAGAGAGATTATGAGTTAGCACCAATAATCAATGATGGTACATTTGATGAGAATACCATGGAACAACTAAATATAGTTATGAATCAATTTCATAGTGACTATGCAATTATAAGTTATGAAAGAGTTGGTGGAAATACTCCTAAGGGACGAAAAAATAATGAGTATCCAATGTGGATGTCTATTTGCACTGCTCTGCCATTTATCAATTATGCATTTTAGTTTCAACTAATTTTTTTTTATTATCATTACTATTCAATTACTTTCAAGAATTTAAGGAGATATTCTTCTAGTTCCTTATTGTCGATATGCCAATAGTATCGTGAAGTAGCAACCTTTAAGTATTCTAATTGCCTCCTGATTTCTTTCTGCAATTTCATTTTAGAATCTTGGGATAAAGTTTTTAAAAATTGGATTACTTTTGTCTTTTCTATTTTTTTACAGAGAATCACCAAAAAGGTGAAAAACTGCTCATGCAAATAACCTTGGTTTGTTTGATATTTACCAGCTTTGTTCTTTACAAGATTCATTAGGTTTCTTTTTAATTTCGAATTTGATTTAGTAAAAAGAATTAGAAAATCTTCTTTTTTTAAATATTTAAAAAGGTCAAATGAGATGAGCTGATATAATATAATATCATCATCTGAGTAAAACAAGTCAAATATCGTTCTATAAAATCTACCCAATAAATCATCATTTTTCTCTTTTATTTCATTGAATATTTCGTTAACTTGTTCTTTAATATTAGCCTCGTGACCAGAATTGCATCCAAGAAGCAGTAGATTTTTGATAAAGTTTAAATCTGTTTCGTATACTAATGAGCTTAAAAGTTTTATATTAATTTTAATATCAATTAAGATATCAAGAATAAATTCAATTATCAGACCAGGAGTTTTTATTTCTCTATCATTAAAGATTTCAGATAACTTTCCAAGCAAATCTAAGTTAGAATCAACTAGAAAAATATTAAATTCTTCCTCACTAAAGTATTTAAAATACTGTTCATCAATTAGGTAATTGATTACTTTGGTGTTCCCCTCTCTTATTCTTTTAATAATCTCCTCCTTAAAGACTTTTCTTGCTAAGGGATCTCCAACATCACTTAACTTCTTCAACAGTGGAAATGCCAAGTTTCTGTGAAGTAATCGGGTATCATAATTGTTTTCTGCCCATACCTGCAGATTAGAACAATGACCCCAAAATTCTACCTCTGGGGGGATCTTATCTACTCTTCCTTCAAATGGCTCTAGGGATTTATCCAATTTGTCAGCAGCCTCATCGACTGATTCAATCTCATCAAAGGAACTGATTTTTTCAACGGGAATATTCAACAATAAATATTTACACTGCATAAATTCCTTATTCTCAATATATATATAACTGTTTCATCATCTCTTAGAATAAGCTCTATATATTTGTTTATTCGGAATCTTCCCTTTACCGTTTTCATAAAATTTTATGAGAAAAATAGGGTGATTTTTTTATCTTTAATTTTAATTTATAAATTTATACTTATAAAAATTCAGTATTTGCCAATTTTGAGATTTTATGACAATATAATATTTTGAAAATTCTTTGAATTAACTGTCTCAACAGGGACCTATCAAACTTAACTATAACACTACAATAAAGACGACATAAAACTTGAATTTCGATCTTATGAAAAAGTGAAATATACTAAGATTTTAAAAAGTATATCCTCTTCTAAATCATTACCTTACAAATATTTCAAAACTAAATTAATAAAGAAATAATAATATATTTTATTAGAGAATAAGTAATACAAAAAAATAAATAAAATTAAAATAAGTTAATTATATTAAAATAGTATAATTTAATCTAAGTCTAAATCTATTCTAATTCTAAATAACAGGTAAAATGATGGACGTGGAACCGACTACTGAAACTTTAGATGATATCTTGAAAAAATTACTCGCAGCTATTCCAGAAGTAAAGGCTGCAGCAATCGTATCAGCTGAGGGATTACCCATTGCGTCAGCTCTTCCACAGGGAGTCGATGAGACCAGAATCGCTGCAATGACTGCTGCGTTGCTCTCCTTATCCGAAAGGGCAGTTATCGAGATGGAAAAGGGAGAATTTGACCAGCTCTACGTTAAGGGAACAGAGGGATACCTTCTGGTGCTACAAGCTGGCCCCAATGCGGTATTGACGGTTTCTACAACGAAAGAAGTACGGTTAGGATTAATCTTCTTGGATTGTAAACGAACTTGCGAAAAGATTGCTAAGTTAATCTAAGCTTTTTCTGAACTTATTTCATGGTTAATCACGACCCACCAATTTTTTACAGTTTACAATAATCAATTATATTATTGCACTTGAGTCTTCTAAAGAAGAATTCTTCTTTGACTCTTTTAATCGTAATTCCAATGAACCCATTGATTAATAATTAATAACTGAAATTAAAAAACCAGAATAAAGAAAAAGAATGAAAATAACCTGAGAGATATAATTACACAATCATAAACAAGAATGTTTAAATTTTATACAGAAATAAATAATAACCATGACTGTCGATGTTAATTCTACCATTATTTTAGGTGTGAAAAAGGAACTTATTGAAAGCAACTCAGATACATTCAAGCTAAGAGAATTTATTTCTCATTATCTTGAAGATGTTAAAGTTCCTATTGATTTTGCAGGATGGTTTTTTTTAATGAAAGAAGAGAAATTAGACGTCTTAAATTTCACTTCCGATTATTATCATATGATATATGAAAGAACTTATATTGGTGATCCTGACTTACCACAGACAGATCCAGGTGATGATGAATTATTACAGCATTTCCTGCAAAAAATACCAGAAGGTAATACTTTTTCTTGTTTAGTGTCTATTAAGGATCGTAAGGTATTTAGTCATCTAACTGGTGAGACAACATTTGAGGAAATAGACCCAATTCCATTAAAAAATAACGATTTAATCTTACTGGAATGTGGACTTTATTATTAATGCAGGCAATCAAATTAGAATAAAGATAAAGAAATCTGTCAAAAATCTATGCAATCTTAATAACAATATGTAAAACTAAGAATTTCTGATCCTAAATTGGGAAAATAGTTTATATCCCAGAGAGAAAATAGCAAGAGAGCAAAGGAGAATTAAAAGAATAAAACTACTACAAGTTACGGTGATAGGATTAAGTCTTGGATTGTAATTAATTAGGTTGGAAGGATCCCCATATCCACGTATGGAACCCATAAACCAATAATGTAAATCCTCATACAATTCAACCCAAAGTATTAAACTAAGAAATACATTCAAATTCAATGGTATCTTTTTATTTCGATAAAGTAAGATTAAAAAAATCCCTCCGACTAAAACTAACCAGAGTGTACCTGAAACTAAAAGCAGGTTTCTTTGTCCCAAGGAGGGATTTCCAATATAATCCACATAACCCTCTTTTGTTTCAATGTAAACTTCCGAAATTTGTAAATTTAAACTAAGCGCAACTATTAGGTGAGCGATTTCATGAAAAAATATTCTTAAGTTTACAATAAGTTCTCTTGATAGTAAATATAATGAAAAAAAGAGAATAATTAACAAGACACTCAAACTTACGGTTTTCCTAATTTCCTCAAAATGAAATAAAGGGGTATAAGATAACTTCCTAATTGTAAAATACATTGTGGTTAGTATAGATAACGCAATTAATACTTTTAGCATAGTAAATATACCAATATACCTAAATGTAAACGCGAGGATGAATATCAGTATCCCCCCACAAGCTCCAAGAAAATATTGTTTTAAATCCATTTGCTTCTCATTTAGTGATCTCTTTCTTTCTGAGGGATGACACTAAGCTTTCCCTTATTAAAATAATAACTTAATTCACTAGAAAGAGAATCTAAGTCTTTCATTATCGTTTTAGTAAAATAGGATTATATTTATTTTCTACGTTATTAATAATTTTAATCTTTTATTTCCAAAATTATCTTATCTAATTTATTATTTATTTTTCTCATTTTAATCCCCGCACATTTTCCATCTTTAGATTTTTCCCCTACCCTAAATAGCAAAGCTTCCTTTTTTATTACCCAAATTTTCATTAAATCCCCCTCATTAAAGTTTTCTAATGAATTTGATTTAGGGGAGAAGGATGCACCATTTTTGTGCGTTTCTGTTCTTATGTTCATGATATACATTAAGTTTTCAACAAACCTATGAAAGATGTGAAATTCTGTTTTAAAATAATCTGATGTAATTATATTTTTCTTATAAGTTAACTTTTCAAAATCTCTCTCATTAGGATTATCAGGTAATCTTAAAATAAATCTTTCATAAGTTTTTAATTGTAAATAAGCCTCTTCCAAAAGATTAAATTGATGTTGCTCTAAGTTTCTATAATTTCTTATTTTTTGACCATTTTTATTCCAATATTTTTTTACTAAATTTTGAATATCATTTGGGAATTCCTTAAGTATTCCATGTTTATTTCCACTATAACTGGCAAAACTTTGCAAATCATCTTTAAATTTTTTGATTCTTCTTTTATATTTTCTCTCTGTTTCATTTTCTTTCTTTTTTGGTTTCTCAAAAGTGATATCCAAATACATTGCAATTATGAGCATTATCCTATCTTGGAGAATAAAAAGAGTATTCAAAAATGGCATTATTCTGTTAAGGTACTCATTTACTACGAAAGATTCATATCCCACTTGAGTTTCATTCTTGAACTCTATATTCGGTTTTAATTCAATATACTGCTTCATTATAGCTATTTCTAATTGGTTCATCTGTTCAATTATGCAATATGCAGAATATGAATGGTGTAGAAACTCATTATAATAATGAGAGAACAATTTTTGTTTGTTTAAGATTTCTTCATTACGATCAGAATCATTAAGTTTATTTATAAAAATTAGTTGTAATCCATTGAATTTTAAAAATAACTTCTTCTCATTAAATATTTCTGCATAATTTAATAGCATAATAGATTTCACCTTAATTTACATATATCTATAATATTTTTAATAGTCTTGATAAATTTCTATACTCAATAATATTAAATATTCACGAAGAGAGTTTATTATTATGGTTGAAGAAGATAAAACTGCTGACATAAAATTTAACTCATTATTATTTGTATAAAGTTTAAAAAATAAGAAAAGATATGTGATTATTTCTTTAAAATCGCTAAACTGATTTAATCTTTTTCTATTTTAGTTTCATATTTTTAAATTGGTTAATTGAATAATCCACAATTTCTTTTGCATTTTTCACATTTTTCCAATCTTTGAATTTGACCCACTTATGTGGTTCTAATCGTTTATACGTCTCGTAAAACTCCTGGATTTCCTTCAACCTATGTTGATGAACATCTTGAATATCATTATATCCATCAAATCGTGCATCATTAACCAAAACAGAGAGAATTTTCGGGTCATCTCCATGCTCATCCTCAATGATTAAGGCACCGATAACTCGGACTTTCACGATACACCCTACTTCGAGAGGTTCATAACTTAATACCATTATGTCAAGAGGATCATCATCATCAGACCACGTTTGGGGAATAAATCCGTACTCAACAGGAAAAATAACCGATGAGGGAATCACTCGATCTAATACAAAAGCTTCCCATTCCTGTTTGTATTCATATTTATCTCTTGAGCCACTGATAACTTCAATTACCGCGTTTAAAATGATAGGGGGATTCTCTCCCGGAGGGATGTCTTTCCATAGATTCATAGTTATCTAATCTTTTTGTTAAAAATATTGATACTTCACAGCTTAATATCCATTTAATAGTAATTAAGACATAGATTTTATCTTAATCAATTTAATACTAACATTCGAAAAGTAATCTTTTTTTTGTTAATTCGCTCTTATCCATTTTTAATCACTTACTTTTTTGATCAAAACAAATAGAAATATTTCTTATTTAAGTTTTTATACTTAATTAATAATGAAGAAAATTCAACATTTTTATGGAGTTATC
>Ga0114923_10003512_pt1 | contig 10583 bp, 10 predicted proteins | sample SumtaG_FD_89578 | JGI IMG/M metagenome (GOLD analysis project Ga0114923, IMG submission 89578) | Deep subsurface microbial communities from Indian Ocean to uncover new lineages of life (NeLLi) - Sumatra_00157 metaG | ecosystem: Environmental > Aquatic > Marine > Oceanic > Sediment | place: near...
GGACAATGGAATAGAAGATATCTGGCGGCTATGTAATGAGGGGACAGAATATCCGCAGTTGAACTGGCAATACTCATTGGGGGATTTTGGCTGTCCGGATGGTGTGGATTGGTTTGACTTGGGTGTATTGTGTGATGAGTGGTTATTGGAGGAGCTTTCGGTAGACTTGTGGGCTGATGCCTTTGTGGACTTTTTGGACTGGGCCATCTTTGCAGATGATTGGGGCGTTACCTACGGTATGACCGATTTGGAAGAATTTGCAGAGCAGTGGCTTAAGAGAGGAGCTACGGTTGCTGATATTGCTCCCGATACTGGCGACGGCATAGTCAATATGGCAGACTTTGCGGTTGTGGCGGATAACTGGCTAATGGGTTTGTGAGTTGCCGGTTAATGGACCCCCAGCATGCGAGCTGGGGGCTAAATCAAAATTGAGCAATGACAGAGAGGTGTTAAAACGAAAAGGGCCAAGAGTTTTGACTCTCGGCCTTTTCGTTTTTTAGGAGATCATGTTTCAGTAATATTATTGGAAATCGAAAAGCGATTGGGTTTTAATCATAGTGACCTGGTCCGGATAGGCAGCGAAGGTGTGAATGTGCAGTTCGGACTGTCTTGCCTCGTAGTCGATGTAGCAGAACGGCTGGAGGCCGTCAACTTCAAGTGCGGGGAACTTAACGAAGACGCCGCGATTGCGAGCGAACTTTTCGAGGTCGATGTGACTCTGCCTGTAGAGGTTAGCGCTCATTTTTTCAATCTGGAAATCGGTCATGTAGCTAAGGCCTCGGCTGAGTGTACACTTATGCGAGCGCGGGCCGCGGAAGCGGAACCTTTCGATAAGTCCTCTTTGCGGGAGCATCTGTCCGGGTGCACTTACGACTTCCGTCAGACATATGTTCTTAGCGTGTACACTCGCGACGTGTGTGCAGCCCGTAATCCAGATGTTTGCCTCGTACTTGTCAGTCTTTAGTTGTCTCTTTGCGTAGATTTGGAAAAGCTCTGGATGAACCGTCCTTTGAAAGAGGCTGAAAGTCAGTTCTTCAATGGCGATATTTATCTGCGGTGAATCCATTTACTAACGTTCCCGTATATAAAACTAAGCTTCTTACTTGAAGATGATTATACAATATTTGTGGTGGTTTTTCAAGCTTAATATTAGTACTGATAAGGGGGTTTGGGCCGCTTATAGGACTATTATCCTGCAAGTGCAGTAAGTTAAAGAATTAATGGTGTTAAAGATTTTTAAAAAATTTTTTCGGGGCGTGTTAGTATGGATAAACTGGGTTATTGCTGGAAGAAATAAGCGTTTACAAGGGTAGCGATGATGTCGTAAAAAGCGTGTGTTCCAGCGGTGACGGCGAAGCCCCTAACGGCGAACAGCACGGCGAAGTAGACGCCGGCAAGCGTTCGGAATCCGAACTCGAGCCAGTTGAAAGGCGCGCTTTGACCGAAGCGGCCGTCGAGAAAGATTATGTGATGATGCGCGCTGAATAGCGCGGCGGAGATTAGAACTGCCAAGACAATGGAGTGCGTGTGTTTCAGGCGGAGGAAGTCCTGGAAGAGAATCATGAGCAGGCAGATTAGTACGAGGCGGAAGATAAGCTCTTCGTAGATGCCGGCGCCGATTCCGGTAACGACGTTCGCCATAAGCGAGTGGTCGGTGGAGATTTGGTTGTGGTTTTCAGCAGAAAGTGCGACTGTGGTATGGACGGCGCATGTCTGCAGCGGCTGGTGGAAGGTCACGCTCGCGGTGTTTTGCGTGGGCAGGGGTTTTTGTTTTGGCAGGGTGGAGGTATTCAGCGAGAGGTTAAGTACGATGAGAGGGACGGCAAGCAGTATGCATTCGAGTGCCATTGGCGGCAGGTCAACCGGTGCAATGGTCCATTTTTTCTTGGAGGTAATTTGCAGGGCGATGAGTATGATTATGACAGCGAGCGGCGGTGCAATCCAGGTGAGTTTATATGCGAAACCGATTTGTTCGAGCAGGTTTTGCAGCCAGATGAATGCGACGACCCGAACCTGTGACTGGTTGAGGACGTCGGTATTGATGAGGATGGTTCCGATTTCGTAGAAGATGATGAACGGCAGAAGGAAGACGACGGCGTAGACCGGCCTGCTGGTGCGTTCGAAGTACGAGCCGGGAGCGAAGTTTACCAGTTGTGTTTTGCTGGTGCGTTTGTTCTTCATAAGTTCGTCAACGGGATACCGAAGTTTTTTTACTTTACTTGTTGTTTTTGAGAGAGTTTACTTTAAAGGCGTTGAAAATACAATACCGAAACGAGGATGTTTTTTAAGGCAGGTATACTTGATGGCAAGTGAAAAGCTGCAAGAGATATATGATTTGCTTTATGAACGGTTCGGCGCGCAGGGCTGGTGGCCTGGTGACGGCAGGCTGGAGATAATGGTGGGCGCGATTTTGATGCAGAACACGAACTGGGGGAACGTCGAAAAGGCGATAATGAATTTGCGGGGTGCGGGGTGTTTGAGTGTTGAGAAGTTAAAGAGCATTTCAGCCAAGGAATTGGGGCAGTTAATTCGTCCTGCGGGATATTACAATATAAAGGCGGGTCGGCTAAAGAATTTTGTTCAGTGGCTCTTTAAGAATTACGGCGGGCAGTTGTCGGCGCTGGAGGATGTTGGGACGAGGAGTCTGCGGGAGGAGCTATTGGGGGTGAAGGGGATAGGATTCGAGACGGCTGATTCGATATTGCTTTATGCATTCGGGCGGGAGGTGTTTGTTGTTGACGCATATACGGCGAGGGTGGCAGTTCGGCACGGTTTGATTGAGGCCGGCTGCGGTTATGAGGAGCTTCGGGAGTTGTTCGAGTCGAGCCTGGCGGCGGACACGGAGATGTTTAACGAGTATCACGCGCTTTTTGTTCGAGTGGGCAAGGAATACTGCAGACGCGTGGCACGATGCGCGGGCTGTCCGCTGGAGAAATTGCCTCACAACGTTGAGGTGGAGGATTTTTGACCGATGGAAGGGAAGCTGCCTCACGTGCTAATCCTTTCGGTTTGCGTTGTCGTTGTAGCGGGGTTGGTTGTTTTGGAGTTTGAGGACAGTGGTTTGTATATATTGGGCCTAAGCTGGCCGATGCGCTGTCCGCTCTATGAGTTTTTCGGGGTAAAATGCGCGCTTTGCGGCTTGACACGTTCGTTGTGTTTTACCGCGGAGGGACGGCTGGGCGAAGCCTTTGGGATGCATTTGTTAGGGCCGGTGATTTTTCTGTTTATTTGCGTGCAGATACCCTATAGAATCGCTGTGCTAACTGTCGGGCCAAAAGAGGTAAGTGGAAAGATAAAAAAAACAAGCATGGTTTTAACGGTTTTGGTTTTGGCGGCGATATTCGTTAACTGGCTAATCTATATTGGAGGGCTTTTGTTATGACGGCACAAGAGCGGGCGGTGGTAAGTGTTCTTGACCCGATTGAGGAAGCTATTGGGCGGGTGAAGCTGATACTTTTTAAGCCATTCGATTTGGGCAAGTGGTTCGTGATCGGATTTTGCGCATGGCTTGCGTATCTAGGCCAAGGCGGTGGTGGGGGCTGGGGTAATTTTCGTGTGCTGAAGGGCCATGGGCCTGGCGAGTCGATAGGGCTGGTGAAGGATTTTGTTCTTGCGAATTTGTTCTGGATAATACCAACGGTGATATTTGTGCTGACAGTTGCCATATTGGTAGGTCTTTTGATAGTATGGCTGAGCAGCCGGGGGCGGTTTATGTTTCTGCACTGCGCGGCGCTGAACAGGGCGGAGATTAAAGTGCCGTGGGCTAAATACCGCAGGGAGGGCAACAGTCTGTTTTTGTTCCGCGTTGTGGTAGGGCTGATATATTTTGGGGTTATGATAACATGTGCAGCTCTTTTGGTTGGCTTTATCGCTATTCCGGCATCGCGTTCGAGTTTGAGTGGTATGGGCATAGCGATAACCCTGTCGATATTCTTGCCTGTTCTTTTTGCGGTGGTGATTGTGTTTACTCTTATAAGCAAATTTACGAAGGACTTTGTGGTACCGATTATGTATTTGCGGACGAGCAGTTGCGTTGAGACATGGCGGGAGTTTCTGGGGATTCTTTCGGGGAACAAGTGCAGATTTTTGCTTTATATACTTTTCCAGATTGTGATAGGCATTGCTGTTGCTGCGATTGTTGTGGCGGCGGCGATGGTGACATGCTGCTGTGCGTGTTGTATTCTTGCGATACCCTATATTGGAACGGTTTTGTTTTTGCCGGTTCTGATTTTCAAGCGGGCATATTCGTTGTTTTATTTTCGTCAGTACGGTTCGCAGTTTGACGTATTTGTACCGGAGGCTGCTGCGGTTTAATTTTACAGGTTTTACAGTTTCAGATAGGGTCACACACTTTCAAGTGGGGAGGGATAAGGGATAAGAGTTAAGGTATATCTTGACAAATAAGTTTCACTCATAGATAATGAGTTGTTTTATATTGTTTCAGTTGGAAGCAGCTACAGTGTCACACAAAATAGTATCAAAAAGCAGGCTCTCGGAAGATGTTTTTACTGCGGAGGTCGAGGCGGGATTGATAGCTCGTGCGCGCAAGCCGGGGCAGTTTGTGATAGTGAGCATCAGCAACGAGTATGGCGAACGGATACCTTTGACGATAGCTGATGCGGATGCAGAGGCAGGGACGATTCGCTTGATATGGCAGCGGGTCGGCAAGACGACAGCGGAGCTTGCGGATTTGAAGGAGGGAGATAAGATAGCGAGTATTGTGGGGCCTTTGGGCAGGCCGACACACATCGAGAAGTTTGGATTAGTGGTTTGTGTGGGCGGCGGTATCGGCAATGCGCCTCTTCTGCCGATTGTGAGAGCATTGAAGGATGCAGGCAATAAGATTATCAGTATAATCGGTGCGAGGAACAAAGAACTCTTGATACTGGAGGAGGAATTTAAGGTGGTAAGCGATGAGTTGATAGTGATGACGGACGACGGTTCGTACGGTCGCAAGGGCCTGGTGACAGAGCCTTTGGGGAAGGTATGCGGCAGGGAGCGGAGTCCGGAGCAGGCATTTGTTATTGGGCCTGCGATAATGATGAAGTTCTGTTGTGGGGTGACGAAGGAATTTGGCGTTCCGACACAGGTTTCGCTTAATACGATAATGGTTGATGGGACGGGAATGTGCGGGGGGTGCCGGATTGAGTACGACGGCAAGGCGAAGTTTGTTTGTGTTGACGGGCCTGAATTCGACGGTCATAAGGTGAATTTTGATTTGATGATGAAGCGGCTGGAAGCCTACAAAGACCAGGAACGCAAGGCGCACGAGCAATATCAGGAACACCGATGCAAGATTAGGCTTGACGAATAATCTGAGGATTTATCGACTGTGACGGATAAAGAACGAGAAGAACTACTTAAAGAGCTTTTGGTCAAACAGGAGCGGGAAGAGCTTAAGGCAGCGGAAAGATACGAGATAGCGCCACAGGAGATGCCGGAGCAGAATGCCGTCGAGCGGAGGGGCAACGTCAGGGAGGTTGCGACGGGGTATACGGAGGCGCAGGCGAGGCTGGAGGCGATGCGATGTTTACAGTGCAAGACGGCGCCTTGTGTTAAGGGCTGTCCCGTTCAGATAAGGATAGGGGATTTTGTTGCTGCGATAGCGGAGGGCAACCAGAAGAAGGCGCTGGAAATAATCAAGGAGAATTCGCTATTGCCTGCGGTGTGCGGGCGGGTTTGTCCGCAGGAGGTTCAGTGCCAGGAGTACTGTACGGTGGGCAAAAAGTTCAAGGACGTACAGAAGGCGGTGTCGATAGGCCGGCTTGAGCGGTTTGCTGCGGATTTGGCGCAGAAGCAGGAGAGGGTACCATATGTAGCACCTTCGACGGGTAAGAAGGTGGCAATAATAGGTTCGGGGCCCGGCGGGATAGTTGCCGCGGGTGATGTGAGGCGGGCAGGTCACGATGTTACGATATTCGAGGCGTTTCATAAGCCCGGCGGGGTGATGGTTTACGGGATACCGGAATTTCGACTTCCCAAATTGATAGTGCAGCAAGAGATTGACATTCTGGTGAAAATGGGTGTTAAGATTGAGTGCAACTTTCTCGTTGGCAAAACACGGACGATAGAGCAGCTTACGAGCGAAGACGGTTTTGAGGCGGTCTATATCGGGGTTGGGGCGGGCCTGCCGCGATTTATGAATATAGAGGGTGAATCTCTTGTCGGGGTTTACAGCGCGAACGAGTATCTGACGCGGGCGAATCTTATGAAGGCGTACGATTTCGGCAAGGGAGCAGATACTCCGATAGCGCTATCGAAGAAGGTGGCGGTGATAGGGGGCGGCAATGTGGCGATGGATTCGGCGCGTATGGCGGTGAGGCTGGGGGTCGAGAAGGTATATTTGATTTATCGGCGAAGCGAGAAGGAGATGCCTGCGAGGATTGAAGAGGTGCATCATGCGAAGGAGGAAGGTATTGAATTTCATATACTTCAAAGTCCGAAGCGGATAATCGGCGACAAAGATTTTAAGGTCACGGGGATAGAGTGTTTAAAGTACGAGCTCGGCGAGCCGGACGATTCGGGTCGTCGCCGGCCGATAGCGATAGAGGGTTCGGAATTTGAGATTGAGGTTGATACGGTTATTATGGCGATTGGCAATGTTGCGAACCCGTTGATGAAGCAGACGACACCTGGTCTGGAGTTTAACAAGTGGGGCAATATTGTGGTTGATGAAGGTTGCAAGACATCAATGGAGGGAGTTTATGCGGGCGGTGATATCGTACTTGGCGCAGCGACGGTGATTCTGGCGATGGGGCAGGGCAGGATAGCGGCGGCTTCGATAAATGAGTATTTGCGTCAGAAGAAGTCGGCCAAAGCAGGGGATCAGAAATAAAGTTTCAGATTTTCACCGATGATGTTTGCATCTTGCCACCCACCGGAGATTTTTTTCCTTTCCCAGAGGTAGAAGAGGCTGTCTTTTAGATTTTGAGATATTTTGAACGAGAAGCCGGAGTAGACCCTGTTTCTACTGACGTTATCTTTTCCGAGATTGATGAAGATTTCGTCGGCGAGGGACCTGCGGCGGTCAGCAAAACAAATACAAGGGCAATTAGCAGCAGGTAACTTTTTCTATTGACTTGAACACCCCTGTCAAAAAATTGTGTCAAAACCCTTTAATGATTTTAATGAAGTTTGACAATTTGTCACGTTTTTAGTAATATTTTTTCTCCGGTCATTGGGCTTGGACTCGTATAGATACATTTAAAGAGTAATGGACTCCGAATTAGGTAAGGATTTGGGTTTTGGCAGTTATGGAAGTCAAGGCGTTTAAAGCATTTAGATTCAACAAGCAGGTCGTGGGTGATGTGGGAGCGTGTATCGCCCCTCCATATGACGTCATCAGCGACGAGCAGCGGGAGCATTTTTACAACAAGAGCGAATACAACATTGTCCGAATTATCAAGGGCAAGACGAAACCGAGCGATAAGGACAACAACAACCAGTATACACGTGCAGCCAAATATCTGAACGAATGGATAAAGGGTGGTGTTTTGAAGCAGGACTCGACGGAGTCGATATACGGTTACATTCAGGATTTTGAGGTCGGCGGCAATAAATTCCAGCGTTACAGTTTTATCGCACTTGCCAAGCTTGAGGATTTCGGCCAGAAGGTCAGGCCCCATGAAGAGATAATGAACGGACCGATAGTTGACAGGCTTAATCTGAAGCGTGCGACAAAGGCGAAACTCGGTCTTGTGTTTATGCTTTATGAGGACGAGCAGAACATGGCCGATGGAGTAATCGAGGAGGCGTCGGAGAGGGCAGCGCTGGTGGATTTTGTCGACGAGCAGGGAGTTCGTCATCGTCTTTTTGCGATAACGCGTCAGCCTGATATCGAGGCGATAGTCGAAATGATGCGGGACAAGAAGTGCACGATAGCGGACGGTCACCATCGTTACACAACGGGACTTACGTATCGCAAAGAAAGCTCTCTTGCGAGCGCGGCATACCAGATGCTCGCTTTTTGCAATACTCGCCATGAGGGGCTGCTGGTTTTGGCAACGCATCGTCTGGTTAACAACGTGGAGGGCTTCGGTCTTAGCAAGCTGATAACGGGATTACAAGAGAAGTTTGAAGTTCGCAGGTACGAGTTTGATTCTGCTGGTTCGAAGTCGCAAGCCAAAGACAGTGCACTCTCACAGATGAAAGCCGAACAGGAGCAAGGCAGCAATGCGTTTGTTCTTTATGGCGGGGATGGTGCGTTTTATCTTTGTGTTCTCAAGGACAGCGGAGCAATGGACGCAGCAGCGCAAGGCAAGAGCAAGGCATGGAAGTCTCTTGACGTTGCGGTTCTGCACAAGCTGGTATTTGAGGAGCTTTTGGGTATTGACGAGAAGAAGCTTGCGAGCCAGAGCAATATAGAATATGTGAAGGACACAAGCACGGCGATAGACGATTCGATAGTTCGGGTGGATAAGGGTGAGAAGCAGGCGGCATTTTTGATGAATCCGCCGAAGATGGAGCAGATACAGCAGGTGGCCGATGCGGGCGAGCGTATGCCTCAGAAGTCGACGTATTTTTACCCGAAGATTTATACGGGTCTGACGATTAACAAGTTGTAACTTTTTTATCAGGAGCAGGTGGTTATGGTAGATTGGAAGAATCCCCCGAGGTTGTTTATTCCAGGGCCGGTAAAGGTAAATGAAGACATTCTTGAACAATTGGCGCGTCCGACACTTGGTCATCGGGGCAAGGAGTATGCGCAGCTTCAGAGCGAGACGGTCGAGATGCTCAAGGAGATACTGTTTACGAAGCAGCATGTATTTTTATCGACGTCGAGCGCATCGGGGATATGGGAGGCATCGATACGGAACTGTGTAGGTCCTAACGAGAAAGTTTTGTGCACGTGCTGCGGCGCGTTTAGTGACAAGTGGGTAAACGTAGCCAAGAGCTGCGGCCGCAAGGTTGACGAGCTGAAGGTAGATTGGGGCCAGGCGATTTTGCCGGAGATGATAGACAAAAAGCTCTCGAGCGGCAAGTACGCAGCGGTGACACTGGTTTACAACGAGACAAGCACAGGTCTGACAAACCCGGTTTACGAAATCAGCAAGATGATAAAAGAAAAATATCCGGACATTCTTGTGTTCGTGGATGCGGTCAGCGCAATGGTGGGTTTGCCGCTTCACTTCGACGAGCTCGGCTGGGACGTTGTGTTCGCGTCGGTCCAGAAGGCCTTTGCGATACCGCCGGGACTTGCGGTCGCTGCGGTGAGTGAGCGTGCGCTTCAAAAGAGCAAGGACGTGCCGAACCGCGGGTATTATTTTGACTTTCAGCTCTGGGCCAAATCGAACGAGAAGAACCAGACACTGGTGACACCTAATATTCCGCATATTATGGCGTTGAATTATCAGTGCCACAAGCTCATGGCCGAGGGGATGGAGAACGCCTGGGCACGCCATAAGGAGATGGGCGAGTTTGTACGTTCGTGGGTGAAGGAGAAGTTCGAGCTTTTCTGCGAGGAGAAGTACGCATCGAACACGCTGACTGCTATTAAAAACAGCAGGGGTATCAGCGTTGCCGAGACGATAAATTCGGTTCAGGAAAAGCACAACACGATATTCGGCAACGGCTACGGCAAGCTGAAAGAAAAGACGTTCCGCATAGCGCATATGGGCGATATTACGCTTGATGAAGTCAAAGAGCTGTTGGGCTGGATTGACGAGGAAATCGGCTGAAAATCCGGTTGAAGCGAACCAACAGGCAGTAAAAACGTATAATTCTAGCGTTTTGCTTTTATTGTCGGAAATTGCTTTATCGTTAAACTCTTTATCCATAAAGAATTGTGAGGTAGAAGATGCGAACTGAGACTTTTTGCAGGCCATGTAAGGGCCGGTATTGGGCGGTTTGGATTGTTGTTTTGTTTGTACTTTTGGGCGGTTCGTCTGTCGGTATTTGTGAGGATGCAAGCAGCATAGACACTCTTCGTCAGATGGGCAAGGCGTTTGCGGCGATAGCCGAGAAGGCGTCACCTGCGGTGATAGGTCTTGAATCAGAGAAGACCGTCAGTTACCAGCAGCCTTCGATAGAGGGATGGCCTTTCGGCGACCCTTTCTCTCCTTTTGAGGACGACCCTTTTGATTACTTTTTCCGCCGCCGCAGCCCGCGGCGTTACCAGGCGCCGAAGCAGAGGCCCCGCACGGACAAAGGCTCGGGTTTTATCATTTCAACTGACGGGTACATTTTAACGAACAATCATCTCGCCGAGGGCGCAGACAAAATAACAGTTAAGTTAGGGGACGGAAGGAAGTTTGAGGCGAAAGTGATAGGTACGGACCCGGAGTCTGACGTTGCGGCGTTGAAGATAGATGCCGAGGACCTGTCTTATCTTGAACTGGCCGATTCCGACGCGCTTGAGGTTGGCGAATGGGTATTGGTAATAGGTAACCCGTTCGGATTGAGCCACACAGTGACGGCGGGGATAGTGAGCGCCAAGGGCAGGCGGGTTGGTTTGACGGACTTTGACGATTTTATCCAGACGGACGCGGCGATAAACCCGGGCAATTCGGGCGGTCCGCTTTTGAACCTAGACGGCAAGGTAGTCCGAAGAAACACGGCGATAATGAGCCGCAGCGGCGGCAATA
>Ga0114923_10003513_pt1 | contig 10582 bp, 2 predicted proteins | sample SumtaG_FD_89578 | JGI IMG/M metagenome (GOLD analysis project Ga0114923, IMG submission 89578) | Deep subsurface microbial communities from Indian Ocean to uncover new lineages of life (NeLLi) - Sumatra_00157 metaG | ecosystem: Environmental > Aquatic > Marine > Oceanic > Sediment | place: near...
CGGGCATTGGTAGCGACCCTGGACTTAAATGTACATATGCTTTTGAGAATGTGTCTGCCCACAGAATTAGCATAGGTTCAAGCGCGGGCGCGGCATTACAAGCTATGACGGATTTTGGTTACATCAATGTTGGTAGTAATGCTAATGTTACAGGGACTGGTCAATTCCGTCTATTATCAGTAAGTCAAACGGCTCCAAATCAAGCGGTTCGTCTTTGGTCTATATTTGATAATAGTCCAGTTGATTTTACTTTTGTTGACAATGCGATTCAAGAAATTTTCCATTATGACACCAATGGCGATCTTCGAGAGGTTCAGAACTATACTTTCTATAACAAAGATGGTTTAATAAAAATTTGGTCTTGTCACCTTAGCGGTCCGGCACATATTACATACAAAGATGGTAATACAGTTGAAAGCATCTATCATTATGCAACTCCAACAGAGTCTCCTAGATCAATTATTCGCTTCTCTTTTTCTTCCCGTCCAGGATCTGCAACCGGTTGGACTGGCCTGATTGAGCGTCCCGGCCAGGCAGTGAAGAATTATTTGCAGGAGTTAATTAACAGCCGTTTCTCGCGGGCAAATGATGAGAGTTCGAGTTTAACTGGTTTGGGCAAGGTGATGTATGATTTAATGGATGGGTTTACAGACGCGATCCAATTTGAAACCATAATTGAAGAGAGGGAAAACCATCCGATGTATGGCTGTCCGGTTGGTTTTGATACGAATATTGACGATCTTTGGCAGGAGATGCGGCCTTTTGGCGACAAGGAGAATCCTTCGAGTTTTGACTGTTTAATGCGGGCAGTCGGCCAGCTTGGCTGGGACATCTTCCCAACCATTGCCAAATATATTGGCTGTTTAGCGGAAAAGCTGCTTTGCTGGATTTTTAATATAGATTCCAAGAGCGCGTTATCGCAGACTACTCAATACGATTATGAAACAGAGGTTAAGGAAGAAGGAGGGTGGGGAGAGAACCGCGCTGTTGCCCTTGATGAAGACGGAGAACCGATTGTAAAGAAGAATACGGGCCGTTTGACAACAGAAAGCTTTTTAAGATCTGCTGCTCAATATTTGATTTATGTTAAGTTAATTAAACCGCATGTGCCGGATTTGAGCGGATGGATGGGTGATTTGTGGGATTGGCTTACAGATGCAGATTGGTTCCCTGACTGGATAGAGAGTGTTGGTGATTCCCTAAGTGGTATTCTTGAACTTGCCGATGATTTTCTTGAATCCTGGGCCTGGGGAAAGGTGATTGCTTTTGCTTTGAAACTGCTGGGGTTCTGCGATGATCGCTGTGAAGAAAGAGAACCTGTTCCCGTGAGGCCAGGGCCGTCGCTTACTTGCGGAGAAATTTGCGCTCTGCAGCCTAATGCTATTGTTTTTACTGGTAATCATTATGTCTGGAATGAAGATCCGGAGAATCCAGGTCATTTTTTACGGAGTGAAGGCGGGCCGTTTAGTCCATGGGGATCAGGCGCTGGCACGATAAAGACCAAGAACGGAGCCTTAATGCCCGGGACAGACAGTTATTTAGGCTTTGAGGCCTGTAACTGCATAGAAGGTGTAGAAGAATATATGGGCTGGAGCTTTTCTCTCCATGATGAACAATACGATTTTGAACAAACCTTAGGTGATAGATACAAAGCGTCTACTTTTAATGAAGACAAAAATCCGGTTAGAAGCAGAACAAAAATGTTTCGAGAGGGCAGTAATGCTTGCGAAAAGGGTCAGTTCTGTATTATTCCTCGGCCACACGATGATCCATTTAATAATTTTAGAGTCCAAGTAGGAGCAAAAGCAAGAAACCGCGAAGTTATTTTTTCTTTGGATACCCATAAAATAGATGGAATGAATGATCAGGGGATTTATGAGAATGTATATTATCAGGGCGTAGAGAGAGATGAGGAAGGAAATATAATTTATAATAATAATAATGAGGCTATACAGGGAATTTTTGAGGCCGAAGACGGCAGAATTGATTATGGCATCCCAATTATGACGGCCACTAGTTTTGACATTATGGATCCGAGATATAGCAGCGATGATCCTGACGCGGGTGAGTTGCCTCGTCCAAAGGTTATACGGACAGATGGCAATGAGAGACGCGTCATATCCTACGGGCCTTATGCTGATTTTGTTAGGCCGGGAGCAGACTATGAGTTTCAGCTTTATTTGCGCAATAAAATAGAAGGCGCTGCTTGGGGTCAACCTCCTACGCTTGTTGATTCTGCTCAAAAAAGAGTTTTGCAGGATGATTCTGGTAGCGATGATCCGACCCCGACCCCCTCACCGACCCCGACCCCTAGCCCTTCTACTTTAAGCTGTTCTTTAAGCGCTGATCCTGCCGGAGCGAAAGTTGGCCGGTTAGTTACTTTCACTGGCACAATTTCAGGTGAAAACGCTGGCGGCGATGACGGCATAGTTAGTTGGTCTCTTTATTACGGCGGCGCGGACAATGATTATGATTTTGGCAGCGTTGTTGTGGGTGGGTCAATATCTGGAGCATATACATACGACTCAGCAGGTACTTATAATGTTATATTGATGGTGAATGATACTGATTCAGACAGTGAGGCTAATTGTTCAATTTCAATAGAGATTACTGAGGATGATGACCCTCCTGATCCTGATGATGATTGGCCTCCGGATATTTCCGGCCAATATGATCTTCTGCTTGGTAAATTGGAAGTAGTGCCTACTGGTCCTGCGGATCAAGAGGTGATTGATCGCTGTTTTGAAGAAATCAATGTGACGGGGATGGATGAATACGGTTATGATGGCATAGTTTTTAGGCATATGGGCGAGATTCTGCCTACTCAAGCGGCGATCAGCCAGCTTAGGGAGATGGAAGCAAGTGTTAGGGCTTGGCGCGAGTATTATATGGAAAAGCGTCAGCCTGGCTCTAACTCTCTTGAGGCGAAGCTTATGGCAAGGGTTGGTGAAGAATTAGATTCATTGGGGGTAAACGCTGCTTTTCCTTATATGCGTGATGCGGCTTTTGATGACGTGCTATCCGAGTTTGCTTATGAGGAGGGAATAAGGGCATATATGGAAACTGATGCCTGGAAGGATATTGTTTATGATGTTTGGCGGACGAGATGGGATGTTTATAGGTTCGATGGTACCAAAGTCACACAAGAAGATTTTAGGGGTTCTATTAATTCGGGCATTAAAGCTGCTAGCAAAATTTATGGCGCTTTCAAGATACATCCGTGGATTGGCTGGGGTTACGCAGCATTAAGGACTGCAGGCATGATCAAAAGCTGGGTATTTAAAGGTGGCGATAATAGCAATATAACAGGTGATAATAGTGGAAGTACGGAAGGTGTGGCAACAAGCGTGCTTGATGCTAGCGATGCCTTTTCCGGCGATTCCAGAAAGCAGGTCTTGGGTTTTGATGATTATCACTCAGAGAATTTAGATGTTAATACCCATTGGGGCAAATTTGAGATTAAACTTAAAGATGGCGACGAAGAATTCTGCGATGGCCAAGTTCTTCCTTTTATGCTTTATTTATACAAAAATCTTGAGAATACTCCAATTAGCGCTTTGCCCTTTAACTGGTTAATTGGTGAGCCAGAAGAAGCAATCCCTACTCCAAGTCCCAGTCCAACCCCTGAACCAACCCCTGAACCAACCCCTGAACCAACCCCTGAACCAACCCCTGAACCAGATGATCCGCTTGAGTTTGTGAGGTGCGAGGTTGACAAGGATGAATGTAGCCCTGGTCGTGAAGCCGATGGATATTGTACCGATGATAATGGCATGATTGAGCCGGGAGAACGGGTAATTCTCAAGGTATATCTTAAAAATATAACTGGAGGGTTTATAGAAAGCGAGGTGACTTTCACTTCCATGAATCAGCCGAGCGAAGTTTGTGTGGGTAACAATGCAGGTACCGGTGCCTGTCCTGGCTTTTATAACAATACTTATTATCTTGACGGCGGGCAGACTTCTGATCACCGCTATCCGTTTGCTGTTTCGAAATATTATAGTGAAAATTATCTGACTTTTCGTTTGCAGGGCGAGGTCGCAGGGAGCGGCGGCCAGCGCGCGATTGATGAGCAGTTTGTTGCAAATTTATATAGATCAGAGAATGTCTGCGTGTGGGGCGATGGTCCTACTCCAACTCCTACTCCTGAGCCCACCCCTGAACCAGGCTATCCTGATTTAGCCTTAAATCCTGATACTAATGGATCCGGTGGTGACGAATTTGGTTTTAAAATGATAAATGATAATGATAACAGCGGGGATTATACTGTTGGCGATGAAGTTAGTGTGTGGTTTTGGATTGCAAATTTAGGAACAGAGGATATGGAATCAGGGAATGAATGGGATGTCAAGCTCTATTCGCGTTATGGCAACAGCGGCAGTTTTGATCATTTTTATACACATAAGGACAACCCTCCCCTTCAAGTTTTTAATAGCGGTACCGGGCACAATGAGCTAATGGTTACCTATCATCCTGTTTTCGAGATCAGGGAGTCTGAAGATGTTTGTTTTGCCTTAAAGATTGATTCTGGCGATGATGTTAACGAGGGTAATGCTGGCGAGGATAACAATGAACCAGGATTCGACTCTCCTTATTATTGCATCCCTGTAGGCAGTTCTGATTCTCAGAAGGATGCTAAAATGCAAGAAACGAATATGGATTTTCCTTTGCCTGAGACGGCCACGGGCGATGTTGTTGCAGGTGATTATACACTAATTAATAATAGTCAGCCTTCTAATACGGCGATTGGGGGTACAAGCGATGATTTTTACCATAAATACTCTTTCATTAAAGTAGATATGAATAATAAGCCTGGTAGCTATAACGATGACAAGTGCTATAAGGAGCTTGATACGCTAACTTCAAGCTCAGAAAGCAAGATAAATCTTTTGAGTCAAAACGGTGATGATCAAGAAGTAAGTATTTATAAACCACTTAATGAATTTCTCGGAAACGGCGCCTATCAAATCAAGGCAGAGGTTTACCATAAGTCTGGCGGAGATAATGATCCCAGTAATAATATTTTGTGTTCCAATCCATTAATTATAGATGTGGTTGTACCAACCGTAAGGGACGCTAAAATGAAAGAGGCGAATATTGAACCCTTTAGAAAGACAGGAGAGGGCCATGTCATGAAAGGTGATTACACGATAGTTAATAATAGTCAGCCTCCTGATACGGCGATTGGAGGCACAAGCGATGAGTTTCGCCATAAATATTATCTTATTAAAGTAGACAATGGGAATAAGGCCAGCGACTATAGCGATACTAAATGCTATAAGGAGCTCGAACAGGTAATTGTGCTGGGAGCAAGCCGCATAAATCGTTTAGCGGAAAATGGTGACACCCAAAGAGAGACCATTAATGAGCAGACTTACAGAACCTTGGAACAGGGCAGCACTTATCAAATAAAGGCAAAAGTATGGAACCAGTTTGGCGGAGACGATGAGACCAGTAATGATATTTTATGTTCCGATCGATTGACCCTAACAACTGCAATGTTGAATCCAAACAGCGAGCAGTTTATTGCTGGTGTAACCCAAAAACCAGGCCTATGGCAAAGAATTAAAGATTCCTGGACCTATATTACAGCTAAAATATTTGATTAATTCACTAATCTGCTAATTATTATTATTTTGTGGATAAACTAAGCAGCCCTTCTTGGCAGGGGTTGTTTTTTTATGGTATAGTAAATATGAAATTATGGTCTGTTTCGGAGTGAAAATAAACAAAGAATAAAAAGGAGAAGAAACGCCCCTCTTGCTTTTGAATTAGAAAAGGCAGAGAGGGAAGTTTTAGGTATTCTTGAAAGATTTTTTCAAAAAACATTCCTTTAAAGCATTAGAAGAAGACAGTCGACAAAAATCAAAACATAATGCGTAAAAATAAGTTAAAAATATTTGTTCTGCTCGCTTTTATTATTTTGGTCGGCATTTTTTGGGGCGAGGGAAAGGTTGCAAGAGCAGAGCAGATGGTGGATTGTACACGGAGTGTTGTTGTGGGTTCAATAGGGAGGACGAAGACTGGACGTGGCGAGGATGTACAATGTGACTTAGATCAAGGGGAGATTTGTGCTTACTATCTGCAGTGGACTCAGGTTAGTATGCTCGGGTTCGGGCACCATGAGTGGTTTCCCATGGAGACTTGTGTCAAGGCAGAAGAGAGCCACGATCCCAATCACTGTTTAGAGCTCCCGGGCGTGGATGACCCAGGCTGCGATACAAGTTTTGAAGGCGCTCTGTATTGGGGTCAAAAAAATGGAGTTAATTTAGAAGGTGATGTGTCCGGGCCTATGCCGGCTTATTATATAAGCCACGATGATTACAAAATTGGCTGTAAGGATGGGTTCCCTCCTATCCCAATCAACGCTCAAACAGAGACTATATATACCAGCAGTTGGGGGCAGTTAAGTTCAGCTGAAGTTTATGAGTGTATAGCAGAAATTGATCCTGGAGTTTACGCTAATGCTTGTGGCAACGGTAGAGGAGTGCATATAAAGGACAACCAACTTGTACCAACAATTTGTGCAGATTCTGAAAAGGAATGTGTATCCCAGACAAAAGGAGGGCAAAATATATTCTTAGCTCGCAAAGATTTAACGGTAACACGCAAAGATGGATGGCTTGACGACCAGGGGCAGCCTGCGGGCGATTTACACATTAAGGTAGGAGATAAGGCGTATTGTACTAACTATGACGAGATAAATGTTGCTAATTGTTATTTGGAAGCTGATCAGAAACTTACAAATGCAGCTGCTCCAAATAGCGAGAAACATATAGAAGATGTCTATGATCCAAACTTCCAGAATCAGATCCAAGATGCATTTCGGCCTCATTATGAATGTGAAGAAGTGGGTAGTACATTTTGGCAGGTGTTCAACAGTACAATTGGCGTAGCGTTGACCACAATTTTTGGTCTTATTGCCTCAATTATGATCTTTATTCTTGGCGCTTTATTTTGGCTTGTTAGCGCTTTTTTGGAATGGGTCATGGGGATTAGCAAGATAGATGTAGGGATTATTGATATTGTTTGGGAGTTTTTGCGCGATTTTTCCAATATGTTCTTTATTATCATCCTCCTCTATATTGCTTTCTGTACGGTTTTACGGATCCAGAGCCAGAATTTAAAAAAAGCTCTGCCTTTGTTTATGTATTCCATTATTCTGATTAATTTTTCCCAAGTGATCTGTCAGATCGTGCTTGATTTCTCCCAGGTTTTAATTGATGGTATGTATTATTTAATGCCGGGGAACTGGTGGGGTCGGGTAAGTTTTGTTTTGCATGCCGGAGGCATGGATGAATGGATGAATATCAAGGATGTTTATGGCAGTAGAGAGTTAAAGGACTTTGTCAGTGTGATCGGGGCTCAGGGCCTGAGTATTCTTTATATGCTGGCAGCCGTAATTGTTTTTGGTGCTGCTGCTTTTCTTTTGGCAATTCGGATTGTGGTTTTATGGATCATGACCGCGATTTCGCCTATTATTTATGTTGCAATGTCCATTGGCAGCAAGGGAGTTGTTAAAAAATATTGGACCACTTTCTTACGCACAGCTTTTTTCGCGCCAGTAATGATTTTTTGTATTGTCATTTCTATTGTTATCTTGAGTTATGATTTAGACGATTTTTTAAAATCAGAAGTGGGTGGGCCAGAAGAGGTCTTAAGCAGTAAAGCGACTGAAAAGATTGTTACTGAAGCTGGCTCATTCAATAATTTTATCCAGCTTGTTTTCGCCCTTGCTTTTATGTGTACGGGCCTTGTCGTCGCGCGCAGAGGCAGCGTGATCGGCGCTGACGGCGTAGTCAAGGGAGCAACGAAACTCGGCAAAATGGCTGCGCCCTGGATCACAGGCGTTAAACCAGCCGGTTATGGCGTGAAGTCTTTGGCTAGCTATGGATGGCGTAAAGCTTTAGATGGCCGGGCGGGGAAATATCTCAAAGTGCTCAGCCCTAAAGCCTGGAAGGAAGCAGCAAAACAGCGGCGCGAGCGCGTGCAGGAAGAGACTTATGGCAAGCGCGTTGCTGAATTGCAGCCAAGACTCGCTGGCTGGAATGCTTTCTGGCGAGGTAAGGGCCCTGCTTATGATGTAGAAAAAAAGAGAGCAGATCTTACTAAAAGGAAATTAGCCAAAGCAGAAGGCGATCGATTAAATCAAACCGATGAGCCGTCTGAGTCTTTTATTGGCATGATCAAAGTAGGCTTGGATCAGGCCGAAGAACGAGGCGATCTTGGTACGATGCGTGCTCTTACTCCTCTTATGGAAGGGGCATTCCGTACAGCAGGAATAACGCGCGGGGATTGGAATGATATCTTGAAGAGTAAATTTCTTAGAGAGTCTGGATATGGTATTCAAAGAGCGACAACTGGCGCTGATGTGAGAATGTTTAAACAGCTTTTTGGCGATGATCCAGAAGCAATTCAGGTTTTAAACAGTATGGCCGAAGCCTCGAAGCCTAAATACACCCATCTTGCTTATGCCACCTATTTTGATGAAGATCAAGACAAGTTAATTTATGGTATTGATAAAGAGAATGTAAAATCGGAGATGAATGGCCAATTAGAGAAATTAAACGAAAGAAGATTAGAAGCACGCGAACAGGCAATAGAATTTGATGATTTCTATGATGAGGTTATTGATAATTTAGGACAGGTTGATTCAACTGTTCGGGATAATCAGCGGCTTCAGAGATTAGGTATGTCCGAGGAAATAGCTAATGTAATTAAGTTCTATAATAAAGACCGTTCTCGGGTAATTCTAGGTGAAATGGCAAAGAAGGATCCTAAGAACAAGTGGACTGTTAATCCAGGTGCTTTTGCCGCGGAGGTTGGCGGCGGTCATACAGATCCTAAAACTGGCAAATATTCTAAATATTATGGCGAGACAGCATCAACCAGGGCCTATATTGAAAGTGCGACTACAGCAGATGCTGAGAGAATAAACAGTTGGGCCCCTCCACGTATGCGCCAGGCTATTCTTGATAATGAAAAAATGGTTTGGAAAGTTATGGGCAAAATAGAAGAGGAAAGCAAGCAGGAAAGGGCAGAGGGTAATATAGCAAAAGCGGACGCACTTGAAGAGACAGTAAGGGAAAAGACAATAATTTGGAATTCTTTATTTGATAAGATTAAGGTAGAAGGGAAACCCAAGACCACTGGTGATACAACAATGTCAGAGGAAGAAGAAGCGGCTGCTATTGAAGCGGCTGCCGAGTTAGCAGCAGCTGATGATGACGATGAAACAGAAAGAACTTAAATATATTAAAGTATGCAGTGTAATCTATGGATAATGATTTAAATAATTTAAGAGCGCAGGATTTAAATAGACAGGAGGTAGTGAGTAAAATTCAAGCCCGAGTTAATTTTGTTGTTCGTTTTGCTGATGATGAACAGGCTTGGCCCCTTTCTTTGGCTTTAAGAAAGATTCGCCAACAAGCTAACAAGACTTTGACTATCGAGCTTTCAGAGCGCTTGAAATTGTGGTCAGTATTAGTAGATTTTGTTTGTTTTCCAGCACAAACCAAAGAGAGGGTAGTTGAAATTTTTCACGATCAGATGAAGGAAGTATTGACTATTTTGGATTGGGAGATAGTGATCGGGGGATTAGAGAGCAGGTTATGGGCTGATCCCTCGGGTCCGCGTGAAGAGCTGGGCGTGGCTTTAATTGAGGCTTTGAAAGCAAACAAACAAATACTTGGCAGCTTAGCTTTAGGCGAATGGATTGCCGTCTTTATCCACAGCTATCCTAACGTACCGAACTTATCTGATTTTGAAGAGCGAGGATTTTTAAATAAAAATGAAAAAGCACGCTCTCTTTCTTCAAAAGATAAGGAAGTTTTAGCTAAACTTTTAAAAGCATATAACTTTTTGCGGCCACTTGAAGCCGGCGCCTATTATGTAAAAGGATTAGAGGATGGCAGGGATATAAGCAGAGAAGCAGAGAAGCAGGCACGATTAGGCCGAGCTTTGGAAGGAACAGTAGAGAGTCAGGGAACAACATTGTCTAGAGGTTATCAGGGCAGACAGAACCTTCAGGATATTCGGCCGCAGACCCAAGGCAGGAAACTCCCTGTTTTTCCGCCTATCCACAAAGAGCCGCAAAGCTTTAGGGCGATTGCAGATTCAGGCAGGGGCGCAGGCAGCCTCAGGCAAGCGCAAAGCGGTCCTCCGCGAGGGTCGCAAGCTGTAACCCAGGGGATCAAGCCCCCATCGCAAAGAGACGCGAGTTTGCCGTCTGTGTCTGGCAACATGCCACAGCCACAAGCAGCAGAATCAAAACAACCTTCTTTTCAAGATCAAACTCTTCCGAAGCCAAAACAGGCTTCAACTCCTCTGCCCAGACAAAAACAAAAGCAACCAGAATCTTTCTCCAAAGAAATAAATGCCGCTAATTTGACAGTGTCAGAATTAGAGAGAATCGCCCAAAGAGGTGATCCTATTTTAGAGAAAAGAATGCGCAAGATTATTCATCGGGATTTTAATCAGCTTGAGCAGGAAGTGCGCCGCTATGTTTCCAATAGTCCGTTTTGGGCAGAGTAATATTTAGTTTAAAATCTAAAATGGAAAGAGAAAGCTCAGCAAGATATTC
>Ga0114923_10003516_pt1 | contig 10579 bp, 10 predicted proteins | sample SumtaG_FD_89578 | JGI IMG/M metagenome (GOLD analysis project Ga0114923, IMG submission 89578) | Deep subsurface microbial communities from Indian Ocean to uncover new lineages of life (NeLLi) - Sumatra_00157 metaG | ecosystem: Environmental > Aquatic > Marine > Oceanic > Sediment | place: near...
CCTGCTTCATACAGGAATCCTCAAGTATTTCCTTTTCGCTATGCCTAAAAGGTATTCAGCAAAAACAATTCTCAAAGTTTTGAAAAAATTTGGCTTCAGTATTGTTTCTCAAAAAGGGAGTCATATTAAGTTGCGTGGTATTGTGGATGGCAAATTACAGACCGTAATTGTCCCCAATCATAAAATTGTAGCTGTGGGGACTTTTTCTAGTATTTTGAGGCAGGCTAATTTAACTAAAAATGAGTTTGAAGAGATTGTTTAAAGAATAATACTGTTGAGGTGTTGTTGAAATCCTAATTTCTCCAAACCTGTGTTATAATACACCTCAAGTAAAAATTAAGCCTACTTTATTCATTTGGCCGGCGCATACCTACGCTACGCTGAGGAACTAAAGGCAATATTTTGTGCCAAGCACAAAAAGAAAGAAACTATGGCTATAACCAAAGCCCAAAAACAACAAATTATTACAGACTTTCAGCTTTTTGAAGGTGATACTGGTTCTCCAGAGGTGCAGATCGCTATTTTGACAGCTTCTATCCAAGAGCTTACAGAGCATTTAAAACAGCATAAGAAAGACAACCATTCTCGTAGAGGCTTGCTCAAACAAGTGGCCAAAAGACGCCGTCTCCTCAACTTTTTGCAAAAGAAGAGTGAAGAGAGATATGGTCAGCTCATTGGAAGATTAGAGCTGAGTAAGTAAATTTGGCCCTAGGCTTGTTTGGCGAAATTTTTCGCAACCAAAATATGAAAATTAAAACCTCGCCTTTGGCGGGGTTTTTTGATGGGTTTAGGCGTATTTTTTCTGATAATTTTACGCCAATTTCCCCTTGGCGCCAAACCTTAGTTTTTTTGGTATAATCAGGGGATATATTATTAGTGTGTTTATTTTTATAAAAACTTAATTTAATAAAGGGAAGTATGGAAGAAGGAACAAAGCCAGGGTGGGCTATGTCAGCAGAAGAAATATTTGTTCAAAAAAGATCAAATAGAGCGACGGAAAAAGCAAAAATGGCGAGTGATGCTGAAAAACAAGAGGCTGAAGAATTGGTCTTAGCTTTGGAGGAAAAAACAGAGGGAAAAATAAAAGCAAAAGAAAAAGAATTGAAGGGAGTTGAAAAAGTGTTGGAAGATTTGAGAAAAGCAAAAGCTAGTTTAGTTGAGTATGATTCGGCTCCATCAGATTTCATTGACAGAGAAATAACTGTGTTAATGGAGAGGAGAGACCTTTTAACACAAGAGCTTGTGATGCTCAAAATGGAAATGAAATCTCCAGAAGCTTATAAGTTTGCAGATGATTTAAGTAAAATTAATAAGGAAATTCAAGAAATAGATCGTGTAGTTGCTGATTCAAGATTTACAAAACATTTGAAACTTGATGGTTTGGTTGAAATAATAGAAAGCATCAAATGGGATTTGAATCAAATGTCAGATGACTTGGAAAACGCTGAGAAATCTGCTAGAAAATTTAAAATGCAAGTTGGAGGAGGTAAGATTGTGGGAGCTTACGAAAGAGTGAGGGACGAGAGCGGTAAGCTCACTAATGAATTAACAGATGAAAATAGCATTGTGCCTCAATTTAGAAAGGCTTATGAGGAAGCATATGACAGGCTTTCAGACTTAGAAGATCGACTTAAAGAGTTATCAGTTACCACACCTGCAGAAGAAATCGAGAAAGAAGAAGCAAAGCCAGAGGAGAAGATCAGAGAATGGAGTGAAAAGCCCGACGATCAGAAGGATGAAGTTCAAAAAAGTGAGGAAGATGTTGATCTCAATGCTGATTGGACATCGCCTTGGAATATTCCAGAAGGATTTTCTCAAAGTGAAAGCGAGTCTCCCAATCTTTTTGGGATTGATTTTGTTGGTGGTGATGATAGTGAATATGAAACTGAACCTACAAAAGAAGTTTCTCTCGAAGAAGAGAAGAATTTTTTTCCAAAAATTCCGATTGAGTATTTAAACATAAAACTAGAAGAGCTTAGAGAGAGTTATCAAAACGATGATAGTCAAGATTTTAAGACCAAGTATAACAATCTTAATGAAGATATCAATGGAATCATTAAAGGCTTCATTAAAAAGGAACAAGCTGGAGGTAGTTTAAATGACTTTGAGAAAAATTATTTAGAAAAAGTTCATGAGATAAGTAAGAGAATTCGCGAGTTGAACAAAGAAAGAGCGAAAGAGTTTTCTCCAGAAATTCCGAAGGAAAATGAACAGCGTGTTCGTTTTCAGGGATTGAGGAGGGCATTGAGGCAGAGATTAAGGGGTCTCAAGAGAGTTACGAAACCTGATATTGAAATAGATTTTGAAAATTACGAAGAAGAAAACTTATAAATTTATATAAAATATAATTATAATGGCAAAATATCGCGAAATTACTGGTAATGAAGATGTAGACAAATTAGTTTTTGGGAAATTTGATCAATTCGAAAGAAAGTTGGATCAAGTAAGAGGTGAAACAGAAGCAGATATTAAGCTTTTTTTAGAAACTTCATTGAGGGGGATTGTTGGGTATATAGTAGAACAGGGTGCAATTGTTGGTGTGAGTGTTGATGAAGGCGGTCGTTTTCACCTTGATGAAAAAGGTAGCTCAGAAGAAGCAGAGGCTAGACTTCAAGAGCTTCGGTCCAAAGTTCAAAAACAGATGCAGAAGATTTTGGAGAAAGTTGCGGTGGAAACAAAGCCTGTTTCGCCTCCAGAGTCAGCGACCCCCCCAAGTTCTCCCTCAACTCAAGAAACTCGACCTATCTCCCCTGTGACTTATCGGGAGATATCTGAAGGCAACCTCGATCAATATAAGAAAAACAAAAAACTTAAGAAATTTATTGAGTTGCATAAGGCTTTGGAACAGGAGAGTAATGGGATTTTAGATTTAAAAAAATCAAACCACATAAGTCATATAGAGAATTTATTTAATTTGGCAGAACCACTAGAGAGTGAGGTAATTTTTAGTCAAGACTCTGAAAAGATAAATGAGATTAAAAAGTTTGTGGAGGGAGTTTTGGTGCGGTATGAGAAGGTTATGGCAAATGCTGTTGCCCACATAGGCGAAAAAGAGCCTGTAACTCCTGAAAAAACAGATAAAGGGGAGTCATTGCCCGTCCCAGAAGGGGGAGAAGCAAAGTGGACTGAATGGACACTGGAAATGATTGCTGCTGGAAATTATGAGGCTTTGACAGCCAGAGTCAAAGAACTTTTTTTAGAAAGAATCCAGACCACACAAGAATCAAAAAAAGATAGTCGCTATGAAGAATATGTTGGTATAAAAAAAGGTTTGGTAGCAAAACAAAAGATTGGCGAAGATATTCCTGATGGATTAAAATTTGCTTTTGAAAAAGCTAATGAAATGGATCAACTCAGAACTGTTATGGATTACTGCTTCAAATATGGTAATTCAGACTCTATGACTTCGGATTGGGCTGGATTAGGAACAGAGTACAGCACCAATGGCCTAAGATTGAGGCATTTTGATTATTTTACTGGTAGAGGTCCAAAGAGTGAGATGGGTAGGTATAGATATGCAGATCATATTAAAACATTGCTACAAAATTTATTTTTTGAATTAAAAGATACTGACTATTTAAGAGATTATCACGATGGACCAGAAAGCAGAAAAAAAGTGGAAGATTTCTTAAAAGGAAAGATTTCTAAGTTAAAAAACACGGAAGGTGGTTCTCTGAATAAATATGAGCAAGATGAGATTTATGGACTGGTGGACCAGATTGCGGTAGGATTGGGTATTAGATTGACCACTTTTGTAGATCAGCATGCAATGGGAGCAACTCCTAGTGGTGGTGTCGCTAGAAATTCTAAGTGGTTAGATGTTCTTCCTTTTGTTGTTCATAGATATAAAACATATAAGGATAGGTTGTTTAATCCAATGACTGAAGTTTTCAGGGCGCCTTTGGGTTGGGAAGGAAAGCAAAAAAAGTTGAAGCATGTTAAAGATAGACTTAATTCAATCAATTTTTCTAACTCTGATACGATAGAAGAGATTGAGTTGTTTGCTCCTCTTAGAGAGCCTTGCCCAATGGGAATTCCAGACAAGGATAGAAATAGAAATAGAGATGGAGATGAATTAGCAAGTTTATACCCGACTTTGTTTGAATTCATGATTCTTGATGATAGGCGTGATAAAAAACAAGATTTAACAGGACCAGGTTATTTATCTGGACACCAGTCGGTTGTTGAGTTTGTGCAGGGAATTTTAGAAATCCCAGGAGGAACAATAGAAGTAAAAGGAAAAAATTCTAAAGAGTTGAGAGAAAGCCTTGTGGATGGATTGGGCAAGCTTCTGAATAGTTTAATTTCTAATTTAAAGAAAAATCAATCTTTTGTAGATTGGAATCAAGTTGGTCATTTAGTTTTACTCTATATTGATAAAATGCATCGTGTCTATGGATTGAATGATAATAGTTTGAGTGGACATGTTTCACTGACTGATGAAATAAGGAAGAAGCTTATCACTGGGGTTACTAATATGGCTGGTTTAGGCGACTCTAAAGAAAAAGATACTTTTTACGGAGTTGACTCTAAAGAACCCTTAGCTTTTGATAAGGTTAAAGAAGCTGTTCCAAAAGGTGATGGTAAATATGGAGAAAAGGTTGTTAAGAGATTTGATAAGATAGAAGCTAAAGAAAAGATTGAAAAGGAACTTAGAAAAAAACCTACGTCTGAATTTAGAAATGATCCTGAAGGGACAATCAAAAAAGAACTTCAAAAAGAAATTAATAAGGTTTATGATTTGAGAGATTTTATTCTTAATAGAATACCACAAGCTAAAACATTGATTAGGGGAATAGCACTTGGCCCAACAATATCTATATCAAACCTACGTAGTAAGGAGCAGGGGGCTTCCAAAAGAAGATCTCATCCTACAGTTAAATATCAGAAATTGCTTAATCTTAAGCATTCTTATGATGAATGGAAAAAGAAGTTTTCAGGAGTTTCTCTTAGAAGTTTTGAGTTTTCAAAAATATTTGCCTATGGAATGCCTAAGACTGATCAGCAAAGCCGTCCCGATGAAGAGGCAAAAGCTGCCTAATGTTTTTATTTTTTGTCTTATTTTTTTTGTCTTGATTCTCTCTCTTTAGCAAAAAGTTGTCTATCTTTTAAGCGGTCGGCTAGTCTTCTTCCAGCTCCCATTCCGCCACTAACGGCACCTCCTCTGATGCTACCACTGCCCCAACCAGTCAATCTGCCCATAAGTCTACCACCACCGCCTAATGCCCCGCCAACTAAACCACCTCCAACAACGGCGCCACCAATAGCAGCTTTTCTGCCTACTTGCTCCGTAAGGGCTTTACCACTCAACCCATACTTACTCGTATCCGTAAGTCCAACCCCCGGTATGAGTTCTCCACCCTTCCACCCCTTACTAACAGCACTAGACAATGCACTTCCAAACTGCTCAAAGATACCAGATCCTTTGGGATTGATGGCTTTTTTAGCTTGAATAACCAGGTCTTTAGCAATGAGCATAATGGCGAGGCCAATTAGGGTTGTGATGGCGCCAGCACTGCCACGACCAATCAGATATGGAGGGAGAAAGCCACCCTCCGCTCCAGAACCTTGAGTAAGAAGCTTATGAATAATTAAGAGCAATAAAACAACAGGGAAAGCCATCAAGTTGCCCACCAGGCTTCTCACCCAACCTTTAAAAACATCCGTTCTACCAGGTAAAGCGCCCATCATCAAAAGGAGGGGAGACAAAACAATACTGATTATGATAGCAACATAGGTTTTAAGGAGTTCAAAAAAGAGGCTGATTACTGCAAATAAATAGGCAAAGGCAATGATAACGGCAAAAGTAAGTCCAGTTATCCAGCCTAGTTGATTTCCTATGCCAGTGCCCTCAAGAGCAGAGCTCGTAAATTCACCCACAGCAGTTCTTGCGCTAATTGCACCATGTTTGAAAATACCAAGACCTAATTGCAAAATATTTTTATTAACATAGCTAATATCTACTTGCCCAGGGAATAAGCCAACCAAGAGATACATCACTAAATACATAAAATCAATCAAAAATCCAGCCACAGCGTAAGAAAAAGTGACAGCCAGCAGGGCAATAACAATATTGGGAATAGCCTGTTGAGCAGTGACAGCAGCTTGGCCGCCAATTTTTTGGCGCATCATAATCATGAAGCCAATTACAACAACAATAATGATGAAGAACATGTAGGCGATGTTGCGGAACTGTTTCCAGGCTTCTAGAATTGGTTCTAGGGAAGAGAAACCTAAGCCCCCTACTTGAGCATAAGCCGGTGGAGCGCCTAAGAATTTAGCGTTATACATTAGGTCTGCAATATATGTTTCTCCGCTAGCAGTTGGGTTGCCCATCAAGGTGGCGATGGCTTTGCCAGTATTACCAATTGCCCCATTTTGCACAAGGCCAGCTTCTTGACTTCCAGGATCTACAACATTTGGTCCTCCGATGACAAATGTAAGGAATGTTTTCATTACCCCAATGGTGGTGGCATCTTGAGTAGAAAAGATAGTAGTAGGGATACTTCCATCCTTTGGTTCAATGGCTTTGTTAATTATTTTAACCTCTGGAATCGCAGTATCTCTCTCGTAACGAGCTCTAACCTCATCCATATCCACACAATAATACCCATAAGGAGGTCCTCCAATGCATTGAGGATCACCCCCACCCTCACAACGATCATCTTCTGGTCCAGAACATCTGTCATTTTTTTCTAAAGCCCAAACCTCCCCATTCCCCACACTCAAAAACCCCACTCCAAAACTAAACACAAATAAAACAACCAGCAAAAAACGCTTCAAAGTCATAGCTGTATTGTAGCGCAAAATAGATGGAGAATAAAAGGTAAATTTGAGTTTATTTAAGCCCAGTCACAACAATATATCTTTCTACAAAACTCTAAATAAAATTATAAATTCACTCCTGCTTCAGGGATGATAAAGCTAGTCACATCCACCCCAGTAAATTGGCCAATCAAATTGAGAATAATAAAGGCAGACAGTGCCACTACAATTCCAATCACAGCGTAAGTGAAGGTGTTTTTAGCCTCTTCTTTAGACTTAGAGTCACCAGCTTTGACCAGTAATTTAAAACTAGCAAAAATAAACATCACAAAAGCAGCCAGACCAATCAGAGTAATCGCAACTGACAAAACATTCGCGATCAAGCAGCTTAAGCCTTGAATGGTAGCGACATCTCTAGCATCAGTAGTGATGGTTCCGTCTACGTTGCGGAAAGCCTCAGATCCAGTACAATTGAGCCCTCTTCTTTCCCAAACTTGAGGGCCTTGGGCGTGTGCTAAAGGAGTGGAGAGATTGAGAATTAAGCCGAAGCTAGCTAAAAAAAGAAAAGATTTGAAGATGCGATTTAGCTTGGCGGTATTCATGATATTTCAATTATAGTCTAAAATTCTGCGAAAAAAAATGCGAAAAATTTATAATCCACCCTTGGTTTTCTCGCCATTATCACCAATATTATTCTTATCACTATCTATGATGATTGTGGCGCTGGCCGTAGCGTTTTTTTCTTGGAGCGTTGTGGGAGTTGTCCTTTGAAAACTAGTCTGGAAAAGCTCATTCAAAGAAGAAATTCCTAAGAAAGTCAGTACCAACTGTAAAATGGCATAAGAAGAAGCCACTACGATCAAGCCCACTACGGCGGCTACGATTTTGCCCCTGGCTTCTTCAATTTTGGTTTTGTCACCACCAGAAGTAATCCAACTTATTCCTCCCCAAATTAACTGTCCAAAAACCAACAAAGCAGCAATGACCATCACCAGCCGGAGGAGATCATTAATGAGTGATCCTACATCTGTAGCGTAACCAGCGGGTAATTTTAAAAATTCCAATATTACAACACCATTTGTTTTAGGACGAGCAATATCTGAGCTACCATCAGCATTTTCAGTGCTTACAAAAGTAGCCCCGTCTTTATCAGCAATTACTTTGAGATTGCTAGATTCAGTGACAACTTGGGTAGACTCAGTTGCTGGTGGTGTTTTATAGCTGGGGGTGGGAGAAGAGGTGGGGTCAACCTGAATTATATCAGGCAACAAAGCCAAACCTTTTTTTTCAGTAGAGTTACTTTCAGCATTATCCCCATTGATTGTTTGGTTATCTGTACCGGCAGCTGGTGAGTCAAAAAGGGAAATTTGCTCTGTTGGAGAATCTTTTTCTGAAGCGTCACTAATGTAAGAATCTTTATTTTGAATGGAGTCAGCGTCTAGTTGGTTATTTTTTCCACCAAACATAGATCTGTAAATTACCAAGCTAATCAGCAGGATAAATAAAAAACCAAAAATAAAATACCAAGTATTTTTTGAGGTAATTGTTTTCATTTTTGTTTTGTAATAAATCTATTCGCCTATTATACAGCAAAAACCCCAGTTCTTTAAAAGAACTGGGGTTAATAAATTTAAAACTGTTTTTTATCCACCAACCGTGCCAAGCAGAGTATTGAGATCGGTTACTCCCAAGAAGGTTAAGACTAGCTGGAGAATGGCGTATGAAGCAGCAACTACGATCAAGCCAATTACGGCCGCAGTAATTTTGTTACGCGCTGATTCTGTCTTAGTTTTGTCACCACCAGAGGTAATCCATTCAATCCCACCCCAAATGAGATACATGAAAACAAGCAAAGCGGCAATAACCATCACAAATCGAAGGGTATTGTTAATAAGAGAACCTACATCAGTAGCAAATCCTGCGGGAGCAGTAATGTCTTCGATAGCATTCACTCCGGTTGCCATCAACGGAAAGGCAGCCATCGCGCTACTCCCAGCTAAAGCTAATTTTTGTAATACCCTAGGGTACCCTCTCTTGCTTTGCAATTCACCTTGTCTTTTTTTCATATTTCTCCCTTTTTATTATATGAGTTATTTCTAATATTGTAATTGTATCAGATTTTCGTTTAAAGAGGCAAATTATTAATCATCTGATTGTTCTATCGGCCCTCTGGTCTTAAATCAGGCCTAACTTCAGTTCCATCTCCAGTTGCCGATGATCCAGTTCCTCTAATTATTGAACTTCCAGAAGAGCTGCTTTTGCCAAATGTGGATTTACCAGAAGATTTTCAACCAACAAACTTCAAAAGTTCAACTCCCAAAAAGCTTTGCACCAGAGTAAATATCGCCACAGAAGAGGCTAGAACAATCAAGCCGATTACTGCTTGCGTCATTTTGTCGCGGGCTTTAGTTACTTTTGCAGTATCACCTCCTGAAGTAATCCAACCAATTGCCCCCCACACCAAATATAAAAGAACCATTAGAGCAGCAATTATCATTATTGCACCTAAAAGATTGCTAATCAATTCTCCCATGGAGCTACCAGCTCCGGGCAAGCCAGCATCAGCGGCTTTCTCAGAGAAATCTACGGTGGCTTGAAAAAGAGTTATTAACATAAAGTATTAAATTCCAAAATCAATATTAAGAATACTAAAATCACCCCCAAAGAAAAGAGTGCTGATAAACTCAATAATAGTAAAAGACGAAACTAAGATGATCAGACCAATTACCGCTTGAACCATTTTGTCACGGGCTTTGCCGATCTTAGCAGCATCATCGCCACCAGATATCCATAAAATTGATCCCCAGACAAAAAAGATAATCACCATCAAAGATCCTACTCCAATCATCATTTTCCAGATGTTGAGGAAATATATGGTGAAAATTTTGCCAGTTTGTGCGTCTGTTGCATTTCCCCCCAATTTTTCAGAAATGGCAGGGTTGGTGATCTGAGCGTAAGCCGGCTTGACTAATTTGTCTAGCATAATGTTAGTTTCCTATTCCTAATAAACCAAGACCGTCCATAATCCAGTCTGTAACTCCTGGACCTTGGACACCAAAAATTTCTCTAATTTGATCTGCTGGATTAAGAATATTGATGCCAACAGCAGTCCCGATCAAACCAATTATCCCATATGCTCCCACCATAATAACCAAGCCAATTACGCCTTGGACCATACCATCTCTGGCTTTTTCCACTTTACTAGAGTCTCCGCCTGCAGTAATCCATTTTAGTGCGCTATATAAAAACATAACGATAAAAATAATTGAGCCAATAGTGGTAATAAGACCAATTATTTGTGAAATGAATCTCTCCATTTCAGTTAAGGGGTCTGCATTTAAGTCAAAACTAGCGAGTCCCGATTTAGCTGGATTTTCTGGTTTTAAACCAGTTTCTCCAAATTGAGCGATTAAAGTAGGAATCATGGTGTTGCTCCTCCTGGTATTGGTGATGTGATAGTTGGATTAAGAATAAAATTAGGATCATTGAAGAATATCAAGCCCAACACAGAAGCTATCCCGTAAGAAGAAACGATGATGACTAATCCAATCACGCTCATAGTGATTTTATTTTTAACTTTGCCGGTGGCGGCAGTATCACCTTCTGCTGTCAAATAAAGAAAGCCGGCAGTAATGAAATTGAACATTACCCAAATGCCAGCCACTACAAAAATGAGTTGAATAAAACGAGAGAGAAAAACCAGAATGCCGATGATTTCACCACCACCAGCGTCAATATTATATTCTGCTACCCCTTGAGGAGCTTCAACTCTTCCAAAAGTGTCCTCGAAAGCGGAATTACCTGCGTCGCTTGC
>Ga0114923_10003517_pt1 | contig 10576 bp, 7 predicted proteins | sample SumtaG_FD_89578 | JGI IMG/M metagenome (GOLD analysis project Ga0114923, IMG submission 89578) | Deep subsurface microbial communities from Indian Ocean to uncover new lineages of life (NeLLi) - Sumatra_00157 metaG | ecosystem: Environmental > Aquatic > Marine > Oceanic > Sediment | place: near...
AAGCTCTGTCATGACCAGGGGCTCTGCTGGGTTGAGTTCAAATATGAGAACCCGGTATCCGGCAGGGAACGTTCGGCGCACACCGATAAGATCAAAGAAAAAGCTGAGCGCCTGGGATTAGGGTTGTCCGTTCATACCCGTTTTCAGGGATTTAATATCGGTTCCCTCGAGGATGAGGAGAGGGATGATTCCCTGCATGCCATAATCGAATCTTTGAATTTTGCTCACGGTATAGGGGCACGCTATGCTACGGTTCATGCGGGTGACCTTGCCAGTGAAAATTACTCTAAGGAAAATTATGAAGAGTCATTTAGACGCAGCATTGCCGGGCTTAAAAGTCTTCAGCAGGAGGCGGTGGCCAGAGGCATTACCCTCTGCGTTGAAGATGGAAACGGCTTTGGTAAATCGAAATTAAAACATGCCGTTATTCCCGCAGATCTGAAGAGGATCAGAAGATTATTGGCTAACAGGATCTATTTCACCCTGGATATGGGCCACAGCACCTATTTCAGTACGAATCCCTCCTATCTGGTGACAGAATTGGGCATAATCAATGTGAAACTCGTGCACCTGCACGACAATAACGGCGAAGAGGATTCCCATCGCCCCTTAGGTGAGGGAGTTATACAGGTCGATAAGATCTTTCGACGCTATGTGGAAGAGGGGTGGAGCTTTCCCTTAAGCCTTGAACTGAAGTCCACTGAAGATCTCGTTGAATCCATAAATTATGCCAGGAATATACTCTCTACCATGGAGTATGAAGTATGCCAGATACCTTAACTGTTGGAGGCAGTCTTTTGGCCTGGGCGGGAAGAAATATCTATCCGGCCATATATTATTTTTAACTTTTCAAATAAAGGAAAACTTATTCATGGTAAAAATAGGGATAAACACCTCCTGTTTCCAGAAACACAACCGACCCGGTATTCGTGATATATTGGCTTTTGTCTTTGATAACAATTTTCAAGTCGTTGAATTCCGGGATGAGTATCCCTTTGCTGAGGATCTGACCGTGGAAGATATACAATGGGCCAGAGAGCAGATGGAAAAGCGAGGTCTCTGGTGCTCCGTGCATCTGCCCTTCTACGATCTCGATCTCTCCGCTTTCCGCGAGCATTTAAGGATGGCCGCGGTTCACAGTGTGATCAAGTCTGTTGAAGTAGCAGCTGAACTGGGCGCCGGAACCGTTACCGTACACGGCGGTTCCATGAAGCGCAATTACTACAGCGCTGAATGGGAAAAAACCGCGGAAGAGCTCTCTCTTGATTCGCTGGCCCTTATCAATAGAGAGTGTAAAAAGAGGGGAATAAAGCTGCTGATCGAAAATCTCAACCTCTTTTCCGACCGGGTCCACCGGGTACACGCCCTGCCCGCGAAGCTGGTTGAAACAAAGGCTCAATTGGGAGACAATATCGGCTTTACCCTGGATATTGCTCATGCGGTATCTACGCCCCTGAACCCGGTGGAATATGCTCTCGCTTTAGGCCCGGAGAATATAAAGCTGGCGCACCTCAATGACAATAATCTAAAATCCGATCAGCATTTGGGCCTGGGCATGGGTAGGATCGATTTCCGCTCTTTCATGAAGACCTATCTGGAGGAAAAATGGGATTTTCCGCTGCTCTTTGAAACCAAGACTGTGGAATATGCTTTGACGAGTAAAGCATACCTGGAAAAGCTCATTAAAGAAATAGAGGAGTAAGACATGGGATTTTTCTGGGAAAAATATGAGCATTTTCAAGGTTAATGATATCCGCGGTCTATATGGTAAAGAGTGGGATGATGAGACAGCCTTTCGCATAGGTTTCTATCTGCCCGGCCTGTTAGACGCCGATAAAATACTGATAGGACAGGATGCCCGGCTTTCTTTACCTGAAATATTTAAGGCCTTGACTTCAGGGATATTGGCAGCCGGTTGCAGTGTTGTTGATATGGGAGCCTGTGCCACACCTGCTCTTTATTTTGCAACTATTCATTACGCTTTCAAGGGAAGTGTGATGATAACCGCTTCCCACAATCCGCCTGAGTATAACGGCCTTAAAATCTCCAGACAGGGTGCTGAGCCACTGGACTATGAAGAGGGATTTAAAAGGTTGGAGAAGCTGGTTAAGGTAAAGCCGCCCGGGTTCGGAAATAAGGGCGGCGCTGTGGAATCTCTCGATATTGCCTCTGATTATCTTAGTTATCTAAGGGATTTCACCGCAGGCATTGGAGAGCTCAAAGTAGTGGCTGATTGTTCAAACGGAGCAGCCGGCTACAATCTGCGCCGGATATTTGAGGACCTGCCCATTGACCTGATCGTTATAAATGAAGAGCCTGACGGCACTTTTCCCAGCCATGGTCCCGATCCCTCCAGGCCGGAAAACCTGGAGTCCCTTAAAGAAAAGGTCAAAGAAGAGGGGGCCGATCTGGGGATGTGCTTTGACGGGGATGGTGACCGGGTGGTTTTTATCGATGAAAAGAGCAATTTTATTTCTCCTGATCTGATTACTGCAGTGCTGGGGCTCCATCTGAACAATCAATTACAACTTTGAGACCCTTAATACCATTTTTGAAGGGCTGCAAATGATTAAGGTAATCCCGGCGGATATCGAAAGTCCTGACACTGCCTTTTTTCTTCACTACCGGCGGACGCTGCTCTATCATTTTCTCGAGTGTGTTGAAGCCGGTGGTGTAGCTGATGGGTACAGCATTCTCTCTTGATATCTTGAAGCCATTGTACGCAGGTGGGTTATGAGAGGCGGTGATCATTACACTGCCGCGGATGGCGTAGCGCATGGTGGAAAAATAGACAGCAGGGGTATCACAGAGACCGATATCAGTGACATCGGCGCCCGCGTCTGTAATCCCTGAACTTAAGGTTTCAAATATTTCCGGAGAAGAAAGCCTTGAGTCTCTGCCAATCAGAATATTTTCGGTGTTAAGCAGGGAGGGCAGGCAATAACCTATACGGTAGATTTTGTCCCTGTCCAGTTCTTCAGGAAAGATGCCCCTGATATCATTAGACTTGAAAATACTAATTAGTTTATGAACCTACAATTTTTCCATGCGTTTCAGGACTTCATCTACTGTACCTGAAAAGGGTCCAGGTTTTTCCATTTTAATGGAGGTAAGGGCTGCTGCAAAGCGCAGGGATTCCTCAATTCCGTGAGTGAGGCGGCGGGTCATGTAAGTTACAAAACAGGTATCGCCCCGCCCCGTTCTTCCGGATAGGTTGCCGGGGTTAAAGGGAGCGTGGAAGAGCTTGCTGCCATTATAGAGGATTACTTCCGCTGAATGGGTAATCATTACTTCTTTGGCTCCCCAGCGCTTTAGCATACGCGCAGCTTCTTCACGGTCATCGGTACCGCAGATGGCCTTTGATTCCAGAGAATCCGCCTTAAGATAGGTGATCATAGGCAGGTATTTGGTTTTTTCCGGCCAATCCTGGAAGGAAAATTTACCATCCTCACTGCAGCGCAGCATGGCCTGCAGGTCCACTCCAACCTCACCCTTCTTCGATAATATTTCAATCATTGAATCAGGTATTTCACCGCGAAACAGGCCGGCTATGTGATATATTTTGCTCTCTATTTCAGGGATATCTCCGGCGCTGAAGGGGTCTGCCTGGGCAATGAGACGCACTTTTCTGTTGTCTACATCTTCACCCTTGATAATATTTTCAATTGAAGTTGTATGCCGGCCGGGTAGAGAGAGGACCTCGATACCTTCCTGTTTCATGGGATCTAAAAGCGGGAAATCAGCTTGTGCCATTTTGGTAATAACCAGTATTCTGGCTCCGCAACGTTTTGCCGCGAAAGAGGAAAAATAGGCGGCTCCTCCGGTAAATCTGTTAACCTGGTCATGATATTCCAGGGTATCGATGGTAACATGGCCAATAATCGTCAAATCATATTTTTTCATCAATATACTCCTTATATTCCTTCGCCGCAGTATACGAAAATATCTTTTCATAATCAATACAATAATGAAAAAGAATTGTTGAATAAGCAGTTTATTATGTGTGTAGTGCGTTCATAAATATTACTAATAGATTAAACTATAGTTGGCATTTTATAAACAGTTGACTTTTTGGGAGCAACTATCTAAATTTGAAGCTCATATTCTACCTAAAAAGCCAGAAGAGAGGTCAGATGCAGAGTCTGGGCATAAATGTTGGATCATCAACCCTAAAAATTGTTTTTCTGGATGGTGATAAGATACTCTTTAGTAAAATTATACCGCATGAAGGGGATTTCGGTGAGGCGGTAAAAAAAGTCCTGTCAGACCAGTCAATTCCGGAGGAAGTTCATTGCCTGGTTACCGGCACTGAAGGGCGATTCCGTTTTGATATTGAAAATGTTATAGAGCCTCTATGTATTGAAGAAGCCCTGAAGAGAAGTAAAGAGCAGGTGAATGCTGTGGTCTCTCTGGGTGGCGAGGATCTGGTGGTATATACCGTTGATGAGAATAATAGAATAATCAGTAATTTCTCGGGTAACAAATGTGCCTCAGGCACCGGAGAATTCTTTAAGCAGCAGCTTGCCAGAATGGATCTCAGTCTTGAAAATGTAAACTCAATCTCTGATTCCAGCAGGGTGTTGGCTCTCTCCAGCCGCTGTTCAGTGTTCATGAAGAGTGATTGTACTCACAAGTTGAACAAGGGAGAGGCTACCAAAGATGATATTGTACTCTCTCTAAGCGCTGTGATGGCTATCAAAGTAATTGATTTCCTGAACAGAGCCAGGATACTCGCAGGCAGGGTGATGTTAACAGGCGGCGTTACCCAGAATAAGCATATAGTTAATTTTATCAGGCAGAAGGCGGAAAAAATAGAATTTATCGTGCCTGAAGAAGCTTCTTATTTCGAAGCCTATGGCGCAGCCTGGCTGGCGCAGCAGATTGGCAGCCCCTGGCCTGGCTTAAAGAAATTAATCAAAATCAAAGAGGTCCGCTTTGACCGTCTTGCCAGCTTGAACAGCCAGACTTCAATGGTATCCTATGTGCAGGGGGTAAGGGAAAAGATCAAGCCCGGTGCAGAGTATATTTTAGGTGTGGATGGGGGCTCCACCACCACTAAAGCCTGTCTTATCAATATTGAAAGCAGTACGATAGCCGCTTCTTATTACGGGCGAACCCATGGCGACCCGGTAAAGGCTCTCAAGATTTGTCTTCAGGAGATCCAGAAGCAGGTCGCCGGGGATCTGGGGGAGCATAACGGCAGTGAAGCGGGAATCCGCATACCATTAACTGCTGTCACGGGATCATCCAGGGAAATATTGGGAGTCTTTCTGGAGACCCCGGCCGTGTATAATGAAATCATTGCTCATTCCGAAGGCACGATTTACTATGATCAGGAAGTAGATACCATATTTGAAATCGGCGGGCAGGATGCCAAATATGTATATTTAAAAAATAAAGTACCAATCGATTATGCCATGAATGAGGCCTGTTCGGCCGGCACCGGCTCTTTTCTGGAGGAATCGGCTCAGGGTGATTTGAATATTCAGCATGCCCATGAGATTGGTGATATTGCGCTGAAGGCGGAAAAGCCGCTGAAGTTCGGCGAGACTGTTCCGCTTTTATCAATTCAGATATACGTAAAGCGATCCAGCAGGGTGCCGGTATAGAGGATATTACCGCCGGTATTATTACCTCTATTGTATCCAATTATCTGAACCGGGTGGTGGGAAACCGCAGTATCGGAAAAAAGATTGCTTTACAGGGAGGGGTCGCTAAAAACAAAGCCGTGCCCCTGGCCTTTGCTCTGTTTTTAAACCAGGACATTGTAATTCCGCCTGATCCTGAGCTTCTGGGGTGTTTTGGTGTAGGTCTTTTGGCCAGGCAGAAATTGGAAGAGGGTAAGCTTCAGAAATCTTCTTTCAATCTGGATTCAATTATCGCTACTGAGATTATTTATGAGCGTGAATTTGAGTGCAAGTCCTGTGATAACTACTGTCCAATTAGGATTTTGAAGGTAAACAACCATAAGTACATGTTTGGCGGCAGGTGTAATAAATATACCAATATCCGTAAAAAAGAGAAGCACAGAGAAGAGGATGTTTTTGATTACGTAACCAGGCGGATGGAGCTGATGTTCAAAGAATGTGCTCCTGCTAAAGAGGATTTTACCCGACGGTATGATTTTACTGTGGGAATCCCGAGATGCTTTTCCTTCTATACCCTCTATCCCCTATATTCCTGGTTTTTTCATTCCCTGGGAATCGAGGTTGTGCTCTCGCAGAATATAGTGCATGAGGGAGTGGCCAGGGCTGAGAGTACATACTGCTTTCCTGCGGAGATCGCCCATGGCGCTGTCCAGGATATTGTCGATATGGGAACTGATTTTATTTTCCTACCCCATTTTCGGGATATGCCCAGCTATGAAAAGGATGTTCACGCAAATTTCTGCCCCATTACTCAAGGATTACCCTACTATATCCGCCAGGCTTTTCCTGAGATCGCCGAAGAGAAGATTCTATCGCCGGTAATTTCCTTCAAGTTTGGTCAAGGTAAAGCTTTAGAGTTTGTCCGGAAGATGGGCAAAAAAATGGGTATTCCTGAAAGTGAGATCCGGCAGGCCTTTGAAATTGCCAGTGAGAAACAGCTGGAATATTTCAGCAGAGCAATGGATATGGGGCGAGCAGCTTTACTCGAAGCGCGAGAAGCCGAAAGGCCGGTAATCGCCATACTGGGCAGGCCCTACAATGCTTTTACCAGTGAAGCCAACATGGGTATTCCGAAAAAATTTACTTCACGGGGATTCTCGGTTATTCCCTTTGATATACTGCCCTTCGAAGATGAGCAGATCTTTGCCAATATGTACTGGTATTACGGGCAGCAGGATATGAAAGCTGCTGCCGAGCTTAAGAAAGAAGATAATATTTTTATTACCTTTATAACCAATTTTTCATGCGCTCCCGATTCTTTTATGCTGCACTATCTTAAATGGCTCATGGGCATTAAACCCTTCCTGATCCTTGAGCTCGATTCCCATACGGCCGATGCCGGTGTAGATACCCGGGTTGAGGCCTTTCTGGATATAATTGACGGCTACCGTTCCAAGATCAAAGAGATCCATGACGAGAGTTATGACAATGGCCTCAGGTTTGTTAATAATGGCCGGGAAGAGCTGCACATCTGGAACTCCAATAATAAACAGAAGATAAAGGTTAAAAACAATCCCCGGGTGAAGATGCTGCTCTCCAATATGGGCAATCTCTCAACAGAACTGGTGGCCGCAGTTTTACGTTCCGCGGCTATTGAAGCGGAAGCACTGCCTGTGGCTGATTTTAAAACCCTTCAAGTGGCGCGAAGTCACACCTCGGGGAAAGAGTGTGTTCCCTCCCACCTGGTGTTAGGGAGCGCATTAAAATATTTCTCATCCGATAAGTATAGAAAAGATCAGATTTACCTGCTCTTTGTGCCCATCACTACGGGTCCCTGCCGGACAGGGCAGTATTATATCTTTTTTGAGAATCTCTTCAAGGAAATGCGCCTGGAAAATGTGCTGGTCATTACCTTAAGCGCTGACAATTCTTACAACGAGTTCGGCCCCCACTTCTCCAGGAACCTGTGGTGGTCCCTGGTGGTATCCGATCTAATGAAGGACATTGATACCTCTCTGCGGGCCTGCGCGGTTGATGTTGCCGGCGCCAGGAAGAAATATGATCAGCTCTGGCATAGGCTGATAAAAATAGCTGAAAAGGATATAACCGCTATTCTTCCTGTTTTGAAAGAAATTTCCAGGGGATTAGCCTCGATACCGCTTAAGAGAACTCTAAAAACGCTGCCCAAGGTGCTTATAGTAGGAGAGATATATGTCAGGCGTGATGATTTTGCCGTGGATGAGCTGATCCGGCTTTTCAGTGATAAGGGAATAGTCGGTAAGGTTTCAGGAATTTCAGAATGGATCCACTACCTGGATTTCATCAGGGAATATGAATTAAAGAAGCGTATTCGCCTGACTCACTGGTTTAAAAGGATCTTTTCCAAAGAGTTCAGGATGCTAATCAAGTTAACCCTTGAGAGGCTTTATAAACGGAGTATTGAATTTAAAGTAAAGAGAATACTTAAAAGCACCGGGCTTATCCCTGCAGCTCCCCATAACATGTATGAGATCATGGCCAATACCCAGAGGTATTTTGTGGACCATGAGCTGAATTCGGAAATCGCCGTGTCCAGCGGCGTAGCGGCTACCGCTATGTTTGACGGCTACTCCGGTGTGGTTAATATTTCGCCCTTCGCCTGCTTGATCGGCAGGGTAATTGAAGGTGTATACACTCCCTGGGCCAGGGAGAGAAAATATCCGGTAATATCAGTTGAGGTGGACGGCAACCTGCTGCCGCCCAATATCATCAATAAATTGGATATCTTTACCCTCAATGTACTGCGCTTTAAGCAGGAGCCGGCATTGAATAAATGAATTATGATGCCTTATGCCTTTTTTGCCGATCTGTTGGTTTTATTTCACTTTTTCTATGTAACCTTTGCCGTGGCAGGTGAGCTCTTTATCCTGGCAGGCGCCTTCCTGAAGTTGGGTGTGGTGCGGAATTTGACATTCCGTATTGCTCATCTAGTTGCCGTTGTATTTGTAGCCTTGGAGTCTTTAGTCGATGTATTGTGCCCGCTTACCGAATGGGAATACAATCTGCGCGAGCTTGCCGGCCAAAGGGTGGAGAGAGAGATATCTTTTCTAGGCCGTATTCTGCGAAGGATTATTTTTTACGATTTCCCCTCCTGGGCTTTTATCTTAATGTATGTGGGTTTCGGCGCCCTGGTAATTCTTACATTTATTCTTATCCCTCCCAGGCGCAAGAGATAGCCCCCGATCGTGTCAGGTTTTTAAATCTCCAAGATTTAATCTGTCAGGCTTTAATATTGAAGGTATTATATTAGCAGTTAGTGCGGTGTGCCAATACCCGCCGTCATCGCTTCAGCGTGACATCTTGTCGATACAAACACCGCGGTGGACATTGCCCTGGCGGTATAAGCTTTAACGCGGCTTTTTAGCGCTGTTGCTCGCAAGACCGATACCTGACCGGGATATAGACTGGTAGTTTCTTCGGAATAGACTCGGTGCTGATCCGGGCAAAACGCTGCAGGCCGTTTTCAAGACAGACAGCCGGCCATCCGTCGCCTAAGAGCGGACGGGCGTATCTCACAAAATCATCAGTCACGTCGAGCCCGTCTTTGGAGATCCACGAGGCCGGAAAACTTCTGGCCGAATTGGCCACCTTTTCAAGAGGTACCTTGTCATAGTAGGCCTCATATGTACTGCCGGGCCTGCGCAGAATTGTGGCCATCCAGCCGCTACCCTCGTGTATCCCGATTTCCACGGCTTTTCTTCCTACTTCATACGCTTCCTCGATATCGACCTTCGAAGCATGGATTGATACGGAGCGTTGAAGCACACCCGGGACCTGACCTGTTGCCTGTCCATGCGCCTTCAGACCTCTTTCATTCAGGTAGTTCACTACAACCTGGGCCACCGTGGTTTTACTTGCACCATATTCAATATGGCCGAAACCGTCACGCGCTTCGCCAAGGCTGCCTACATTGAAACCTTCGCTGACTACGACAATACATCTGCCTGTTTTCCGAAGCTGCCTGTTTACATTTTCCGCAAGTGATTCGAGGTTATGTCCAGCCTCGGGCAGGTAGAGCTGAAGAGGAATACGCCGTTCCGGGTCCGCGAGTCTTGAAGCCGCGGGAATAAAACCCGCTGTTCTTCCCATGGCCTGAAGCACGGCAACGGGCTCGGAGGGGCTCATCCCCCTGTTCTCCTCGTTCACATTCTGTATTATACTCGCCCAATACCGGGCTGCGCTGCCGTATCCAGGAGTATGATCGAGTATTTTAAACTCTTCGTCCCCCACATCATTATCTATAGTCTTCGGCACACCCGTGCTAACAAGATCGATCCCCCTCTGCCGGGCAAGGCCCGCAACAATGTTTGCAGTATCCATGGAATCATTGCCGCCTATATAAAAAAAATAGCCTATATTGTGTGTTATCATCACTTCGATGATTCTATCGAAATCCTCGGGCTGATCCTTCTTCAGTTTGTACCGGCATGTCCCAATAGCCCCTGCAGCAGGCGTGTACCTAAGAAGCTCTATTTCCCTGCGGGATTGGCTCGATATGTCAATCAACTCTTCCTTGAGGATTCCTTCGACTCCGTGCGATGCAGCGAAAATATACCCTACATGATCCGGAAAACTCTGACACCCGTGGATAACTCCCAGCAGGGAGGTATTGATTACCGGCGACGGCCCCCCGGACTGTGCAACAATCACATTTCTTTTCATGCATTCATTCCTTAAAGTTCTTATAATGCCTTTTCTCTTGATGGTCAAGGAAGCGGTGTGGTGTTTAGATATTCCCCATGGGCGGCGGTTGTGGGCAAAATTGTTGCAAGCGCCATGGTCGATGAGTTATAATTTGTTATAGGGGGCTGCTAACGTGCCTACCGTAAATTTCTTTTCTTCTTTCTCTTTTTCTTTCTTTCTTTTTCTCTTTCTTCTTTTCTTTTATAAAAACTGGGAGGTTTACATGTGCAAGGCAGGAATTTTGCCGTACTATTGAAAGAAAAACT
>Ga0114923_10003518_pt1 | contig 10575 bp, 6 predicted proteins | sample SumtaG_FD_89578 | JGI IMG/M metagenome (GOLD analysis project Ga0114923, IMG submission 89578) | Deep subsurface microbial communities from Indian Ocean to uncover new lineages of life (NeLLi) - Sumatra_00157 metaG | ecosystem: Environmental > Aquatic > Marine > Oceanic > Sediment | place: near...
TCTTTGTTAAGATATGCAACAATTTTCGGTATTTAAAAAACCCTTTCCCTGTGTTAGACTAAGCTTTAATACAGCCAAAAAGAAAATAAAAAAATAAGGTGACATTATGACTGGCAAAAAAAATCTTATGGTGGTGTTGTTTTTTATTATCGGTGCACTGGTCCTCTGTTCTTGTGAAAGCTTGTATGGGGAAAAGACGGGCACGGAAAATGGTTTTGCCGAGATTGAGAATAAAGTCCGGCAACTTATGGAAGATGGTGATATACCCGGTTTAAGCCTGATTATAATAAAGGGAGATGAGCCGGTATATATCAAAGGCTTTGGTTATGCCGATATGGAGAAGAAGGTACCGGTTACCCCGGACACACTATTCGAGCTGGGTTCCTGCAGTAAAGCCTTCACAGCCCTTGCAGCCCTTCAATTGGAAGAAAGAGGGCGCATCGAGCTTGATGACCCGGTATCAACGTATTTCCCCGGGTTTTATGTGGTATACGAAGGCAAAAAACACGATTTAACGATCCGGCAACTGTTACATCAGACCAGCGGCATACCCACCATGAAAGCCTTATCCTATATCCCTGTAGGAGACCATGACGGTGCGCTGCGGCAAACAGTGAAAAATTTAATAGGGATAGAACTGGAAGGAGCCCCGGGGAAACAATATCTCTATTCCACGGTTAATTACGATGTGGTGGGTGCGATTATAGAGAAAGTATCCGGGGTGAGTTATGAAGAGTATATGGTAGAAAATATTTTTAAGCCCCTGAGTTTAAACAGTACAATCGTGGGGGTGAACCGGGAGGATCCGCCGCAGGGCAAGGCCACGGGGTATAAAATCGGTTTTTATAGTCCCCGTCGCTACGAGCCGCCGGTGTATCGCGGGAATAACCCGGCCGGCTATGTTATTTCCAATGCAAAAGATGTCGCCCGGTGGATGAGATTTCAAATGGGTGCAGCGGAAACTCCACTCTATCCCCTTATGCAAAAAACACAAATCCCCGATCTCTCAGTAAAGCCGGACCCCCAGAGCCTGACATCGTACGCCATGGGTTGGATTGTCAATCAATATGGAAATCACGATATTTCCCACGGTGGTTTAAACCCAAACTTTACCACTTATTTTTACTTTAGGCCGGGGGATAAAACAGCGGTGGCCCTGTTGGCCAATTCCAACAGTACGTATACCACGTTTATTGCCCGTGCGGTGTTTAATCGATTGCACGGACGGGAGTTTCCCTCTGTGTTTCCTTCCGGCAGCGGCCAGGATAAGGCTTTTTCCGTGGTGTCATTTATGGCGGCGCTGGGCCTGTTGTTCATCGTTTTCTTTTTTATATTGATTTTCATCGACCTTATCAAAGGCCGGCGTCAATTCGAGCCTGTTACCTGGGGAAAGACCGGTAAAATCCTGGGTGTCCCCCTGGCACTTTCTCCTTTTCTCCTGGGCATTTACCTGGTTCCCAGGGCAATACAGGATGTTAGTTGGGACGTGGCCTTTGTATGGGGACCTAAAAGTTTTCAAACAGCTATTTTTCTATTGCTGATGGCAATAGGCATCAGTTATATCGGGTATATCTTTTCCTCCCTATTTCCTCACAAAAACAAATACCTCAAATCAATGCCCATGATACTGATTTTAAGTTTGCTTACCGGCGGTGCCAATGCGGTGGTCATATTTCTTATCACCAGTTCATTGTATGCCAACTTTAACCTGGCCTATATGCTGTATTATTTTGGCCTGGCATTGGTGCTTTATATTGGCGGCCGTAAAGTGGTGCAAACAAAATTAGTAAAAATAACCTTCGATATTGTTTACGATTTACGGATGAAATTGATCGGGAAAATATTTTATACCTCTTACCAGCGATTCGAACGAATCGAAAGCGGCCGGGTATTTGCCACATTAAATAATGACACCGGTCAAATCGGCGGTTCGGCTAACCTTTTTGTGATGTTGATCAGCAGTATCATTACCACCATCGGTGTGTTTATCTACCTGGCCACCATTGCTTTCTGGGCTACCATTGTAACATTGGGGGTTATCATTATCATCGCTGCGTTGTATTACGTGGTTAGCCAAAAGGCGGAAAAATACTTTGAAGCAGCCAGGGATACCCAAAATGTTTATATGGGATTACTCAGGGGTATGCTTGATGGATTTAAAGAATTATCCCTCCGTTTCAATAAGAAATTGGAATATAAATCCGACCTGGAAGCAAGTTGCGATGAGTTCCGTAAAAAATTGGCCACTGCCATGATCAAATTTATCAATGCTTTTTTAGTGGGAGAATCGCTGCTTATCATTGTGTTGGGTGCGGTGGGCTTTGCTGTTCCCCGGTTGTTTCCCGATATAAGTACCATTACCCTGATGAGTTTTATTATCGCTCTTTTATATTTGATCGGGCCCATTAACGGGATTTTGGGTTCGATCCCCGGTATTATACAGATCCGGGTGGCATGGCACCGTGTGCAGGGATTTATTAAAGATATCCCCGCCAATATGGACCCGGGTGAAGCCGACAAACCTTTAGCCGTTGAAAGAAAAGCGGTTCAAAACATCAATGCCAAAGGGGTGGTATTTCAATATAAACCCCAGGAGAGTGAGATAAGTGCCCTTCCCGCCGGTGCCGCACCCGGTACTGCCGACAGTATTGAAGCAGGAATTGAAGAACCGATGTTTGCCGTAGGCCCCATCGACTTTGAAGCCAATAAAGGCGAGATTGTATTTGTCGTTGGTGGAAACGGCAGTGGAAAAACCACCCTGGCAAGACTGTTGACCGGCTTATATGCGACTGATGAAGGAGAGGTTAAAATCAATGGGATAAACATTCCCAATCACCAGTTGGGTGAATATTTTTCAGTGGTATTCGGCGATTATCACCTGTTTGAAAAGTTGTACGATGTCGATCTAAATGAAAAAGGGGAAGCGGCTCAAAAATACCTGGAATTGTTGAAAATGGATGGTGTCGTTGAATTTACGGATAATCGATTTAGTACGATAGAGGTTTCGGGCGGGCAGCGAAAACGATTGGCCCTGCTGCAGTGTTACCTGGAAGATTCTCCCATATTACTCCTTGATGAGGTGGCAGCAGACCAGGATCCCCAATTCCGGAAATTCTTTTACCGGGAATTGCTAGCAAAAATGAAAGAAGATGGCAAAATTGTCATTGCCATCACCCACGATGACCACTATTTTGATGTGGCTGACCGGGTAATAAAAATGGAACTGGGTAAAATAGATATCGTAGAAGATGGGCAAAAACTTAGTGTAACCGCCTAAGGGCCTGCCCAATTTCAAATTATTAATTGTGAATTATTAATTAATAATTTTTCCTTTAGTCCAGTTCCTGGCCGAGGCATTTTCGTCTTGCCTCGTTAAAATAATAGCTGCCGACTGCCATGTCAAAAACAGCCATGCCCATGGGATTAAACATAATGGGAACATCCGCGGGATAATCCTTCATACAATTACCTGTCACCATGTCTACCATCGATTGGGTATGTTCCTTTTTTAACCCCTTTTCTAAGTGCATCATCTCTATATCGGTTTTCTCACGACAGATCTCTTCCCAATCATCCACGATAATACTGTCTTTAACATAGTCATAGATATCGGTGGCATAGTCCCTGAGAGACACATTTAACTGGAGCGAGCCTTTTTTAGGTTCTTTATCGATATAAGGGGCTTTGGAAACCGTGGCCGTAATACATACATCCGCATCCAGGTAAGCCTGTTCCCAGCTCTCGGTAACAACGATTTTGTCCTGCGGCGCAAAATCAATGGCAGGTTTCTCGATTTTTCTTAAATCATAGAGGAAAATCTTTGCTATTTTATCACCCCATAAATCCAGGCACATTTTTAATTGATTCCGGCCGATTGGTCCCCAGCCGATAATTCCCAGGTTGATCTCTTTCAGCGGCCGGACGTTGTTAAAATAACGAATCATCAAGCCGGTCACCGCGGCGGTGCGTATAATACTTAAAAGTGCGGTATTAATAATTGCCACCGGTTCTCCGCTGGCGGCTTTATTTAAAATCACCACGCTGTGGGCACGGGGAATTCCTTTGCGAATATTACCGGGGAAACTGGCAATCCATTTGATCCCAGCCATATCAAAATCTCCACCGATAAACGCCGGCATGGCAATGATCCTGTTTTTCAAATCCCTGTACCTTAAATAGGGTTTAACGGGCTGAACAAAATCCCCTTGCCCCAGGCACTTTACCGTTTCTTCAATCACATCGACCAGTTTTTCCCAATCGATGCCAATTTCATGAATGCTTTGTTCATTCAAATACAGCATAACCTGACCTCCCTTTTACACCTTATATTTCTTTCATTTCGCAGTGATTCTTTACAAAGTCTGTATACCATTCTTCATTATAGATAGTATTGTAATATCTCTCACCTTTATCCGGGAATATCGTCACTACATCGATGGGTTTATCGATGGGGTTGTTTCTAAAATATTTTTTTATGGCTGAGAAAGTCGAACCGGACGATCCCCCGGCAAAAATATTATATTTTTCCAACAGCTCATGGCACATCTTAATGGTTGAAACCTCATCGATCATGACCACATCATCGATCTTAGCCTGCTTAAGAATTTCAGGTACCATACTGGAACCGATCCCGGGGATATAGCGTTTTTGGGGAGGATGGCCAAAAATGACGGACCCGATAATATCCACAGCAATAACCTTTGCACCGGGAAAATTTTCCTTCATTTTGCGGGAAATACCGGTTATGGTTCCGCCTGAACTGATTCCCAGGAAAATGTAATCCAGGTGCTTCATCTCCCCACATATTTCTCCACCCAGGGAATGGTAATACGCTTCGGCATTATAGGGATTTGCATATTGATTGACCCAATAGGAATTATCGATCTCTTTCACCAACTGCTCGACCTTGCGGATGCGGTTTAACAGGTAGCCCCCATTTTCATCCGGGGTAGTCACTTTTATGGTCACTGCGCCAAAAGATTTCATCAACATTTCATTGAGCGGTGAGATATGGGGGTCCACCACGCAAATAAATTTTAACCCATGGTATCTGCAAAAGGCCGATAAGGCGATGCCAAAATTACCGGAGGAGGATTCGATCATCGTGGTGTTTTTGTCGATCTCTTTCTTCTCCAGTAATTTTTTAATCACATAAGAGGCAGCCCTGTCTTTGACGCTGCCCGTGGGATTGTAGAATTCAAGCTTGGAATAGAGGCGAAGATCTTTAAAAACCTTCTCTTCCATCTTGATTCGAACCAACGGCGTATTGCCAACTTTATTTAATATATGATCAAGAACCATTTTAGTCTCACTTTCTAACAAAACATCTATAATTCAAAAATTCTTGTCTTTGCTTTCTTTTTGATGTTTTCTATGACCCTGGATTTTGCAAGATAAAGTATATCATTAAGTAAGATTTTTTACAACCATCATTTTTCTACACATCCCTGGATTCCTACTGTAATTTTGACTAAAACTGTTTTATATTAAAGGTTTCCACTAATTTTTATCGAGTCGATTTCATTTCAACTGCGGACTTTACCGGGGTGTTACCCGGTAATTTTTATTTGGAAATAGGCCCGGTGAAACGCTGTTGTTCAACATTTACGTCAAAAATATTTTACCGGTACCGCACTGGATAACCGGCGGAGAAAATTAATGGTTCTACCATGAAAAGGCCGCGGCGCGGCCACCCTATATGCGGAGTGGGGGCTGAAGGCTTCCGGATGGCCCGAAGGGCCTTAATAGGGTGTGGACGCCGTCCACTTTTACGCTTGCATCTTGAAGTGGATTATGAGATAATTGTAGCCTTACAAATGAAAAATAAAAAAATGAGTCGAATACAAGAAATAAATGCCGTTACCATTTGCTACTACCACTAGTCGTCTACTGGCAGTTTTTCTGCTGTTTTGCAGTACAGGCCTTGCAGCCGAGGTTTTTACCACCCCGGATAATTTAAAAGACAATGTTGTTTTCTGGAAAAAGATATACACGGAAGTACCTTTAACAGAGGGGATTGTCCATGACAGCGAATACCCGTTGATCATTTACAAAACCATTACCATCGGGAAGATGAAAGGCAGGAAGCGGCGCCGCTTCATCCGGCAGCACGTTAACGAGGTGGCCGGGTGGTTAAAAAATATCGATAAAAAACCGGGGCCCCAATGGACTGCAAAGGAGCAAGAGATCGCTGAACTTTTCCGGCAATATGCCTCTATTGAAAAGGTTAAAGGGGCAAAATCCCGGGTCCGTTTTCAGCAGGGACAGAGGGAGCGGTTCAAAAAGGGTCTGGAACGTTCCGGCGCTTACATGCCCTATATCCTTTCAGTGTTCCAAAAATATAAAATCCCCACCCGGATCGCTTACCTGCCCCACGTGGAATCGTCCTTTAACATCAACGCCTATTCCAGGGTAGGGGCTGCCGGCATGTGGCAATTTATGCGCAGAACCGGGAAATTGTTTCTTAAGATAAACTACAGGATCGATGAGCGGAGGGACCCCTTTAAATCCACCGTTGCAGCAGCCAAATTGCTGCGCAAAAACTACGAACAGGTAAAATCCTGGCCCCTGGCTATTACCGCTTATAATCACGGTCTGCGCAGTATAACCCGGGCAGTAAAAGTAACCGGGTCAAAAGACCTGGGGGTTATTATTGAAAAATACAAAAACCGGCGGTTTAAGTTTGCATCGAAAAATTTTTACGGCTGCTTTTTAGCGGCCAGTGAAATTGCCGCGAACCCGGGGTTGTATTTTTCAGCCATCAATTACCACTCCCCCCCACAGTACAATGAGATGCAATTAAAAAATTACCTGCGTCCCAAAACGCTTGCCAGGTACCTGGGCATCTCTCAAACGCAGTTGCGGCAGTTAAATCCCGCGGTGCGGTCTATTGTTTTTAAACGTCAACTGCCCATTCCCCGCGGTTACCGGCTGAGAATACCCGCCGATCTTTCCCCGCAAACCGCCAACCAAAAGCTTGCGGCCATTCCCAGGTCGGTGAAAAAATCGATCCCGAAAGGGCGGCACTATTACACGGTTAGAAGGGGTGACACCCTTTACGATATTTCCCGCAGGTTCAGGGTTTCTACGGCATCCCTTATCATTGCCAATGAAATTGCCCGGGAGAACCGGATTTACATCGGCCAGGTGCTGCGAATTCCCGGCAGAGGTGGTGGACAAGAAATAGAAAAAACCACGGCACCACCGGCAAAACCAAAACCGCAAGAACCGGTCCCGGTTAAACCCTTCAAGCCCTCTAACAGCGAAGCCCAAAAGGTAGATGCCGCCCTTGAAAAACCCGCCGGCAAAACATACAATAAAACGTTCGATGCGAATCTTTACAACCTTGAGGTAAACGCTCTGCCGGGAAATCAACAGGCAATCCTGACGGTTTCTTTCGACGAGAACCTGGGATACTATGCCGACTGGTTAAACACGTCGGTCAGGAGAATCCGGCGCTTAAACCGGGGTAGGCGATACATCAGGCTCAATCAAAAAATCCGGGTACCGTTAAAACATCAACTGCAATCGTTGGAGCGGTTTAAAGCCAGGCGGTTGGAATACCACATGGCCCTGGAGGAAGATTTTTACAGCCAGTACCAGGTAGTGGATACGAAGTTCCGAAAGGTCAGGTACGGTGACACGTTATGGAGTATTTGTATTCGTGATGAAGAGATTCCCATCTGGTTACTTAAAAAATACAACCGTGCTATCCACCTGGATCGGTTAAAGATAAACAGCCGGTTAATTATCCCGGTGATTGCCGCCCGCGGTAACGGGAATAATAACCGGTAGGACAGGAAAAAAAGAACTTGAAATTCTAACTTTTTTGATGTACACTTTAAAGGAGGAGAACAAATGAATTTACAGACTTTGGTAAACTTGCCGCCATGGCAGTGGCCCAGCAATAAAGCGGGTGAAATCATTGCTAACGTCTTGCGGGATAAAAATGCCCCTGCATCCGACCGGGTTTTGGCGGCAGAGCTGGCTGGAGATATAGTGGTCATGGATGATAATATGGCCGATCTGCTGCTGTCTCTCGTCCGGGACAACAGCGAACCCGAAAAGCTGCGCTGTAAATCGGCAATTTCCCTGGGCCCCAGCCTTGAATATGCAGACACCATGGAGTTTGATGGTTATTATGAGGACGATACGCTTTCGGAAGAAAAATTTAATGAAGTCCGGGAGAGCCTTAGAGCCATTCACCAGGATGCCGGTATGCCGAAAAACCTGCGGCGGTATGTCCTGGAAGCGGCTGTGCGTTCGCCCATGGATTGGCACAAAAAGGCAATTCAAACAGCCTATTCCAGTAATGAGCAGGATTGGGTTCTCACCGCGGTTTTTTGTATGGGTTATGTCAGGGGATTTGAAGACCAGGTTTTAGCATCCCTTGAAAATGAAAATCCCGGAATCTTTTATGAGGCGGTTTGTGCCGCCGGGAATTGGGGAATTGAAGCCGCCTGGCCGTATATCAATGAGCTCCTTAATAGAGAGGATATCGATAAAGCGTTACTGATTGCCGCCATCGATGCCGCGGCCACCACCAATCCAACAGGAGCCGTAGATATTTTGGACGAGTTTGCTAGTTCCGATGATGAGGACATCGCAGAGGCTGCCGAAGAGGCTTTGTTCAATGCGGGAATAGCGACCGATGATTTGCTTGATGATGATGACGATTATGATGAAGATGAAGATGATTACGACGATGAAGATGAAGACGACGAAGACGAAGATGATGACGAGGAGGAAGACGAACGGTTTTGAAGGAAGTACGCCTTTATCTCAATATATTGCAATACTATTGGAATATCCATTTTTCACAGCAATTCTAATTTTAGCCGCCACAAAAAAAAACAACCAGGCCCGAAGGGCCTTATCAAAACTTTTGACTTGCACGGCAATTTTATTGTGCTTAGTTTTAACCATTTGTTCCCACTAATTTCATATTGCTTTTTATCTTCTACCGACCTACTGACACACTGACGCACTGACCCACTGCCTACTGCCCTCTGTCTTCCTTCCTTCGTGGTTTACAAAAACTGGTGATGAATTTACTCGAAGGTAATATCTATCTCCATTATTTCTGAGAAGCTTCCCAGCCGGACCAGGGGCCCCCATGTGCCCACACCGCAGGTAACGAAAAAATGGCTGCCCCCGTACTTCTTATACCCCCAGCCGATTCGATACACCACATCGATCATTAAATTAAGTGGGAATAGTTGACCATAATGCGTATGGCCCGAAACATGTACGTCTATCCCTTTGTCGATAATTTTTTCCATATGTGTAATTCGGTGCTCGATCATGATGACCGGTAAATCATTTTTTACCGCCGGCAAAATTTCAACCAGCGGTTTCCGATGACGAATCGATTTATCATCTCTGCCTAAAATATAAAACAGGTTATCGATAGTGACCATCCTGTCGCGCAGCAATTTGATATTGCAGCGTTCCAGGAATTTAATACTTTTACGGGCATTGCCTTGTAAGTCGTGGTTGCCGATTACAGCGTAAACACCATACCTGGATTTTATTTTTCTAAAATCCGCATCGTATGTTTTCCAGTCGATGGCATTGCTTCCTTTGTTGATAATATCCCCGGCAATTACTACCAGGTCCGGGTCCAGGGCATTTATCTTATCTACTATATTCTTAACAAAGTTGGGACCGGTGATATTACTCAGATGGAAATCCGCCACCGCCGCGATTTTTAATTTATCTAATGTTGTCTGTTTTTTGGGTACCTGGATATGGTATGTTTGCACCCGTGTATTTATTGCATTGGAGTGGCCGTGGATAATTAAAGCGGCCACCGATAGGATAACCAAATAAAAGCAGATTCTGCCGGATATTTTGTTTTTTATCAACCGTTCCGGTATGAATTTGAATGAGCGGTTTATCAACAATATCGCGTCTATGCTTAAAACGAACAAAAAGAGGTAAAGTATAACCACCAGGGAATAATAGAAAGGGAGAAGAAAAAAGTGGGAGCCCGGGCTATTATATTCATGCATGGCCAGGGGAAAAGAGACAAAAGGTATCGATAAAACAATAAGGAAAAGTATCCGGGCAAATTTCCCTGGATATATTTTTTTTGCCCTGGTATAGATGTAAAAGGCAAAATAAAAGGAAAGCAGCAATAGTGTTGCGGTTACGTTTAACAGCCCCCCCAGCGACACGGGAAAGGCGCCGAGACTTCCCGCGGCAGTGCCCCCCACCATTGCAGCGATCAGCACAGTCCAGGCAGTAAACATCGTTGTGTTTTGAGTTGTCATAAAGAGATTTTATATGAATGCTCTTCTATTTTCAAGGGGTTGCGGCGTGTCTGAACCGCTGATAAACGCTGATGAGTATGATAGACTATGATAAGATAGGTGTCCTTCGGACATTTTTTATAATCTGCGCGAAGCGCGCCTCTTTATCAGCGTCATCATTTAATCATGATTATCAGCATACTAGTGCCCTTTCTCAAAAGTTTTGTGTCTAAATGTGGTATTATTAAATCACCGTTTGACATTAAATAATATAATACATTATCACAGGACCTTTTAAACAACAATTTCTTTTTTTGACCAA
>Ga0114923_10003519_pt1 | contig 10573 bp, 11 predicted proteins | sample SumtaG_FD_89578 | JGI IMG/M metagenome (GOLD analysis project Ga0114923, IMG submission 89578) | Deep subsurface microbial communities from Indian Ocean to uncover new lineages of life (NeLLi) - Sumatra_00157 metaG | ecosystem: Environmental > Aquatic > Marine > Oceanic > Sediment | place: near...
CTTTGATTAGGTCGCAAGAGTTATTTTAATCCGTTGCGCAACATAAAACTATTTAGAGTGAATTAAATTTTTATAGATAGAATCTTATTTTTTTACTATATAATTAATAAAGAATGATTAGAGTTTACTTTAAATAAATTATTTAGTATAATAAAACACGTTGGATAATATTTATATTGCTTAAAAAATGAAAGGTAGAACTAATTGAGTTATTCTCTGGACGAACGTAAATTAAAAAAAATATTAAACGAAATTATTAATAGTACGCCAGGCTTAAAATACGCTATAATCATAGATGATACTGGAATAACTATTGTGAATGAGTCTAAATTCATTCTAAAGTCTTCCAAAGACGACATCTCCGTCGAAAAAATTGGAGCAATTGGTGGTGCAGTGTTTACAGCTGGCGAAGAACAAGGGTACATCCTCGGTTATGGAAATATTCACTTACAAATCACTGAATATTTTAAAGGGATGATTTTTTCGATAAAAGCGGGTAAAGGAGTGTTATGCGTTGCATCAGATAAAAATATTCAAATAGGGCTTGTAAGAGCGATAATGAACAAGTATTCGCCAAAGATTGCAGTAATTTTGAACAGATACCTTCAAGCAGAGGATGGAGAAATCAATAAAGAGTTGAAAGAACTCTTTAATTCGGACACGATTAGCCTTTTATGATGAATATTCTTTTCTCTTTTTGAAGTAAATACTAATTCTTTTTAAAAGAATTTGACCGTGCTAATTTTGGTTTTAAATCAAAATAAAGAAAAAAAAGAAATGAATCAATTAAATTTTCCAGACTTGCTTTTCCAAGTAATTAACTCACTCGATATTGACATATCCCGAAGAAAATCAGCATATATTGTTGCCTAAGACACTAACACAAATTTATCATTTAATGGTTATTCCATAAAATCAAATAAGTTCTCTCGTGCTAGGCGTAATTTCTATGCCTTTTGGGGCATAATCATATCTGCACGCTGGGTGCTGACTCGAATCTCATCGCACGGTATTACCTTAGCTTGATTAAGAGCCCATTTTTGATGCAGTAAATTGTTGATTAATAAACTCAGGATGTCTGCATAAGTTTGCACACGTAATCACGGGTTATCATACGTGACCTCGAATATGCCAATGTTCCATCATCATTTTTCCCATGTAATAATATAAAAGCCGAGTTAAAAAATTTATTCTATTTAAGTGGGAAATTTAATTTACTTATGGTTAAGAAGTTCTAAAATATCTTCGTAAGATCCTAAGAGCTTCTTTTACTTCACCTTTTTTCGAGTCGAATTCCTTAACTAGTGACTTACGAATGGATTGAAAGGCCCCATAAAGTTCTGCTCATGCTTTATAGCGGTTTTCCGTTTCTTTTAATGGGTCATGCAGTGAATCTGCAGTTTTATTCATAAGCTGCACGATTTTGCGATCTGGATCCTCTGCTGCCAGTACTTGGTCCATCTCTTCTACATAGCGATGTAATCGTTCGTAGACCTCAACACCACGCAGATGTTCAAACTTTCTTGTCCTAGCTTTTACGAGGGTTCTCAAGGATTGCTCAACTTCTCGAAACACCTCTCGAATGGGTGCTTTCCCAATTCCTTCAAAAAAGATCTTGCTAGTTTTAGAAAACGTTAAAATATGGAGATTATTCACAGTTTTACTTAATTCTTTATGCAAGTTTCCATTTTTTATTTCGATGTGATTCCAAAGATTTTGAAGAAAGTGAAAATGGTAATATTGGTGTGGGATCTCGGCATAATAAGTATCCCGCATTTTCACAATCGAGCCTTGCTTGTCGGAAACTTGTCCTACTAATTCTATCTCGTAAATAGTAAGGATCTCTTCCACGAGAGCGTAAAGTGTCTCATGATCTGCAGATTCCAGGATAATGATTTTTAAAACGCGATTACTAATAAGATCTACAAAAAGCCACAATGCGGTCCCGTTCTTGTCTGGCTTTTGCCCGTCCAGCGCTAAGATAATTCTTCCTTAAGCTTTAAGCATTTGGATTGTTCGCTTGTCTATTTAGTTTGAAATATAAGCGTCAATTTCGTTAATATATTTTCGAATCGTGCTTTCTGAGATTTTCACATTGAATTGATCGTAAATTCGCTCGCAAATTAGAGCAGGTTTTTGCTTGTAAAGCTTGGCTTCTTGAGCAATCCACTTGCAGATACTCAAGGAAAACTGCTTAAAGAGAAGGACGTTGAGAGGCATCGGATTTAAGGGGTTAGCGTGTAATTCGCAATCGGGATTCGTACAACAATAAAATTTTCGGATTTCTTTAATCTTCCCTTGAAAATCCGTATACCCGTACCCTCCAGAAGGATACAAGAATTCAACGGGACTACCGCAGGAAATACATTTTATATCAAGTTCTTTCGGATAAGTAATATATTGAATATCGATAAAAGAACCTCTTTTTGATACACTCATTATAATATAATGTATATCTCTTGTATTTTAACTTTTCGTTCTTTTTCTCGCCGATAACGCCCGGTAACGAGCTAAAATAAAAAAAATAAAGATTAGATTAAAAATATATGAAAAAAAAAAAATTATTTATTTTTAGATTTTTTTGCTTTTTGGGCTATATATTCATCTAATAATCATCAATTGGTAAAGGATCCCAATAGCATGGATAGAAGTACACATTACCCAGTTGGTTGGTTGGGAAACCCTTTAATTCTTCATTCACACCGTCAAAACCAATACTGACATATCCATAGCACCAAGGCATATCTTCTTCAATAAGAAGTTCTTGTATTCTCTCGTACATGTCTGTTCTGTCATCGAAATCAGTACTAAACATTGCTGCTTCCATTAAGAGTTGCACATTATCCCATAGAGCAAGTGGATCTCTCGCAACCTTATATGCGTCTGCTTCTTGTGCTGCCAAAAATCCGTTGTATTGAGCGCCATTAGACGCAACTGATCTATTGGTGAATAATGGGTTAATAAAGTTACTTGGGTCGTTATAGTCTGGAATCCATCCAATCCAATAGAGCTCTAAGTCGTTTCTAGTGTACCCATAAATTTCATATAATCTATAGATGTAGTTTGCCCAAGTATCACCATCATCTCCGACTTCTATACCAATCTTACCAAGATTATCTATTAATAACTGAAATACATTTTCTCGCATATTATTCCCGATATTATAGGTATAATTAAACGATGCAAAAGATGCGGCTTCCCATTGAGCGTCGTTTGCAGTACCTGTAGCCCATCCAGCACCATAACCCATACTTTGCATGATCTCTCTTGCCCTAACTACATCATAGTCAGCCTCAGCATGTGACCAATCAGCCATTAAAAATCCTTCTGGAATAGGTGATTCAAGTCTTACGGCCCATCCTTCCATGAGGTTTTGGAGAATGTATGAATAATTGATAGCGTATGAAATTGCTCTTCTAAATGTGGCATTTATTTTCACATTGTTCATTCCAATATATTGGGTAATAAGGCTCTGTCCTGCATTAACTAGATCAAGACCCGCGGTTGTATTGATTGTATCATACATAGCACCCATTGGATCATCTAAGAAATCGATATCTCCAGATAATAAAGCATTGTTTCTAATTTGAGCGTCGGTTATAATGGAATAGATTAATGTATCAATTCTGGCTCTACCACCCCAATAGTAGTCGAAAGCATGCATGATTACCTCAACACCGGTTTCTGTTGAATCATAAACGAATGGCCCTGTACCTACTAAATCAGCAGTTGCTGTTTCAAGTAAGGCACCAAAGTCACCAATGTGAGATGTAGGTGATAAGATACCGGAAGCAGAAAAGCAGAGTAAGCCTTGAAATGGTCCATATTCTACATTCATTTTAAATTGAATGACATATTCATCTAAAACTTCTGTTCTGTTAATAAGAGGTTTCATTATGTCTTCTGTTTCTACAGGATCAGCGGTTGCATTAGTAACAATGGTTTCAACATAGTATTCATATAATTCAGCGATTTGAGTAATGCCTAGATCCATTAAGTTAGCTAATCTATCAAAGTTCCATTTAACGGATGAAGCATTAAATGGAGTGCCATCATGGAAGTATACTCCTTCCCTTAAAGGAACGGTATAATTATATGTACCATCATCATTAGCAGTAGTAGCCCAAACGCCTTCACCCGTAGCTAATCGAGGAATTAAAGCTAAATTAGGGTCACTTAGATTATAAGTAAATAAAGTCTCAACTACTTGGTTTATTACATCCGAAGACGCACTATCCCAAGCATAATGAGGATCAAGATCAACAGGACCTCTTGAAGTACCAAAAACAAGGGTTACGCCTAAATCTGGCTCGATTACAGTCTCAGGTTGAAGAAGTAGGACACCATTACCAATAATAGACGATACTGCGAGTACAGCTAATAAAATTATTGCCCAATCTTTCTTTTCAAGGTTCATTTTATAATCACTTATATTTTTCCATATTTTTTTATTAAATTTCTTTTTCTTATTTCCAAATCCTTATAGAAAATTTTTCCACTTATTTTTTGAAATTAAGTTATTTTTCTTTACCTGAGCAAAGAAAAGCTCAGGCGTGAATTTAGAAATAAAGACTGATAGTTGTTCTTTTAATAAAAAGCCCAACTAAATTTAATAAAATCATGTCAAAAGATATAGATTCTTTTTTCGAATTTAGTACAAAATTGATACCTTGAAACAAAATACAAAATAACAGACAAAATTAAAAAGTTGACATCGCTTAATCTACGATAATATTATCGAAAAGTTAAAAAATGATCCCAATTAAAAAAAAAATCACATATCCTTCGGATGATATTCTTAATCCCCCATTAAGAAAGAATTATGATAACATTATTCTTTGGGTACTTGCTAATAATAATTATTGTACATGGTCAAATTTAACTAAAATTATTCCTGATTCAACACTTTATGATCACCTAAATAATTTAAAAGAAAAAGGGTATATATCTCATCCTATACGAGATCATTATGAAATAACACCAACAGGGAGAGAACAATTTGAAAAAATTAATAAGAGTTATTCCTTAATTCAAAGGAAGGTAAATTTTCCACTAGAAGTTATATTAAAGAAGCGAAATTATGACCATTGGATTCTATGGATGCTTAATAATAATGATTATTGTATATGGTCAGATTTTAGAAGAGAACCCCTTAAAATTAATCAATCCTCATTATCAAAGAATTTGAAATTCTTAACCAATAAAAAATACATAATTAAGGAAAATAAAAAGTATTGTATAACTTCAAAAGGAAAGGATGAATTTGTTAATATCCTCAAAACCTATAATTTAGAACGTCATTCTATTTTAAGAAAAGAAAGGGAACGAATTGAAAAAATTGGGAAAAATATCTCTAAGTTTTTCTATAAATATGGAATTGAAGATGATGATTTAAAGCATCGATTTCTTACATATATTTTAAAAATTGACTATTCTAAGGTAAATAATACCTTAATCAATGATGAGACCTTCTATAAAATTGTGTTATATCTCACTCTTAATCATCCTAGTCAATATCCTGATTATATTTCGCGTGATGAGTTTACCTCTAAATATAATATTAAAAGAATGACTCTCGATTATTTTATAGAAATAATAGTAGAGGAGGATTTATTCTTATCAAAATTTTTTAAATTAGAAGTTTTAGAAGATCAAATCTATTATTTTTATGCAGGAGAAAAAGTAGAAAAACTCTTAAAAATTATTGTAAAGGCTCATATCAAAAGAAATACTTACTTATCCAAATTTCCTAAAAATAACTCTAAAGAAGAGAACTCATTAAATTTTGGTATAGTTCTTAATGAAATCTTAAAAGAAGCATGCAGGTGGATATTTAACAGCAATTTAAATATCGCATTAAAAGAATTCCTTCCTAATTATATAAAAGCCTTAGTTTATGATATTAATAATAATAATAAATTAGAAGATAAATTAGAAAGTCTTGTATTTGAAGGTATTATTTAAAAAAGTCATTAGAAGAAATTAATGAAATTTTTTATTAAATCGATCTAAAGATAATAGAAATCTTAGAGGTTATCTATTTTTCTAAATATTTAAATGGGAAATTCAATTTATTTATGGTTAAGAAGATTCAAAATATCTTCGTAAGATCCTAAGAGCTTTTTAATTTTGGGGCTGTTTAATCCTTCTTCTATGTTACCCTCAAATACCGCCTCTCCATCGTTTAAAACAAGCACTTTATCCGCCCAATGTTCTATAAAAAAAAGATTATGAGTAGTGAACAAAATACTCATCTTTTCTTCTTTTCTAAGGGTTTCTAATATTTTTAGATGGTTATAAATCGATCTAAAATCGAGATTTGCGAATGGCTCGTCTAAAATTAACAATTTGGGCTTCATAACCAGCAATCCCGCCAAAGCAGCTCGTTTCTTTTGGCCCCAAGATAAATCATACGGAGAAAATTTTCTATATTCTGTTAAGTTAACTGCTTCGAGCGCCCATTCAACTCTCTTTTTCACTTCTTCTTCTTCAAGGCCAAGATTTCTCGCTCCAAAACCTACATCTTCTTCAATTGTTGGTGCAAATAATTGGTCGTCAGGGTTTTGAAATAAAAAACCAATTCTTTGTCTAAGCTTCCACAATTGATTTTTATCTCTGGTTAAAATTTCGTTAAATATTTTAATGGTTCCAGATTTAGGTTTCAGCAAACCAACCAACAATCTTAGAAGCGTAGTTTTACCAGACCCATTGTTCCCTGTTAAAGCATAGATTGAATTTTCTTCTATGGTCAACGATAAATCGTTTACGGAAAAATTTGAATTATACTCAAAGTTCACATTTTTAACTTCTACGAGAGGAATAATTTGAAAACCTCCATATATATTTGTTCTAAATTAATAAAATAGATGAAATAAATTACGATGCTTAAAAAAATAACCACGATTGATATATCTACAAACTTTATTTTTTTTGAAGCAAAAGTGATTTTACCAGAAAAACCCCTCATTTTTAAACTCTCGTACAATCTTTCGCTTCTCTCCATGTTGTTTACTACATTCTTTCCCATTATAAATCCATGTGTCTTAAGCCTACGCCAATACGATGTGATGTTTTTCCCCCTTAAATCTTGTGCTTCCAATATCTTTCTATTAGATTTTGCGAGAATTGGTATGTAATGAAGCATAATAACAATGCTTCCAATAAAAAATGAGGGAATTGCTCTGAGTTTAGTTAAAGCTTCAATAAATTCTGAATAGGTTAAAGACATGAAGAATGTTAGAAATACAAACATAGACCCAATAATTCGAAAAAATAAAGTTGTAGCAAAAATTAAACCTTCTTTATAAATATTAAGCGAGATTCCAATATTTAATTGATAAATTACGGTGTTTCCAACGTATAAAGGTACAAAAATCGTAATAAGTAGGATAAAAGGAAGTAACGCTTTAAGTTTTGAAAGTATCTTTGTAAGATGTAAGCGAAACACTAAATTAAAAATTAAAACGACCAATATTATTGTAACGACTAAAAAAACATCGTTTATAATTAGGAAAGGGAGGACAAAAATGAACGGGAGGATAAAACGAACTAGGGGATGAATCTTATTCAAAAAGTTTTTCTCATCTTCGTGTTTAAAAGGCAATTCTATGTCCAATTTTTTTAATCTCCCTTAATCTATACTATTTAGTGCAATTCGTAGCATTAATCTTTATATATTAATCTCTGAAAGCTACATTTTGTGGCTTCATACTATTTTATAAATTTATCATATCGTTTATAAATAATACTAAATTATGATAAAATATTATTCATAACAAAAAAATTAATCGATAATAAAATATAGGTAAATAAAAAATGCATATACCAGATGGATTATTAGATCCAATCACAACTATAGTGCTCTGGATTGTTACAATTGCTATTATGATTCTAGGATATTTTAGAATGGGCAAAATGTTTGAAAAAGAAGATTCTGAAAAGATGATTCCCTATATTGGAGTATTAGCAGCAGTTATTTTTGCGTTTCAATTTGTTAACTATCCAGTTCCAGGAGGAACCTCCGGTCATTTGGTTGGAGGAACTTTAGTAGCTATTATACTTGGTCCTTGGGCGTCCGTTATAGTTATGTTTTTAATTTTAGTTATTCAAAGCCTTTTTGGGGACGGAGGGATTACCGCGTTGGGACCAAATGCCTTTAATATGGGAATAATTGGTGGTATTGTAGGATTTTATATAGTGGTGTTGCTTGTAAGGCTTTTTAATAAAACATCGCTAAAAAAAGAATTAAAAGTAACAATCGCAACTGCTATTGGATCCTACTTCGCAATTGTCTTGGCTTCTTTCATTTGTGGCATCGAGATTGGTATTGGTGGCGCGATTCCAATGGAAATTGCCGTTCCCGCTATGGTTTTCTGGCATCTTATAATAGGTATTGGGGAAGCAATAATTTCTGCTTTAATTGTTTTTTATATCTATAAAACAAAACCAGATTTTATTTTAACTGAATCAATTTTGGGGGCAAAATAAAAGATGGTTGAAATTAGTAGATATAAATGGCCTTTAATCACGGTAGTAGTCGTAATTGCGGCACTAATGTTTGTGATAGCAGCAGGATTTACAATTGGATTTCTTTCAGAAAACCCAGATGGTTTAGAAAGAGTTTTAATCGACATTAATGGCGAAGAGTGGCTCGAGAATTTGTTTTCACCTTGGATTCCTATCCTAAGTTGGGTTACTAACGATTATTTTGCAGGGATTATCGGTATCGTCCTTTCCATAGCTATCATGACTGGTATTTTTTACTTGATAACATATTTGAAGAAAAGAGATACGAAGTAACAGAAATTTTTAATAAAAAAAAGAGGAAAGGAAAACAATTTCCCTTTTGATTTGATGTAAATTTTTTTTTAACTTTTATTTAATTCTTTTTTTCCACTTCCATGCAGTAATAATAGCTTCTTGTTGACATGTTTGGACGCAGTTTCCACATATGATGCACTCGGTATTATTCATTGAATCCTTCTGTACCATTTTTGTAACTTTAAGACTCATGGGGCATGATTTTTCGCACAAGTGGCATTCAATACATTTCTCAGAATCTGGCTCGAGATGATACGATGGCCATTTGAAATAGTTTTTTATCTTTGTTCCAATTATCATAAAGGGAGCCATCCAACAAATATAATGACACCCCGCTCTTTTTCCAGAGATGAATGTTATAACAAGAAATAGAAAAACAACAATAAGATAAATAATGTATGCTTCAGGGCGATCGACAGAAATTCCAGAATCTGTGAGATGAAAAAAATTGATGGAAGTATACCCTCCCACGATGATCGAAAAAATTGCAATCATTCCTAACCAAGGCACCCATATCGCGTATTTTATTAAATTTCTCTTCCCACCTTTAGTTCTTTTATCTTGTACCGTCCCCCCAAATTCCATTAATCCACCTGCGGGGCATAAATAAGCGCAGAAAGCTCTCCCAAAAACAAGTGATGTAACGAACAGTAGAATGAAAACGATAAAACTACCATTAATTATACCTTGCATTGCTCCGTCTATTATAACATATGGAGAAAAATAATTTAATGTTATTGGAAATAATAACAGAGATGTAAAAAGCAAACCTTTTCTTAATTTTTGATTTGGCATATTTTTCACTTTTTATTTACATTTAATTTCTATTTAATTCACTTTTGGTTTTAAACCCTCGGCAATCCATTTAAAAACTAATTCTATAATGTCCTTAGAATTTATCCCTAACATCTTTAAAATTGTTTCTCTATGAGATAATTCTGATATTATTCCACTAGTAAGGCTTGATAGCGCCATTGCTATTAACGGTGGTGAAAGATCACTACGAATAGAGTCATTAGATATGGCTTTACTGATCACACCATTGAAAATTTTTCCAGTTCTATTTATTTCTTTGTAGTATTCTATTTCAGATCGGTTAAGTATTAAGTCTGCTTGGTCTTGAGTAGGAGCAAAATTAGAAGAAAACCTTGAACCCATATCATGCATAATTTCTGAATACTCAGGATATTCTTGAGAAAATTGATAATAGGCGTATCCTAGTGATTTAATTTTCTCTATGTCCGTTTTAGGTTTCAATAAAGCCTTTTCAAACATGTCATTAAGAATTTTATTGCTATATGTACCGATAACTAAATAAAGCTCTTCTTTCGAATTGAAGTAATTATAAATTGTGCCTTTGCTTAGTACTGCTTCCTTTGCTATCTCAATCATCGTTGCACCATCAAATCCCTTTGAAAGGAAAACTTTTTCTGCGGCTTTTATAATTTCTTTCCGACGATTTTCCTTTTCTCTTTCTTTCCTTAACTGAATCGCAGTTTTCATTGAATTTTTTGACATATTTCGATTTATAATAAATATTATTTAATTTGACCAAGGGTCATTATTTGACTAAGTGTTGAATCATTAATAAATGTTATGAAAAAATTTCTTATTTCTTTTCATTATAATTAAAAATCAATATCCAAGAAAAATAACCCATATCTAAAAATTAAATTAAAGAAAATATAATTTTTGGTTAAATAAGTGAGTGATTTCCTAAAATTAAAAGTTTAAAAAAAAAATTAATTATTTC
>Ga0114923_10003520_pt1 | contig 10570 bp, 10 predicted proteins | sample SumtaG_FD_89578 | JGI IMG/M metagenome (GOLD analysis project Ga0114923, IMG submission 89578) | Deep subsurface microbial communities from Indian Ocean to uncover new lineages of life (NeLLi) - Sumatra_00157 metaG | ecosystem: Environmental > Aquatic > Marine > Oceanic > Sediment | place: near...
CTCTAATCTCTTTTCCCAATAGTTCGCTAAAGAATGTTATTGCTGCCTTTGTGTTAGAATACATTAAACCCCCTTCTTGGAGAAAGATCCCCATAGAAGAAGTGTTAATTATCACGCCTCGCTTTCTTTTTAACATTATAGGAATTGCTGAATGGCAAAACATTAGTGGGCTCGTGAAATGAACTGTAATCATATCAACCAATTTATTTAACTCCGAATCTAAAAACGTCTTCATGATTCCAAAACCTGCATTGTTAATAAGCACGTCCAAATTCTCTATTTTTTTAATTTTAGAGACCATCATATTATTATCAGCTGAATTTGCTAAATCAGCAATTATCACTTCAGCATTAATAGAAAACTTTTCCTGGAGTTCCTTGCTAAGTGAATCAAGTTTCTCCTGTCTTCTTGCTACCAAGATTAAATCAAAACCTTGAGCTGCTAATTGCCGAGCAAACTCTGCTCCTATTCCAGAAGATGCTCCTGTAATTAGAGCAACTCCCGGATCATCCCAATCCATAAAATTTTTAATATCTACTGCCATTTTATCTTCACTTTACAATCATTAATTTTATTGATTTAATTTCAAGTTGTATTTATATCTTGTGTTTTGTTTATTAAATACGGAAGAATTTCGAAATATTCTAAATTTCATTGAATTCATTCAATTGGAAATAGTGGAAGAAATATTTTTTAAAATGAGTTAAGTTTCTGAAGAAAAATTTCCGATATTAATGAATATTATATTAAAGTTAAGCTAAAAAAAAATTAGAGATATTGTATTAGACTAAAGAGATTTTTTAATTTCAATAATAATATTAAATTGAAAGATTATCCTATAAAAATATTTCAAAATTGATTTCTGATTGGTTATTTTGTATTTAAAAAAAAAGAATATTAATTTTTGAAGTGTTTTCTTAGAGGCCCTTTGCTCGCAGAGTCTCCATACACTCTCGTTTTCTATCTCCTTTTAAGCTATAAAACTTCATTAGTAACAGTAATCCAGCGAGGGCCATAATAGCGGGTATTAACCCTGTATGCATTCTAACACCCAATATGGCAAGATCGCTTTGAGTTTCCGCCCCAGCGTTATAACCGGTTGCGATATGTACTACCGCTATGATGGCACCGCTAATTAGATAGGACAACCGAATGAAAAAGGTTCTAATTCCAATCATTGTTGATTCTACATGTTGTTCGGCATCACAGGTAACTGAATCCATGACATCTGCTGTAATTGAGAATAGGACGCCACCCCATGCTCCTGCAGTTATTCCAACTAAAGTCCTTATTATAATAAATCCGAGTGCATTCGTAACAAACATATGAGCAATCAACACGACAAATAAGACGGCAAATGCGCTCATGGTCGCATATATGTGTTCTGTTTTTTTCGCAATATAGGAGAAGATAAAGATAGATGGAATGAACGCTGCCATCATTCCTAGAGTAGCTGGTCCCAAAACAGTAATATCTTCTTGTAAAACATCCCTTATAAAATACAATATTGAAACTCGGTTCAATACGCCAGCAGTTGTCCACAGCGTAAACATTGTGACATATATTACAAAATCTTTGTTTTTAAATGCAATTTTGAGCACTTGTTTATAAGGTAGTTTCTGTTTTTCCCTCATTTCGTGAATTTTAAGATAGCGCTGTTTTACTTCCTCGCTCTCATAAATACCTGGAATACATAATAATGTTGCAACGGATAAAATTATTACAGCAAGTGTTGCTCCTCTAACATATGAACTTGGATCGCCATATATAATTATCATTGGTATTAAAACTCCTGAAGCAAACATATTGCCGAATACTCCTATCAAAAGAAGTATTGTACTACCTTTTCTCCGATTTTCGGGGGTACGAAAGATATTCGCAAAACCTCCAATATAATTAGTCATAAAAACGGAAAAGAACGTATCCCATATACATGTCACGATCACCATGTAGATGAATAAAGGCAATGGATTAGATCTTGGATCACCATAATCGAAAGGGATATAAAACATGAAAAAAAAGGCTATAGCTTGCAAAAACCCTCCAAAAAGTATCCATGGAAAACGTAGTCCATACTTACTCGACCATTTCTTAGGTTTATCAGTGAAATAGCCAACCAGAGGATCGTTAATCATATTCCATATCGCAAATATTACAAATGAGAACCCAACATAAGCAGCAGCAAGTCCAAGCTCTACTTCGTAATAGTAGAACACGAGAAAATCATAGGCCAAATAAATAAAAGCATTTATAAAAACACACATAGAGTAGGATGCCGCCTTACCCTTTTTGAATGAAGTTGTTTCTATTTCTGCACACATAATTTCATCATTTTTTTTAGTTTTGTAATGTTTCATTAGTAAATTTGAGTTAATAATGAATAGACATAAAGTAGTATTTAAAACTTTCTTATCTCTCTATGCTATACTTTTTTATAGCTTCAAATAAAAATATAGTCATTCAGTAAATTTTTATATCTCAAATCTCTTCGGCAAAGTTAGTAGTTATACCAGTTGAAAACAAAATCAATGTTATTTGGGGTTCTGAAGAAAAATTTCCGATATTAATGAATATAATTTTAAAGTTAAGCTAAAAAAAAATTAGAGATATTGTATTAGATTAAAGAGATTTTTTAATTTCGTCAAGAGTTTGTTTTACTGCTGGAGTAGCCCTTTCATGAAATTTACTTAACTTATCACATGCGTAATCTTCGCAGTATGCGCAATTCTTGACTTTTTTTTCCGTGCCACACTTCCTTATGTTGCATACTTTGCAATGCATAAAAATTCTATCGGTAGTTGCTAAACATCCATCACAATTGATATCTTCTGGTTTTATATCGCTCTTGAACTGCTTAGACCATTTTTCAGCAACATCTTTTCTTTCAGCATTGTCATCATTTTGAGTGGCTACGAATGTAGGACATTTAGAACAAGTTATTCCGCAAAAAGCTATCATATCGTCCATCATATAAACCTCTTATGTTTGTTAAATTTTGTAAATAAATCTTCTTTTTCTTATATAGTTATAGCCTGATTTATAACTCCGAAATTAATGAATATAATTCTAATGTTAAGCTAAATGAATTTTAGAGACGTTTTTTAACTAAGCTAGCTGCAAGTAAAGCTTTCTTTTCTCCTTTTAGATCATAGAATTTAATCATTAAGATTGTGGCGATCAAACTAAAAATAGCGCCAATACCAGTATAATGCAGACGAATTCCAAATTGCGCAAGTTCTGTCTGTTCAGATGCGCCTGAAACATATCCAGTCGCGAGATGTACCCCCGCTATGATCGCACCCGCTACTAGATACGATATCCTATAGAAAAAGGTTCTAATTCCACCAAGACTAGCTTCTACATGTCTTCCACACGCATCTACAACTTCGTCATTAGTGTCCGCTATGAGTGATAAAAGCATACAAGACATCGCTGCCGCTGCTACACCCGAACATGCTTGTATAATAATAATTTGGGTTAAATTTGTAATCCCCATGGCAAGGGTTCTCAGAATAGTTGTTAAAATAAGACCAATTATCATCAGATTAACATGTTCGGTTTTTTTAGCATACTTAGACCATATTATAAGTGATGGGATATAAGTTATAAGAAAAACGAATTGGGTGTAAGCTAATACTTGAAGATCTAATTTTAATACTTCTCTTAAGAAATATAGGGATGAAATTTGGGCTAAAGTGTTCGCAGCCAATACCAAAGTCCAGACGATTAGAAAAACAACGAAATTTTTTTGTTTAAGTGTGGTTTTTAGGAATTGAAAAAAGGGCATTCTTTGTGCTTCTAAAAACTCATAAATTTGAAGGTAACGCTTTTTCACAAATTCGTTTTCATATATACCAGGAATAAAAATAACTAAAGCAATTACACTAGTTATTGAAATTATGAGCGCATATCTGATGTAAGATGAGGGATCTCCAAATACTATCGTGAATGGTATCAATAGCCCTAGGAAAAAAAAACTCCCTACAATTACTGCCATCGTAAGTATGGTACTTCCTTTCCTGCGTTCCTCTTTGGTGCGAAATATATTAGAAAACCCACCAATCCAATGTGTGTTAAAAAGTGTATAAAATGTGTCAAAGAGGCATGATATTATTATCATATACCAAAATAGAGGCCACGGATTAGATTTTACATCTCCCACATTAGGTACCGCAAATAGCAAATAATAACAAATTATAAGGCCAATAGCTCCAAAAATAATCCATGGAGTCCGCAATCCATATTTTTTTGACCACGGCATGGGTTTATCAGTTAAGTAGCCAATAAGAGGATCATTAATCATATTCCATATCGCGAATATTACAAATGAAAGACCTACTAAAGCAGTTGCTAAGCCTAACTCTACTTCATAGTAATAAAAAATCAATGCATTATAGCTTATAACTGTAATTTGGTCAATTAGAGGTCCCATTGTGTAGGAAGCCGTCTTTTTCCTTGACACAACATCTTTTTTAAAGGCTGGTGTAGGTTTACTTTCTGTACTCATTAAATATCATCAAATTTTTATTTTAGAAATACAAATTGCGTGCCTAGATTATTTAAGTTATTGTTATTCATATTTAAATATTTATTATTAAGCCTATTAAAATGTTTTTCTAAAAGCATTAAGGAAGGCTTTTTAATAAACTAGGAAATATAAAACTTCATATATCAAAATAATTTGAATATATTATAATTCTAATAGGATTTGGAATAAAACACACTTTTGATTTATTATGACAGAGGAGAATGATATTAAATTAGTAAGAACGGCATGTCCGGCTCATTGTGGAGTAGATTCTTGTGGGATTTTAGCTCATGTAAAAGGGGATCGAATTGTTAAATTAGAGCCCGGCGAATTTCCTTTTAAAATAGATAATAGAATCTGTCTTCGTGGTCTTTCAAGTTTAGATATCACTTATCATCCAGATCGGTTGAAATATCCCATGAAGAGAGTTGGAGAGCGTGGTGAAGGAAAATTTGAACGTATATCATGGGATGAGGCTTTTGATATTATCGCTGACAATTTGAAAAAGATAGCTGATAAGTATGGTTGGAGATCAATTGGATGGGTTCTAGGTGGTCCTGGTGGGGGTACAACTAAATTTGGTGCCTATTTAAGGTTAGCTAGCTTAACGCAATCAACTCGAGTTAGCGCTTGGGGATATGGAGACGCTGGTCTTCCTTGTGGGAGTCGCGTTATTTTTGGGCATCAATTTCCTCATATGTATTTATTTGGTCAATTATGGATGAGGCAATTTCCAGAATTACTTGTTGTATGGGGTTCAAATCCAGGAGAATCTATGCCTGTTCATATTATGCGTAAAGTTATGGATGCAAAGGAAGAGGGTTCTCAACTAATCGTTATAGACCCAAGGTTTACAATAACTGCGTCTAAAGCTGATGAATATATAGGTCTAAAACCTGCCACTGATAGTGCTCTCGCTTTAGGTCTTATAAATGTTATTTTTAAAAATGGACTACATGATGTAAATTTCATTCAAGAACATACTAATGGCACCCATTTAGTAAGAACTGATAACGGTAAATTTCTAAAAGGTGAAGATGTCGGAGAGTCACAAGGAAAAGCGTATATTATCTGGGATGAAAAAACAAACTCTCATAATAGAGTTCGTCGTTCTAATGTTAAAAGCGCCAGTATAACAGGAACCTACCAAGTTAATGGGATTGAATGTAAACCAGCTTTTCAATTACTAATAGACTTGGCTATGGATTATAGTCCGGAAAAAACTTCCGAAATAACGGGAGTTGAAGCTGATTTAATTCGCAAATTAGGGGAAAGAATTGGAAAGGCAAAATCAGTTATGTTTCATACATTTATGGGACTTACAAGAACATATCATGGAGATATTTCCATGAGAAGTTTAGCTACAGTTGCGAGTATAACAGGAAATGTAAATACTTCAATTAAAGCGGGACCAGGTGTCCGTACTCCTACACCACTTAATTGGGATCCTTTTCTCCATGCGATTAAAGAAAAACCGAGTTATCATAGGTTGGGAATACTTAACCTTTATGAAGCTGTTATTTCTGGAGACCCTTTTCCAGTAAAGGCATTATGGTTTGCGTTCATAAACTTTCTGAATCAATGTGTAGATACTAATAAACTTATAAATGAATTTTATCCTAAATTAGAATTTATTGTACAAACAGAATTATTTATGACTCCTAGTGCTCGCTATGCTGATCTTCTGCTTCCCGTTTGTAGTTTTTTGGAGTTTTCCGATTATATATCTGGTCCATATCCTTATCTTCAGCTCCAAAAAAAAGTAATTGAACCTTTATATGAATCAAAATCAGATGTAGATATTGTTGTAGGACTTGCTGAACGATTAGGATTTAGTGAATATTTTAAAGGTGGCGAAGAAGGCATGATTGATATGATTATGGATCACCCTTCTTTGAAAGGAGTTAGTAGAGACTTACTAGAAAAAGGAGCATATTTATTACCTGAAGTTCCGGAAGGAGCAACTTTTCCTCTGAATTTTCCAACGCCATCTAAGAAAATCGAACTTTATGCTGAACAACTTTTAGAAGATGGGCAGGCACTTCCGGTCTACTTACCACCCCTAGAAGCTCCAATCACATCAAAGAAAGGGAAATATCCGTTAACTTTTATACAAGGGCATAGTCGGTTCCGAACCCATTCAAGTTTTGCTAATGTGTCCTCACTTCTTAAATTAAATCCTGAACCTTTAGTAGAGATCAACCCAATAGATGCCAATAAGCGTAATATTTCTGATAATGATATGGTAACTGTATTTAATGATAGGGGGCGCACGACATTAAAAGCAAGATTATCGGAAAGTGTAGGACCTGGGGTAGTTAATATCTCTGAGGGATGGTGGATAGAACAATTTAAAGAAGGAAGCGTAAATCATCTAACTCATGCTGTTATTAATCCCGTTCAGAAAAAAGTCTATGAACCTAACATGCATATGAATGATGTAGCCGTAGAAGTAATAAAAAGTGAGGAGATGGGAAAATGAGTAAGCGGTTAGGTTTAGTTTTTGACCAAGAAAGATGTATCGGATGTGAAGCTTGTACTGTAGCATGTAAAAATGAAAATGAAGGATCCGGATATTGGATTCAAGTTGAGACTCAAAATGTTAGCCAGAAGGACACTCCTGCTGGAAAATTTCCTAATTTAGAAATGAAATTTCTCCCTCGACTCTGTAATCATTGTTCAAATCCCCCTTGTGTAGAGGTTTGTCCAAATGATGCACTTATGAAAAGAGATGATGGACCAGTTGTTCTACATGAAGATCTATGTGATGGTTGTCAAGCATGTAATAATGCTTGTCCCTATAACATTATTATCTATAACGAAGAAAAAAATATATCAGAAAAATGTAATCTCTGCGTTCATAGAATAGATCACGGTTTAGAGCCATTTTGTGTTATTTGCTGTGAAGGGCAAGCCATCCATTTTGGTGATCTTAATGATCCAAGTAGCGATGTTTCTAAGATGATTGCAAAAAGAGATAAATTTCAACTTAAACCTGAATTAAAGACAGATCCATCAGTCTATTATTGCCATCCAAAACCACGGAGAAGATTATAGAGAAGGGAATCTCGATTATTTTTTTATAAGTGGTTACTAAGAAGTCATTTTAATGCTCTTTTTCATTTTAAGGAATTATTTTTGATTTTAGATACATTTGTCCAAATCTCTTGATAGATTTGTCAAAACCTTTTTATATAATTATACCCTAATTACGAATTAGTTCTTTTTTTACAAAAATATAGAAATCTAGATTTTATAAAATAAAGGGTGAATGAATAGAAATGTTAACAGAATCAAAAAAATTGAACATTGCAATTATTTTACTAGTTATATTTGATGTTTTGTGGATCTACACTGGAATTCTATACGCTTCTACAGGATTCATGCCATACCATGGAGAGATGATTGGGATGACCATTAATCAAGTAGGCGCTTTCAATGAAGACCTGAAGGTTCTTCTTATGTTTGTTATACGATACAATGGATTTTTATTTATCCATAATGGGATAATGGGATTATATGTACTCTATGTTGGTTTCCAAAAGAAGGAAAAGTGGGCTTGGGTATATGTCTTACTTTCGGGTATCCTCACACTTTTTCCGTTGATGGGACTTTTCATATCGGTTAACTGGGGCTTGAATGCACCAGTCCCAAACATTATAATAATTATGATTCCATGGATTTTAGCATTAGGCATTTCTTATAAGGAATTTTTCGGAGAATAAATAAAGGACAGATAAAATGAAAGTTAAAAAAAAACTATTTCAATCTTAAATTTTTTCTTTTTTTAATTTATTGTAAAAATCCAATACTGATTTATGTCGCTCTTTACCAATTGTTTTTGAATACTCTAAAAACATTTGCTCATTTAATTTCAGAATCTTATTTTCAAGATGTTCAATTATTTGGATAATTCCACCTTTATTTTCTAATGTGAATCCAATGGTACGAAAAATGCCAATGGCACCAAGAGCATCCAATTTATCTGCGTCTGAAAGTATTTTTGCTTCAAGGGTTTGAGCAATGATTTTATTTGAAAATGAATGAGCTCTGATTGAATGAATTATATTATCGAATTCATCTTGACCAATACTTACTCCATTTGAAGTTAAGAAATCTTTTGACATATCTGCGGATATCTCAGCATGATTTCTCTTTAGCTTATCGGTTTTTTCATGAATTCTGCCTACATCATGTAAAAAAGCAGCAATTTGCAAGACTTTCAAATTAGCATTTAACTTTTTTCCAATTTTAACACAAGTATGATACACCCTTTCAACATGTGCATAACCATGAATATCATTCTTTTCAGAATTTTCTACTGCAAATTTCCTCACTATTGAAATTAGGTTGTCATCTGTCATGAAAGATAGATTCTTTTATTGTGCACCTATATATATTAAATATAAATCTATTTTTAAGCTTGAAAATTTCCCTATTAATAAAAAATAAAATGAGTAAGTATGGTAGAATTTGAAGCAGACCTAGGACAAGCATATTTCTTAATGTTTGTTGGTGCCGCAGGAATGATTATTATTGGTTTATATGTCTTAATTAAGATTTTATTGTATATTAGAAGGAAAAAAAAAGATTCTGAAAAGAGAGTAGAATAACCTCTAATTCAGGACTTTCCTAATTTAGAATTCAGAACTATATTATTTGATACGTTTTTTATATTTTAAAATAAAAAATATCTAAAGATTTAATTAGTGAATGTGAAACCTACCTATTTTTTGATAAATTATCACATGAACATTAAAATTACTAATTTTACCTAAAATTCTGTTATTCTTATATAATAATTATGAGGTGAAGAATTATGGATCAGACATTTGAAGAAAAATATGAAGATGTAGAAAATAGGTATATAGGGGAAAGAACCTGTCCTGAGGCATATTCCTGCATAGAAGACTATTTGTATTTCTTAAGTTTAGCCCTACCATTTGTAATTTAAGAACTCCTGGATTAAACTAGAATAAACAAGTATTACTTAACTTTCCTTATTCACTATTTTTCGAATTATTGATAATAGAACCAAAACTGTCAGATTTGTGAATTAATTTCTTAGATCTCTTATCGAAAACTGCTTCAAACGAATAAGCAGATCCAGAGGCATAAGCTTCAGCAAGAAATAATTTTACAGTAATCCAATATTCATTATGTTGAAATAATGGGATAATAGCTTCCCATTTTAAGAAAAATAGATAATCTTCGCTTAAAGTTAGCGCTTTTTCGTAAAATTCCATTTCTTCAGAATTTTTTTTAATCTCACTTTCTATTATTTGAACCGTTTTTGAAGAAAAAATCGATTTTTTGGATAAATTAAAGCTAATTTTAGAATCTGAATTATGATTTTCATAAATGAAATAAGAAAATGGTAATATACCTGGAACCATCTTAACATTTGTTGGCATATGTGCTTGAATCCAAATTTTCATTAAGGCTCTATAACTTAAATATCCCAAATAGCAAATTAAAAAGTAATTAGTTAAATCAGAATAATAAATCTCTGGAGAAATGAAACGTATAATCATATAGAATATAATAATAATACCAGAAATAAGAGCCAATAAGGGATTTATTGCTCGATCGATAAAAAAGCGAAATCTTTTTTTCGAGAAAGGATAGAATAATGGGATTTTAGAGGCTGCTAAGCCATCTAAAATAACATGAAGGCTATAAAAAAGAAATGCAATTAGCCATACAAGAAAAAAAGAAGCTCCTGTAATCAATGAAAAAATTAAGGCAACAGGTGCAGAAACTATTAAAGCAGCAAAAAAAGAATGAGAAACGCCTTTATGAGATAATAATTTTGACCTCCGAACTTTGCGAAAAAATCCTAAAAATACATCAAAATCGGGTATAAAAGCCATAACAACTGCTAAGATTATAAACTCTTGACCTAATGAATTTAGTGCGAAAGCCGCAATAAACGCCCCAATCAACAAGTGAGAAAAGAAATCCATATCTATCTCTCTATATAGAGAGATAGATATGGATTTCTTTTCTCACTTGTTGATTGGGGCGTTTATTGCGGCTTTC
>Ga0114923_10003521_pt1 | contig 10568 bp, 11 predicted proteins | sample SumtaG_FD_89578 | JGI IMG/M metagenome (GOLD analysis project Ga0114923, IMG submission 89578) | Deep subsurface microbial communities from Indian Ocean to uncover new lineages of life (NeLLi) - Sumatra_00157 metaG | ecosystem: Environmental > Aquatic > Marine > Oceanic > Sediment | place: near...
TCAAATTAAAGCGAAAGATCAAGATATATTGCGCCTAAAAGATCAAAATAAAGAACTTAAAGAGCAAATTAAAGAACTTATTGAAACAAAAGAGATTGATGAATCTCGGGCCATGACGGATAGCCGGTATAATTTGGGGCTATATCAAGATGGTTCTTTAGTTGCTCATGTGTCGAAACCAATATTTATCGAGGAGAATAAAACTTGGATTTTCCCAACCATAAAAACCATATTACGAGCATTAGACATGGAACACAGTTTTGAATTTCGAAATTGGATAATTATGTGTAGTGGCAATCCAAGTGCAAGTATAGAAATGGGTGCAGAGACGGTTACTTATAAAGATGTTGAATGTCAAATCACAGGCAAGAGATAGGTTTAGAAAATAAACATTTTATTGGCAAGCATTTGGCTAGCATGCACTGTTGTTAGGAAGTTTAAGTAATTGATTTATTTGGCTAAGTTTGAAAATTTAATTTTCTTCATTTCGGCTAGCATTTGGCTAGTAACAAATGTTATGATGAGGTTTAACTAATTGATTTATTTGACTTAATTTGGTGAATTGATCTACTTCTTTTACCAACCAAAATATTTAAATGTTGCGGGTGAATTAGCTCGTACCCTGGGACGTTACGGGGAAGCCGAACCTCTTTTGAAACTGGCATTGGAGATTTGGGAAAAGGTTCTCGGACCCAATCATCCAAACTTGGTGATAGGTCTTTTAAATTATGCTTACATGCTGAGGGAGATGGAAAGGGGGGAAGAAGCCGATCGGTTGGAAAAACGGGCGAAGGCGATCCGGGAAAAGCACGCCCAACAGAACCCACCCAACTAACACCCACTCCTGTCCCTCAAAATCCAAACATTCTCAACAGACCTGATATGACAACCTATCTTTTTAAAAGTTTCTCAAAAAATTGTAAAAATCTCCCGTTTTTCCATCATGGGTCAAATTGTCTCGGGAGGGAAAGTAAGATCCTTAAGTCGGTCTTCGGAGATGGCCTGGCGGATGGTTTGCATCAGGTTCATGTAGAAGTGGACATTGTGAAGGGTGTTAAGGCGGAGGACCAGAATCTCGTCAGACATGAACAGGTGCCGGAGGTAGGCCCGGCTGAAATTTTTGCAGGTGTAGCAATCGCAGTTCGGGTCGACGGGGTTCTTGTCGGTCCGGTGGGCGGCGTGTTTGATGACGATTTTTCCCTGGCTGGTAAAAAGCGTTCCGTTTCGTGCGTTTCGGGTAGGGATCACGCAATCGAACATATCGATCCCCAGTTTCACCGATTCCAACACGTCCGACGGGGTTCCCACACCCATCAGGTACCTCGGTTTGTCCGAGGGCATGAAAGGCTCGGTAAACGAGACCAGATCGAACATCATTTTCCGGGACTCGCCGACACTTAATCCTCCAATGGCGAACCCGCCGAAGTCCCGGGAACAGATCTCCTTCGCGCTTTGCTCCCGTATCTCTTTAAACATTCCCCCTTGAATGATTCCGAATAAGGACTGCTGATCGTTCTTTTTATGTTTCAGGCACCGGTCCGCCCACCGGGTGGTTCGATCCGAGGCAACCGTGGCATAATCGGCCGTGGAAGGGTAGGAGACCGGTTCGTCGAATGCCATGATCACGTCCGCGCCCAAACCCTCTTGGATCTCCACGGCCCTCTCAGGAGTAATCAGATGACTGGATCCGTCCAGATGGGACTGGAAGGCCACTCCCTCTTCGCTGATTTTTCGAAGGGCACTCATACTGAATACCTGGTACCCGCCGCTGTCGGTCAATATGGGACCATCCCAACCCATAAACCGATGGAGACCGCCGAATTGCTCGATCACCTCCAGCCCTGGTCTAAGGTAGAGGTGGTAGGTGTTAGCCAGGATCATCTGTACGGAGTTTTCTTGTAGATCCAATGGGGAAAGGGTTTTCACCGTGGCCTGGGTACCCACCGGTATAAACGCCGGGAGATCCACTGTTCCATGGGGAGTTGCCAATCGACTCAACCGAGCACGGGTTTCCCGGTCCGTCTTCATAACGTGGAATTGGACGTTTGAGGAACCCAACTTCAAATATCCCAACAGGTAAACCGAAAGTCAGATGAATTCGAAAGAGGAAAAATGGAGAAGGGGTTTGTGGATAGACTCACACGGACGGTTAAAAAGCCCCGATGACCGTCTTGATGTCGTCCTCGTCAAACAAGATACCGGCGCCTGCGATGTAGGATCGGACCTCCTGGTTCACCAATTCGTCTACGCCGGTATAAAAGTAGAGATATTTCTGGAATCGCCACTTGGCGATCAGCTTGATTTCCGGATCGGGGGAACTGTCGTCGTATCCGTGCAGGTTAAAAATATCGGCGGAGAAGATCAGCCGGTCTCTCCAAAAGAAAATATCGATACCGGCACCCGCGCTCGATTCCTCAATACCTCCACGAAGCCCGATGTCGCCGAACCGTTTGGCCATCATCGCGGTGATCAGGATTCTCCCAAAGCTGGACCGGTTCTCCTCTGAGCGGTCCCGACGGACGTCTTCGGAGACTTCCAGTAAATAATATTTGTCTTCCCTGGGTTGAAGCCGAACGGTGAAGAAGGATTTGCTCTCATCCTCGTCGAATTGAAATTCGGACCGGGCCCCTATCGAGGTTTTAAAAGTGTCCACCTTACCGACAAACGATTTGGCACCGATCAACGTGTCGTTCAGGTTTTCGTACACCTCTTCGTCCGTGACCAGTTTCCCGATGGTTCCTTCGCCCTCGTTGATTCTCATGGCCACCTGGTTCAGGTTATCCGTCATGGTCGCCATATGCTCCGTGGCGATTCGAACGTTCTGCATTGTGACGCGAAGGTCTTCCCGGTTTTCGGTCACCACGGTGTTCATGTTCCCCGCCATGGCACCAACGTTCGTAATTCCTTCCCGAAGGTTATCCCGGTTCTCATCCAGCATACCCCGCAGGTTGGCCGTCACTACCCGGAGATTTTCCACAATCTCCGGCGCACTGTCTGCCAGGGGATTCGTAATCTTCACGAAATTATCCATGGTGGTATTAAACGATTTCTGGTTTTCCGTCAGGACAATGCTGAGGGATTCCATGGCCGTATCCAGATTTATGATGATGTTTTCCAGTCGTGCCTGGTTGCCCGCGAGGAGCAGGTCCATGCTTTCCGTGGCCGATTCCAGGTTTCCAAGGATGGCATGCATCCTCTCTTCCCCTTCCTGGGTACCAAAAACATTACGGAACGATTTAGTGACCGCACGGATATCATCCATTCCGGCACTCAAATTGGTGATTAAATCGTCCATTCCCGCCGCTTTTTCGCTTCTGGCCAGGATGTCCCCATCGCCCAAGGGTGGACGACCCGGGGTTCCGGGAATGATTTCGACGTATTTTTCTCCTAGCAGTCCATCGGAGCGGACGGTGGCCGTGGAGTCATCCGGGATTTGAACCCCTTGTTCGATAGAGATATTTACTCGCGCGCGGTTATTTTCGAGTAAAATTTCGGAGATTTTGCCGATGGGCACACCGGCCAGTTTGACGATAGACTGTTCCTGGACTCCGGCAATGGAGTCGAAGAACACGGTGATCTGCTCCTTTTCACCGTCTTGGAAGAGGGTCAAACCGGTAAGCCGAAAGGAGAGATAGAAGAGGATAATAATACCTCCTAAGACTACAATCCCCACCTTGGTTTCCGGGGTCATAAATTTCACGGCTCTCCCCCTAACTTGTTGAACCGGAAGTTGTATCTTGAGTCTTCCGGATAATGCGGCCGATTTCCACGAAGTTTTCCACGACGGGGTTATCGGAAAACATTATTTGGTTGGGCGTCCCTACTTCAACGATTTTCCCATTATATAGCATAGCAATCCGATCGGCAATTTTATTCGCACTGACCATATCGTGTGTAATTACTACCGACGTACATTTGAGTTTATGGGCCATTTCCAAGATTAAGTTATTGATTACATCGGCCCTAATTGGATCCAACCCGGTCGTAGGTTCGTCATACAATAATATCTCCGGTTCCATGGAGATGGCCCGGGCTAATCCCACCCGTTTTTTCATCCCCCCCGACAACTCGGATGGCATCATGTCCTCTACTCCCGGCAGTCCTACCATTTCAAGCTTTTGTTTGACCATGTCTCGAATTTCCGATTTTTTCCAATTGGTATGCTGCTCGATGGGGAAACCGACATTTTCTCCAACCGTTAGGGAATCGAACAGGGCGGAGTACTGAAACAACATCCCGAATTTTCGCCGGAGACGATCCAACTCCTGATTTTTCAATGATGCCACTTCCACCCCGTCCACCAACACTTTTCCTTGGTCGGGTTTTAAAAGCCCGATTATATTTTTGATGAGTACGCTTTTCCCGACACCACTTCCACCGATAACCACCATGGTTTCGCCGGTTTGAATTTCCAGGTTGGTCCCGTCTAACACTTTGTTGTTACCAAAACTTTTATGTAAATCGATAACCTGGATCACGTCAGAAAATTTCCCGTCCGAGAAGGAGAGCCGTCAGGATGTAGTCGTTGATCAATATGGAAATAGAAGCGATCACCACCGCCCTTGTGGTGGCTTTTCCGACGCCTTCCGCGCCCCCTTCCGTATAGAACCCTTGGTGGCATCCCACCACGGCAACGATATTTCCGAAAACGAGAGCCTTAATCAATCCACTGGTTACGTCGTTCATTTCCAACAATTCAAACGTTTTTTCTACATATAGGTTGGGGTTGATGTCTAGCAAGAAAACGCTGACAAAATACCCGCCCAACATTCCCACGGCATCGGCAAAAATCACGAGAATCGGCATCATCAAGGTGCAGGCCACAACCCGGGGAACGATTAAATGTTTGGTGGGATTGGTGGCCATGGTGTATAACGCGTCGATCTGTTCGGTCACCTTCATCGTGCCAAGTTCCGCCGCCATGGAGGATCCAACCCGTCCGGTTACGATCAACCCGGTTAACACTGGTCCCAACTCCCGAGTCATGGACAATGCGACGATACCGCCGATCATCGATTCCGCCCCGAACCGGCTTACTCCCGTATGCGTTTGAAGGGCAACCACCATGCCGGTAAAAATCGATGTGATCAAAACGACCGGAATGGAGCTGACCCCGATCTCGGACATCTGTTCAAAAATGGCCCGGATTCGGAGTGGGGGTTTAAACATCCAATAACAGGTTTCGGTAATGATCAGAGCGATCTGACCAACGATCTGGGCAAACCGAAGAAATCCCGAACCGAGAGTATCAATCCCTGCGACAATCATTTTTTATTTTGGCAGAGGATCGTCCGGTTTCCCTTGAGGAATACTCTGGGTATCCGGGCAGAGATGTTGGTCAGGATTTCATAGGGAATGGTCCCCAGCTTTTCGGCCCAGTCGGACGCGGAAATTCGTTTCCCGTTTTCCGAGCCGATTAAAATGGCGGAATCGTTGATCCTCGCTTTGGGATTGTCAGTGATGTCAACCATCAGGTTATCCATGCAAATGGTTCCCACCTGGGATACCATTTTGCCGCGGATGATGGCTTGGCACTGATTAGAGAGAGCCCGGTTGATTCCATGGGCGTACCCTGCGGTCAAAACCCCGATCCGTCTTTTGGAACCTGCCCGATACCCGTTCCATCCATACCCGACACCTTCCCCTTTTCGAATTTCCTGGATTTCGATAATCCGAGTGTTCAGGTTCATGACCGGTTTCAATTTCACTTTATCGGATTTGAAGGGGAGGTATCCGTAAAGCGCGATTCCAGGACGGACAGCGGTGTAATGAGACGCTGGAAAATTAAGGATGGCCGAACTGTTGGCGGAATGGATCCTGGGAATATCGATCCCATTTTTGCAGAGGAGTTTCTGGATCTGGTTGAACATCAGGATCTGTCTTTTGGTGAGGGAGTTTTCGATGTCATCGGCGCAGGCAAAATGGGTCATCAACCCATCCACCTCAATGTTTTTTATTTTTTTGATCTCTTTAAAGAATTGGAGCACCTTCTGGGACGGGAGCCCAAGCCGATTCATCCCGGTATTCACTTTGACGTGGATTTGTATTTTTTTCTTTTTGGCGGCTTTGGACAGCTTTTTGACCTGGGTAATGGAGGTAATGACCGGAATCAGGTCGAACTGAACGACACGAGGTATGTCCCCATCCAACATTCCATCCAAAAGCAGGATATCGAGATCGATCCCGTGGTGTCGGAGAAGTTCGCCCTCCTCAGAAAGTCCCACCCCCAAGATTTTGATCCCCATTTTTTTGAGGTCCCCGGCCAGGCAGGGAAGACCGTGTCCATAGGCGTCGGATTTGACCACAGGAATAATTTCCACCTTTTTGCCCACCACTTTTCGGATTTCCTTAATGTTATGGGCAAAGGCATCCAGATTATCTCGGCCACCGTAGAGAATCCCTGTTTCATTCTGTTTCTATGAACTCCTCTTCGATGAGGGACATGGAATCGAATCGAGTAAACTGTTTGAAAAATGCCAGGTGGACGGTACCCACGGGTCCATTCCGCTGTTTTCCGATAATCAATTCCGCTTTATTGATCAAATCCTGATCGTCAGGATTGTAAAATTCCTCACGATATACGAATACCACCACATCCGCGTCTTGCTCGATCGATCCCGATTCCCGCAGGTCCGATAACTGGGGCCTGCGGTCGGACCGCTGTTCGGGGCCGCGGCTTAATTGGGACAATACCACGACGGGAACATGTAATTCTTTGGCCAGGGCTTTCAGAGACCGGGTCATTTCTCCAATTTCCAAAACCCGGTTGTCGTATCGAATGTTACTCCGGATCAATTGCAGGTAATCGATAATGATCAGATCCAATCCCTTTTCGGCCATTAATCGCCGGGACTTGGCCCGGATTTCAAGGACCGTTAGGGCGGCGCTGTCGTCGATATAAATCTCCGTGTCGTTCAGCACCCCGGCGGCAGTGGTCAGTTTAGGCCAGTCCGCCTTGGCCATCCACCCGGTCCGGACTCCTTGAGCGTTGACCCGTGCTTCGGAACAGAGCATCCGGAGTACCAACTGCTCTTTGGACATTTCCAGGCTGAAAATGGCCACCTTTAACTCGGCGTGGATTCCGGCGTACTGGGCAATATTGATCGCCAACGCGGTTTTTCCCATCGAGGGTCGACCGGCAATTACAATCAACTCTCCCGATTGAAGTCCGGCCGTTTTTTGATCGAAATCTTTAATACCGGTCGGGACGCCGGTGACTTGTTCTTTTCTTTCGAACAGCTTCTCGATGGTTAAGAAACTTTCTTTCAACACCGATTTGAGCCCCGTGAACCCCTGATTGATTTTATGTTGGGCAATATCGAAAACCTGGGATTCGACCCGATCCAGGAGGGAGTCCACGTCTTCATTTTCATCGTAGCCCCGGTTCACCGTCTCCGTACCCACCGAGATCAAACGGCGCAAAAGAGCTTTTTCCTTGACGATTTTGGAATGAGAATTAATGTTTGCTGCAGTTGGGAGAGAATCCACCAGGGCGGACAAATAATCCAAACCACCCACGTCCTCCAACTGATCCTTTTGTTTTAATTCATTGGACAGGGTAATCAGGTCGATCGGCTCGTTCTTTTCAAAAAGGGAAAGAATAGCCAAATAGATTTTTTTGTGGGAAGGTTTGTAGAACGAAGTTTCATCTGGGAGAATTTCTATGGCCTGAGGGAGTGCATCATTTTCCAGAAGAATGGCTCCCAAAACACTCTGCTCCGCCTCGATGTTTTGAGGAATGACCTTTTGTACGGATATGTCCGTCGCCATATCCTTCTTCCCCCCCAGATAAATTATGTCGTTGATTCTTGTCCCGTTTCCGGCTTTTTGCCTTCTCCCTCTTCTCCGATGGAGGCTTCCCTCTCCACGATGACGGTTACCTCCGCGGTCACGTTCGGATGAAGTTTAATAGGCACTTTGGTTTCGCCCAGAGATTTAATCGGGTGTTCCAAATCGATTTTTTTCCGGTCAAATTCAATGCCGGCGTTTTGTAACTCTTTCCCAATCTCTTTCGAGGTCACGGATCCGAAGAGACGGTCCCCCTCCCCGACTTTTCGGGTGAAGGCGCATTTTATCTTTTCGATTTTTTGTTTCAGGAGTTCCGCGTCCCCGCGGGTTTTCTCCAACCGCCGCTGGACGTATCTCATCCTCTCTTCCATCATGCGTCGGTTTTGAGAATTGGCCAGGAGGGCGAACCCTTTGGGAATCAGGTAATTTCTTCCATACCCGCCGGCCACAGTTACCTCGTCGCCCAATTTTCCCAATCGGCTGACGTCTTCTTGCAGAATTAGTTTCATTTCCTTTCCTCTACATTAACCTTTCTGTTGTTGAACGGATCCACCCGGTCCAATCGGGACCTTACGAAGTTTTCGAAAATCGGCCCACATGTCGAAGAGCCCTAGTCCGGTTAAAGCCATGACAAAAATCGGGAAAAAGGGAGTGACCAAAAGGAGTCCGAGAAACAGGAACCGATATAGATTGGGGACCATCGCCTTGTTCAAGAAAAAGAGGAGAATAGATACCCCCTGGGTCATGTATACCGCAAGGAACAAGATCAGAAGATTTAACCCGATGGCGTTGAACACGCTTCCAGGCATTAATATGAAAGTTCCGGAGATGATAAATCCCCAAATGAATTTATCGGGAAGCATCCAGTGGGTGGGATTTCGGGAATCGCCGATTTCCTCCGCCCGGACTCGTAACCAAAGGTATTTAAACATTAAGTAATTCATCAAGATAGCCACACCCGACCCCACGGTAATCAAGGCCGGAAGGGAATTAAATAAAAAGGTTTTTACGGATTGGGCGTATTCGACCACGATCGACTCATTTTTAGGATCCATTTCCCGATACGGCTGCAGGTTTTGGTTCACATTGATGTGAATCTGGTTTTTTAGAAACTCGATGGGGTTAACGTCCAAGATGGAGAAAAGCATCAAAAAAACCACGAAACCCGCGGAAACGGATACGAAGACACCGAATAAAACAGTCTGCTCAATTTTATATTTTCTGCGGAACGATTCCGCCAGGATGACGGTGATCAATCCATATTGAATCAGAAAAAGGAGACCGGAAACCCCGCTTCCCACGAATACCAAAAATACAGTCAACCCGGCAATCACGGAGACACCCACACGTTTTCCATGAACCAGGTAAATATAAATAAGCGGAATGGGGGAGAAAAGACTAATCAGAACCCCCAACGGAAAGACGTAGTAAAAACTGAAAAACATGAAACAAGAAAGGCCCGCCAACAAAAAAATCCCCAACGGTACTTTTTGGGGGAATTGTTCCAGGGTTTCGCTCATGGCCTATTGGTTTCTAATTGGCGGACATTGGACCCCAATGTCCGAGTTATGTTCAAACTTATTGCCGATCGATGGTAAACGGAATAAAGGCAATATTTCGGGCACGTTTAATGGCCACGGTCATTTGCCGTTGATGTTTGGCGCAATTTCCGAGGATCCGGCTGGAAATAATTTTCCCTCGCTCGGTCACCAAGTTTTTTAGCGTTTTTACGTCTTTGTAGTCGATGAATTCGATTTTATCGACGCAAAATCTGCAGATTTTTTTTTGTAGAAACCCACGTTTTCTCTTTTTTTTCTCCATTAATTCATTCCCTATATAAATTAAATAGTAAAACGATCTGTTTCCAATCGGAATTCGGTTTTTCTAAAAACCTAAAACGGCACCTCGTCATCCGTCGGTCCTGATTCGGATTTATTAAAACCTTCTTCTTCCTGCACAGTATTGTCCGAAAATTTGGCGTCTCCCGATTTGGAAAGAAACTGAACATTCACGGCGGTCACGTCCAATTTACTCCGTTTCTGACCTTCATTGTTTTCCCAGGTCCTGTGTTTTAATCGGCCCTCAACAAAAATCGGGCTTCCCTTGTTCAGGTATTGGGAGCAATTTTCCGCGGTCTTTCCCCAAACCGTAATATCGACAAAACAGACGTCGTCTTTCCACTCGTCCCCTTGTTTATATCGATTATTGACGGCAAGGCCCAACGTCGCCACCGCCGATCCGCCCGGGGTATATCGAAGCTCCGGGTCCCGGGTTAAATTTCCCATTAGCATGACTTTATTCAGGCTAGCCATCGGAAGACTCCAAAGAAACTTTTTCTCTCGGTGCTTTTTCATCTTCCTTCATGGGTCCCGACTCTTCAGATCTGTCGTATTCTCTTCTGGGTTTTGATTCCAAATAAGAACCACTAACGGAGGCTTTTTGAGCCAATTCCGTCAAACAGATGGTTTGGAATTTTATGATTCCGTCTCTAAACCGGTAATGGTGATCAAGCTTGGCAACCAGTTCGGGTTGACCGGTAAATCGAATCAAAACGAAGATGCCATATCGTTGTTTTTTAACATGATAGGCAAGGCGTCGTTTGCCCCATTTTTCCACGTGGGAAATTTCTGTATTTTCCTTTTTCAGTAATTTGGTAATTTTAGAAATTTCCGCGTCGACCGTTTCGTCGGAAGATTCGGGGTTTAAAATGAAAATGCTTTCGTAGTTTCGCACTTGGGTCTCCTTATGGCCTTTTGGCTTCCGAGTCCTTGCCTCGAAAA
>Ga0114923_10003522_pt1 | contig 10568 bp, 5 predicted proteins | sample SumtaG_FD_89578 | JGI IMG/M metagenome (GOLD analysis project Ga0114923, IMG submission 89578) | Deep subsurface microbial communities from Indian Ocean to uncover new lineages of life (NeLLi) - Sumatra_00157 metaG | ecosystem: Environmental > Aquatic > Marine > Oceanic > Sediment | place: near...
AAGAGCAATAAAAAGGCGACCTAAAAATTATCAGTTACTAACTAAACCAAGACATGAATTTAGAGAAATACCGCACAGACATAAATATCGAAAAAATTTAGCCTTTTCTTAGTGACATTCTTGCCTGTCCCCGTATTTTGTCCCCGTATTTAAGCGCAGGAGGATATCTGGCAAGAAAAAGAAAAAAGATTGACAAAACAACTTGAAGCCGGGTACTACTCTACTATGTGGTCAGGTAATTAATCCCGGGAGCTTATTCCCCCAATATGTTTTTTAGAAATTTGACTTTTATCCCTTGATGTATTATACTTTTATTTTCAGGTAAGTCGAGCCGGACAATGTTTAGAAAGAGGAAAACATCTGAGTTGGCTGATCCAAAAGGTGTGAGTACTCCTCAGCGGCGCGAGCTTATGAAAAAATTAGAACCAGCAATGATTTTTTCAATAATCATATTGATGTTAGGCCATAAAAAACAGGAGGGGAAATGCCTGAGATAGCAAGATTTTACGGGATAGTCATCAAATTGTTCTTTGGTGATCATCCTCCACCCCATTTTCACGCAGTTTATGGTGAATATGTAGGGTTGTTCAACATTGATACCCTTGAAATGATAGAGGGGGATTTGCCCAATAGAGCCAGGAAAATTGTTCTTGAGTGGGCATCTTTGAACAAAAACGATTTAAAAAAAATGTGGGATGTCCAGGAGTTTCATAAACTCCCGCCATTGGAGTAAAAAATGAATTATCCAAAAGTGCGATCAGCAAAGGCAATTGATGATCATACCCTGCTGGTAGAATTTAATAATCGTCAAAAGAAAAAATACGATGTCTCACCGCTGCTGCAAAGGGAAATGTTCTTACCTTTAAAGAATCCTGCATTCTTTAAGGCAGTGAAGGTAGAACAAGGTGGTTATGCGGTGGTATGGAATAATAATATCGATATTAGTGAGTATGAGTTATGGAGTAATGGTCAAGAACTACCCTAATAAATGGTAAAAAAAGGGAGAAAAGGGGGGGCAGGCGAATAAATGTCTCTCTGGCGAAAAGGATCGAAAATTTATATTTTTTGGTTGGAATTTTATAGCATTCCGTCGATTCCTTATGATAAAATGTGTGTGTATCATTTGACAAAGAAAAAAAGTCAAATGATCGAAGCTGTGCGCGAGGACATCTAAAGTTTGGTGAAGATGGGAAGTAAAGGGGCCAGGCCGGAAATATACATTTTTCTTAATCATGGAAAATATGTTACTGGAAATAGGGAGGAAAGTCAATGGATGAGCTGAAAATCCACCAGCGGTTTTTTTTACCACGAAGGGCACGAAGGACACGAAGGAAGGAAGACAGAGGACAGGAGCCTCTCCCGGAAACGATGAAAAGGGTGGGAGTTGAAGGCTTCCCTTCTATCTAAATACGAATTCTCTTATATGCATATTATAATTAGTATTTATATACATTTTACTATGAATCTTATCTCTATAAGAAGCCTTCTGAATGGCCCGCAGGGCCTTAATAGGTTGCAGATGCCATCTGCTACATGAAGCCGACTTCGCGGCAGTGACAGATCATTTTGCCTATGTACTGCTCCGTTACTTGCCGCCACTGAAACCCCAACTGCTGCAAAATCCTGTCCGTCCTGTCCGAGACGATTATATTCCAGGTGCGCCGGTCCACTTGCTCAAACATCTCCATATGCAGCAAAAAACGGTCGATGACCTGGCGGTTCGCTTTCTCTTCCAATAAGTCCTTTAAGCGATCAAAAAATTGCACCATTGTCACCACTTCTACTTTTTTTCCACTCTGCCCCAGGTGCTTCGCTAATATCTCTATTGAAAACCTACACCGGTTTTCCAGGTGGAAAGCCTCATTAAAAAACCCCTTTCTTGTCATTAATAAAACCAGGGCTTCGGCAGCCTGATCGATGAACATCATGTCTTCTACCATCTCCCCTTGCACGGGCACCATACCCAAAGATGCATAGGTTTTGATTGTGGCATAAAAGGCATTGTCTGCGATATTTTCCTGGAATTTCCCGGTTCCGGAGTGGCCGGCCAGGTTCCCTACCCGGTAAACCGGGACGTTGAGTCCTTTTGCCCGGTATTCCAGCACTTTCTTCTCCGCCTCGAACTTGGTTCGGGCATAAACATTTTCATTGCGCTGCCCTTCATCATAATGATACTCCGTATATAACTTGATGCTCTCACTTTCGATATAACCCCTGCCCACACTGATAGTGGAAATGTGATGAAAATCTTTTTTGTGGGAGTTTAAGGCAAATTTAAGCAAGTTCTCCGTGGCTTTTACATTGTCTTGGTAAAAATCTTCATACTTGCCAAAGTGTTTCACATTGGCCGCCGAATGTACCACCGCCTCTACCGTCCGGGCCAGTTTTTCATAGAAGTCTCCAGGTATCCCCAGGTCTTCACGCCTTAAATCCCCGGGCACAATGTTCAATCGCTGCCGGTTTTTTTTATAAAAATCCTTGCCGAAATAATATAGAAATTTCTTCTCTAACCGCTCTTGCGCTTTTTCTTTATTACCTCCCCTGATCAGTAAGTAGAGGTCCGCACCGGTCTGCTTTAACATTTCAAATACAAGATATGCGCCAAGGTAACCGGTAGCTCCGGTTACCAGCACCCGCCGGTAGTTTTTTACTTCTTGCAAACCCGTTAATGTTTCTTTTTCTATCCTCTTTTGATAGGCCTTTTGCTGTTTCTCCAGCAATCGCAGCCGCTGCCGGTCGATCTTGCGGCTTTTACCGGCCTGTAAAAAGCTATTCTTTATTTGTTCGATTTTTTTTGCCAGGTTGTCTTTTTTCAAGGTGATATGACGGGCCAGCTCAGCGGCGGTGGGATACTGAAAAACCTGGTCAATGGTAATATCGAATTCCCGGATCAGTATAGACACCACCTGCATGGCCTTCAATGAATTACCGCCGATTTCAAAAAAATCATGGTTGATTCCAATGGAAGTATAACTGTCCACCAGGTCTCTACCTAAAACCTCTGCCCATACTTCCACTAATTTTTGTTCTATTTCATTTGTGGGTGCCACATAGATTTCATTTGATAGGAATGCCGGCTCAGGCAACGCCCGGTGGTCGATTTTGCCGTTGGCTGTTAAGGGAATTTTTTCTATAGGTACAAAATAATCAGGAATCATGTAACCGGGCAAGGTTAAAGAAAGATATTCACGTACTTCTGCTCCAACGTGCCCTGCCGCAACGTAAGCACAAAGGTACTTATCCCCATTTTCAGCTTCTTTTGCCAGCACCACAGTTTCTTCTATTTGACCATGTTTTAATAATTGATTTTCGATTTCTTCCAATTCGATGCGAAATCCTCTTATTTTGACCTGCTGATCCATTCGCCCCAGGAATTCGATGTTACCATCAGGAAGCCACTTTGCAAAATCACCGGTTAGGTAAAGTGAAAGGTGAAAGGTGAAAGGTGAAAGGAAAAAAAACTTGCCTGACCCCTTTTTTCCCCCTTCGTGTCCTTCGTGTCCTTCGTGGTTAAAATCAATAAACTTTTCTGCGGTCAATTCCGGTCTATTTGAATACCCCCTGGCAACACCGTCACCACCCACCACCAACTCACCGGGAACACCAACCGGCTGTAGATGCCCATGCCCGTCTACAATATAAGCGGTTGAATTGGCTATGGGTTTACCAATGGGTATACTTTCGTTATACTCTTTATCGATCAGATATGTAGTGGAAAAGGTAGTATTTTCCGTGGGGCCGTACCCGTTGATCACATTTAATCCCGGATACTTTTCCCTTACCCGGTTGATATGATAAGGTGAAAGTACATCGCCTCCGACCAGTAGGTTTTTCAAGCCGGCAAATATCTCTATGTCTGCCATGGAAACCTGGTTAAATAACGGCGATGTCATCCAGAGAGTAGTGATGTCATCGTTTCTTACCGCTACTTTTAATGTTTCCACGGAAACGATTTTCTCTTTTTCCAGTAAATAGAGGGTGAGACCATTTAATAAAGCTCCCCAGATTTCAAACGTGGAGGCATCAAATTCCAGCGCACCGGTCTGCAATACCCGGTCCCCTTTGTTGAACTCGACATAATCGGTATTCTTTACCAGCCGGACAACGTTACGGTGGTTTACCATTACGGCTTTGGGTTTACCGGTGGAACCGGAAGTGTAGAGGATGTATACAAGACGTGCGGAATGATTCGGTTTTTCGATGAATGATGAATGATGAAAAGAAACTTTGGGCGAACACAGAGGTTCGCCCCTGCATGAATCAATTACCTCGACATCCCCGGTAACCAGCACTCTGGTACTGCTGTCTTTTAACATGTAATCGATGCGCTCTTTGGGATACCCGGGATCGATGGGTAAATAAGCACCGCCTGCTTTTAAGATGGCAAGAATGCCTGCAAGCTCTTGCACCGAAGACTCCGCCATGATGGCCACAATGGTATCCTGTTGAACACCTTTTTCCCTTAATAAACAGGCCGTTTGGCCGGCTTTTTTATTTAATTCCCTGAAAGTTAAGGAGATATTTTCCTTTTCGTGTAATTCGTGTAATTCGTGGGCCCCAACCACAGCGATATGATCCGGTGTTTTCTTCACCTGCCCTGCAAACAATTCATGAATGGTTTTGTCCCGGGGATATACTGCTTCGGTTTCGTTAAAATCATACAGAATTTGCAGCTTCTCCTCTTTAGATATAATTTCAATCTCCGCTATTTTTTTTCCCTCATTCTCAACAATAATGGTTAGGATGTTTTTAAAGTAAAAAATAAATCGCTGGATTGTCTCTTCCTTAAACAGTTTTGTACAGTATTCCATGCCCAGGAAGAGATCTTTGCCACTATCTACCGCGATTAAGGTGAGGTCAAATTTGGAGATGGGGCTTTCGTAGAGATAATCGTTTGTATCGCTTGTATCTATGGGCCTGTCCAATGATGGTATGGCACCCGGCTGCGGATCGATATCTATACTTTGATAATTGAACATGATATCGAACAAGGGATTACGTCCGGCATCTCTTTTGACTGCAATTTTTTCCACCAGGTCTTCAAAAGGGTAATCCTGGTTTCCAAAGGCCTCTAAAGTTCTTTTTTTAACTTCTTTTAAGAAGAAGTTAAACGGTTTCTCTTCTTGGGGGTAATTCCTTAAAACCAGGGTGTTGACAAACATGCCGATAATTTCCTGGAAGTCCGCATGACTGCGGCCGGCCACGGCAGTGCCCACAATCACCTCTCCCGTACCGCTGAGTTTTGCCAGGAATACATTAAATATTGCTAATAATACCATATAAAGAGTGGCATCTTCACTGGACGCCAGGGTTTTTATCTTCTGGGTCTCTTCTTCTGCCAGGGGAAACCCAAGGATTTTTCCTGCAAAGCTTTGCATTGCGGGCCGGGGATAGTCAAGGGGTAAATTCAACTGCGGTATCTCACCGGAAAGCTCCTTTATCCAATAAGCTTCCTGTTGTTTGCCGGATTCCTCCTGCTTCTCACTATCCTGCCATTGGGAATAATCTTTATAGTGAAGTTTTAAAGGGGGTAATTCTTTCCCTGCATATAGAGAAAGAAAATCCGTCACCAGTATCGCATGAGAAAACCCGTCCGATATAATATGATGCATGTCCAGTATGAGGATGTATTTATTCTTAGATGTATGTATCAAACCCACCCGCAGCAGCGGTTCTTGTGACAGGTCGAACGGACGAACAAATTTTGGTACAATGTGTTCAGGCTCTAAGGGCGAACACAGAGGTTCGCCCCTACTGCCCACTGGTTCATAACGCTCAATCTCAAATACCACCTTTTTATGTATCCTCTGCACAGGTTCATTATCAATCATCAAAAAGGATGTTCTAAGGCTTTCATGCCGTTCAATCAATTTCCCGGAAGTTTGTTCCAGCTTTTCAATTTCCATATCCGCTTCTAACGGCACTACCTGGGGCAGATTATAGGCAATCCCGGCACCTTCCAATTGCTGCAAGATATACAACCGCTTCTGTGCGGAAGATACAGGGTAATATTCCCTCTTTTCCACCGGTTCAATAGGTGCGTATTTATCTTCCGCTATCGCTGCCGTCTCTTTAATATAATCTGCCAATCCCCTGATGAAAGGCTGCTGAAACAATTCCCCTAAAGTGACTCTTACATCGAAGGCTTTGTGTATTTTTGATAAAAGGATAACCGCTTTTAACGAATGCCCCCCCAGATCGAAAAAATTATCCTTTACCCCCGGAGATGCAATATTTAAAACCTCAGACCATATCTCTGCCAGTTTCTCTTCGATTTCATCTGCCGGTGGTTCATATCCTGCGGGGCGATTGACCGGTATTTCCACCAGTTCCAGCACTCTTCGATCCACTTTGCCGTTTGGGGTTAAGGGCACCTTCTCCAATTGGAGAAAAACAGAAGGGATCATATAATCCGGCAGCTTGCTCTCTAAATAAGCCCTTAATTGCGGTTGGTTCACGGGTTTTTCCGAAACCACAAAAGCACAGAGATCGCTGTCCCCTTCGCTCCGTTCCCTGGCTGTGACCACTGCGTCTTTTATATCCTCATGGTTTAATAAAACACTTTCTATCTCTCCCGGCTCGATGCGAACACCCAATACCTGGATTTGATGATCTATCCTGCCGATAAATTCAATATTACCATCAGAAAGCCACCGCGCCAAATCGCCGGATTTGTATAATGCCTCCGGCGGCCAAAAACCTTTTTGTAAAAAGGTTTCTGGACTTCCAAAAACTTTTGACTTGGGGTGATTCTTGTCTGTCCCCTTTTTCTTCTTTCCCTCTTCGTGTACTTCGTGTCCTTCGTGGTAAAAAACAAATTTTTCCGCTATTAATTCCGGGTTGTTTAAATACCCCCTGGAAACTCCGTCACCCCCAACACACAATTGGCCGGATATACCGATAGGCACCAAGTTGTTTCTACTGTCTATGATATAAACTTGCTCATTGGGCATGGGTTTGCCAATGGGGATTTTATCCCATAGCCCGATATTTTCAATAGACACCTGGTAAGAAGTGGTATCCACACAACATTCGGTGGGGCCGTAAAGATTGGTAATCTTTGGACTGTTTTTTCCTTTACTCTCAAAATGATTCAAAAAACCTTCCACTATTTTCCGGGGCAATACATCCCCGGATATGACAAAATGCTTTACAAGAGGTAGTTGTTCCATACCTTGCATGTTCTCCAACAGCAGACGGATATGGGTGGGGCTTCCGTCCGATATGTCGATGCGATAGGTTTGATAAAATTCCAACAATTCCTCTCCATTGAAACGGGAATCTCCCGGTACAATATATAACGTGTGACCATACAGCAGTGCACCGAAGGTCTGCTTGATGAAGCCGTCAAAATAAAAAGGGGTGAGTAAAGCGAACCTGAGATTTTGGCTTCCTCCTTCGTGTTGTTTATAACACCTTTCCCATAAGCCCAACACCGCATTATGCACATGACGATGCTCTGCCATGATGCCTTTGGGACGGCCGGTAGTCCCGGAAGTGTAGGTGATGTAAACGATTTCATCCGAATGATGATTGATGAATGATGAATGATGAAAAGAGACTTTGGGTGAACACAGAGGTTCACCCCTACATAAATCAATTACCTCGATCTCCCCACGCAGCCCACTCACCAAAATCCTCGCATTGCTGTCTTTCAACAGGTAAGTCATGCGCTCTCCAGGATAATCCCACCCAATAGGAACATATGCACCGCCTGCTTTTAATATGGCAAACATACCGGTTATCATTTCAATCGAATTTTCCGCTTTCAATCCTACATTACTGCCGGGTTGGACACCTTTCTCTTTTAACACAACTGCCAATCGATCGGATTTTTTATTTAATTCCTTATAGGTGACACCGGTCCTTCTACCCACCACCGCAATAGCATTCGGTGTTTTTCCTGTTTGTTCTTTAAATAATTGGTGCAGTAACTTCTCCCCGGCATACGGCATCCGGGTATCATTAAATAAATACAATATCCGCTCCCTCTCTTCTATCGATAAAACGTATTCTTTTACTTTCTCTTCTTCAAAGGCATCTTCTGTCCATCCTGATTTTTTTGTTCCTGTGGGCACTTTTACTTTTTGTAACATCTTTTCAGAGACATAGGGAATTTCTTGCTGAGAAGCAGCCGCTAAACCCGGTTCCGGCAGGGATTTGCGGTCGATTTTGCCTGAAGACGTTAACGGCATCTCTTCCAATTCTACAAAATGGGAAGGCACCATATAATCGGGCAGGGTTTGAGAGAGATACTCCCGTAATTCTATTCCTCCATGCCCTGTGCGTTGCACTGTGTGCTTTGCCACAACGTAAGCGCAGAGGTATTTGTTTCTATTTTCGTCTTCTTTAGCTAAAACCACGCATTCTTTTATGCTTTCATGTCCGGCCAATCGATTTTCTATCTCTCCCAATTCGATGCGGAATCCCCGTATCTTCACCTGGAAATCTTTCCTACCGAAAAACTCTAACATCCCATCAAACAGCCATCGCCCCAGGTCACCGGTTCTGTATATTGCCTCCGGCGGCCAAAAACCTTTTTGAAAAAAGGTTTCTGGACTTCCAAAAACTTTTGACTTGGGGTGATTCTTGACTATCCCCTTTTTTCCTTCCCCTTCGTGTCCTTCGTGACCTTCGTGGTAAAAAACAAATTTTTCCGCTGTCATTTCCGGCTTATTCAAATAACCCCTGCCGACACCGATGCCGGATACCCATATCTCACCTTTGACTCTAACAGGACATAATTGCCTGTGTTCATTCACCACATAAATATTGAAATTCTGTAAAGGTTTTCCAATAGGAATACGGTCTATATTCATACCCGGTGCTTTTACCATGATATGATGGGTGATATCGTCCGATGCCTCTGTGGGACCATAGGCATTGACCATTTTAATACCGGGATATTTGCCAAACCATTTTTGGACAAGATTGGGCTTGATCTCCTCGCCTGTAACCAGGAGGTATCTTAAATACAAAGGGACACTATCTTGTTCACCCATGATATCTAACAAAAGAGAGAGATAAGAGGGCACCAGCTCAAGTATGGTTACCTGGTCTTTTACCAGGTGAGATAGGAACCGGTCCGGCTCCATTACCAGTTTCTCAGGATAGATGATGGTTTTCCCTCCCACTGTTAATGCGGCAAAAAATTGCCAGACCGATATATCAAAAGTATGGGTGGCGTTTTGAGCAATGATGCTTTTATTTGTCAATTGAAGGTCTGCGATTTTGGCATAGATATGATTCATCATGCCAATATGTTCAATGGCCGTGCCTTTGGGTTTGCCTGTAGAACCGGAAGTGTAGATAATATAGGCAAGCTCTGGCGAGCTTAAATTCGAAGTACGAAGCACGAAATCCGAAACAATATCAAAATTCAAATGTTCAAAATTCAAAACAATGGGTACGTTAATCTTGTTTCGGTCATTTGAATTTCGGTCATTTGAATTTGTTTGGTCTCTGCGCGATTTCGATATTCGAATTTCGAATTTCTTTAATAAAACTCTGGCATTGCTGTCTTTCAGCACATAATCTATCCTCTCTCCAGGGTAATCAGGATCAATAGGTAAATAAGCCCCGCCAGCTTTCCAGGTGGCCAGGATACTGATTACCATTTCAATTGAACGGTTCAGCAATATACCGACAATGGTGTCGGCTTGAACGCCTTTTTCTTTTAGCACAACTGCCAATCGATCGGACTTTTTATTTAATTCTTTATAAATAATGGATCCCTCGCCGCTAACAGCGATATTACCCGGTATTTTTTCCGCATGTTCTTCTATGAATTGACAGACGGTTTTATTGCCGGGAAAACCTGCTTTGTTATCGTTAAAATCGATTAACAATCGCTTTCTCTCCTTTTCCGACATGATCTCAATGTGGAGCAAAGGACAATCGATATCATTTAACGCATTTTGCAGTAGATGTTGGAAATGATCGAAAATACATTCGATTGTTGTTTTATGATATAAAAAGGAATTATATTCCAGGGTTCCGTCCATATATTCAGCGGTTTTGGTGAAGGTAAAAATTATATTGGGTTGAATGTCCCGGAGGTAATTCCTATCGTGAATGGCGTCCAGTAATACTGCAGCATCAAACAGGGGGAAATTCTTTTCCGATGTTTGCATGCCTAATTTATACACCAGTGTTTCAATAGGATAGTTTTGATGTTCATTGGCATCGAAGATCCTTCGACTGACTTGCATGAGAAACTCTTTAACGGTCATTTCGGGGTTTATTTGATTCCTGATTGCCAGGACTGTATTGATCAGTTCTCCTTCGACGTCTTGTTTATAGGTGGGTATGCCTATTGTAATATCCTTGCTGCAGGGGTAGGTATATTTATGAAGTAACAGCACGATCCCGGTGACCAAGATCATGTGGATCCTATAATCGGAGCCTTTGCTTAACGTTACAATCCTGGAAGAGAGTTCCGGGGAAAACCTGGAAGTCAGGATTTTTATCGTTTTTTCTCTAGAGTTGTTGTCATAAGGAAATGAACTTTTTTTTATGAATCCAGACAATTGGTTTAGCCAGTAGTCTCTTTCTTTGATATTTTGACC
>Ga0114923_10003523_pt1 | contig 10567 bp, 8 predicted proteins | sample SumtaG_FD_89578 | JGI IMG/M metagenome (GOLD analysis project Ga0114923, IMG submission 89578) | Deep subsurface microbial communities from Indian Ocean to uncover new lineages of life (NeLLi) - Sumatra_00157 metaG | ecosystem: Environmental > Aquatic > Marine > Oceanic > Sediment | place: near...
ATCAAGCAGATCATAACTGCTGAAATAGGAGATTTTTCAAAACCCATCAGAGTTACCCCTATGAGATCGCTTAACCACATACTAATTATTGCTAATAGTATAACAACAACCAAACCAGGAAAAATAGTATGAATTTTTGAAATTGGAACTCCAAATAGACTTTTCTCCAAATAATTCATTCCTTTTGCTGGGCTTTTTTCAGATTTTTCATTTTCTTCGTTTTTTCCTTGTTCGCTCATAAATTTGGCACCTTACATATCCTAAATTTTTAACGTTACCAATCGTTTGGAGTTGTTAATCCCGAACCAGTGATAAACAACACCACTCTATCGTTTGAATCAATAAAACCTTCATTTGTTAGTTTTTCTGCAGCAGCGACAGTCGCAGCAGCTTCTGGACAGACCATAATTCCTTCAGTTTTTGAGAACGAATACATAGCATCTCTTATTTCAGAGTCATCAACAGCAACAGCGGTCCCACTGGATTTTCTAATCGCATCTAAAATTAAATAATCTCCAATCGCTCCCGGAACCCGGATTCCTGAAGCAAAAGAATGAGCATTTTCCCAAGCGGTGGCAAATTTTTCACCATTTTCAAAGGCTCTCACAATTGGTTGGCATCCTGAAGGTTGAACGGAAACCATTTTTGGGCGTTCGCTTCCTATTAAACCTAATGTTTCCATCTCTTCAAAGGCTTTCCACATTCCAACTATTCCTGTACCTCCTCCTGTAGGATATATAATCATGTCAGGTAGAGTCCAGTCAAATTGTTCAGCTAATTCAGTTCCCATGGTCTTTTTTCCCTCTACTCGGTAAGGTTCTTTCAGTGTAGAAACGGAAAACCAATTATTTTTTATGCCTTCCTCCTTAGCAACTCGACCCGCATCACTTATCAATCCTTCAATTAAAGTTAATTCTGCTCCCATATGTTTTATTTCTTTTTGAATTAATTCAGGGGTATCTTTCGGAACAAAAACATGAGCTTTTACTCCTGCGTGAGCAGTATAAGCTGACAAGGCAGCACCAGCATTTCCTGCACTTGGTATAACAAAATCTTTAACTCCTAGTTCCAGTGCCTTAGAAACTGCTGCGCATAATCCACGACTTTTAAAAGTACCAGTAGGATTTTGTCCTTCGTCTTTAATATAAATTTGATTTAATTTCAAACGCTTGCCGAAATTATTGAGTTTAACATTAGGAGTCCAACCTTCTCCAAGCGTTATTCGAAACCTATCATCTTTTACTGGCATTATTTCATGTAGACGCCAAATATTGTACACCTTTCTATTTTGAATATTGTGTTTTGAAAGAGTTTCTTTCGCTTTCTCTAAATCGTATCTCGGGTACAATACTTTTCCACACGAAGTACATAATCCATTTTTTTCGTCAGCACTAAATTCTTTTCCACAATTAGTACATTTTAAATTTAAGATAAATGAGTTTTTATTTTCCATTCTTTAACATCAACTTTGTTTTTCTTGTTTTATAAAAAATAAGTTAAAAAAAATATGAATTTAAACATGCAAATTAGCTTACATCTGCGTATGATTCAATGACTTTAATTAGCTCATCTACATATGTTGAGTCTTCTATGTCAATTGAAATGGCTCCATTAGGACAAGTATCTTCACATCTTCCACAACCTAAACAGTATTCTTGATTTACTACAGCTTTATTATCCTTCATTTCCATTCCGTTGAAGACGCACACTTCCATGCAATCCTCGCATCCTACGCATAGGTCCTCGTCAACTTTAACCGAAAGTCCTTCAATTCTACTAAGATCCGAAAGACTGGGGGAACCATTTTGTAGCAGTGCCGCATTGACGCAACAACAGGAGCAACAGAAGCACATGGATAGTATCCTTCCGGTGTCTGTAACACCACTTGCAATCGCTTCCGCTCTAGATCTTCCGAGCAGTGGAATTAATCCGCTATCGTAAGCAAGTTGAACGCGTTCTAAGGCCTCTTCCTTTGTTGCGTATCTACCTGGAACATTTTGTGGGATTCCTCTTTCTAAATCTTCTAGATCAATCCTACTTGTGTCTGCTCCCATATGCATGCACCCTAGAGAAACATCGTGGTGCTCACATTTATGAACCAATCTACAGCCACATATATCCTCCATTACGATACTACACGCTTTGTCAATGAAGTGTTTAAAGATCTTAATTGGTAACACTTTGTTTTCAAAATCTCCGAGTGATTTGTTAATCGGTACATAAACACCGAAGTTGTTTTTTCCATTAACTTTTTCTCGTAGTTTGCGAAACATCGGTAATTTTGTTAGAAAAAATGGATGGATTTCCTTTTCTTTGTCAAAATGGGCAGTAAGAAAAGGTTCTGTGGTTCTCTTGTTCTTCCATCCGTTTTCGGTCTCGATTTCGTTCCATCCAACGGTGTATATTAGTTCAAAGGTTCCAATATAGTGATTTTTAGGAATTGTAGAATAATCTCCCATTTCGCCTGTTAGAAATAATCTTGCGGCATTCTCATTTTCAATAACTAACGTAATATCTGGTTCCTTTAATTCTTCACCAAACTTAGAGGAATAGTTATCTTTTTCGAAAATCTGATAACCTTGTATACCTTTGATATTCCACTGTATTTTTAAGGGAAAATTTTCTATGTCTTTTTGATAGATTTCGTCTTGTTTTGTAACATCTTCTTGTTCTGTAAGCATATTTTTGAAAAGTATTTCTATATCTTTACTTTCACTCACTATGATCACTTTATTTTAAAGATCTAATCTTGTTTTTAATTAAATTAGATAATATTTTATACTTTTTAATTCCCACTGGTCATAAAAAAATAAAATACTTATCTTATTAGTAATTCTTAAATTAAGAGTAATACATAAAGTTGGTGAAGAATTTGAGTTGGCAAGACGAAATAGAAGAGAAATATATTAAAACCAATGGAATTACACTTCATACTGTATTTATTGGGAGTGGTGAACCATTAATTTTGCTTCATGGATTTCCAGATTTCTGGTTTGGTTGGAAAAAGCTCATTCCCTTAATTAAGGATAGGTATCAGTTGATCATTCCTGACATGAGGGGGTATAATTTATCAGACAAGCCAGAGGGGGTTGAAAATTATCGTATTGAGCTATTAATTGAGGATATTATTGGACTAATCGACCACTTTGGCTTTGAAAACGTATATTTGGCGGGACACGATTGGGGTGGCGTGCTCTCTTGGTTTGTTGCTGAGAAATACCCTAATAAAATCAAAAAGTTAGCAATAATCAATGCCCCTCATATGAAGATTTTCCAATCGAAGCTTAAAAACGACGAAGCTCAAAAAAAGGCGAGTTCTTACATTTCCCGGTTTCTTCAACCCGACAGCGAAAAAATTATCCTTGCTAACAACTTTCAGGTTTTACGGGGAGGTCTTAAAGAAGACGAAGATAAATACATGGCAGCCTGGTCTCAACCAGGGAGCATTACTTGTGGAATCAACTATTATAGAGCTAACATGGACTATGAGGATTGGACGGGGATTATTGAAGTACCTACTTTAGTGATCCATGGGATGAAAGATGGTGCAATACTACCCGTGGTTTTAGATGGATTAGATAAATACGTTAAGGATTTAAAGATTGTCCGAGCTGAGGAATTAAGGCATTCTGCTCAGAAGGAGGATCCTCAAATGGTTGCTTCTGAGTTCATAAATTTTTTTGTAGAGCTTTAACGTATTATACAACACAAAAAAATTATATTATTATTTTAATTTCATATTTTATAACTAATTCAAAAGGTAAAGCAAATTATGATAAAATTGTTTAATCCAAATAATCCTGATTTTTCGGAACTTGATGAAAAATCCAAGGAAATCATGTTAAAAACCATAGAATTCTTTGAAAAGAAAGGCTTGGAGAAGATTCTTGAAGATGACCATTCATGTGTATGGTATGAAGATTTTATTGAGTTTCAAAAGAAAGAAAAAATCTTTTCGTCTCTGTTAACACCTGCAGAATATGCATTGGAAGACAATCCAGATGCTCATTGGGATACTAATCGTAATTGTTATTTCAATGAAATAACCAGTTTCTATGGTCCACCATATTGGTATACGTGGCAAGTGAGTATTCTTGGTCTTGGTCCTTTATGGATGAGCAAAAACAAGGCAATAAAAAAAAGGACTGCTCAAGCGTTACTTGATGGGGGAATCTTTGCCTTTGGACTTTCTGAAAAAGAACATGGTGCTGATTTATATTCTTCTGAAATGAAGTTAATTCCTCAAGAAGACGGAACTTATAGAGCTAATGGAAGTAAATATTACATTGGAAATGGTCAAACAGCAGCATTTACATCTACTTTTGGAAAAATAGCTGATAAAGATGGAAATATAATTCAATATCCTGAGTCGAGAAAGGATAAAAGTAGCTTCGTTTTTTTTGTTGCAAATTACGAAATTGAAGGATATGAAACCATAAAAAATATAACACAAAATCAAAATTACGTTGCTGAATATTCGCTTAAAGACTATAAAATAACCGAGGATGAAATACTAGCTAAAGGTCAAGAAGCGTGGGATATGGCTTTAAATGCTGTGAATGTAGGTAAATATCAGTTAGGATGGTCGAGTATTGGGATATGTGAACATGCTTTCTATGAGGCTATTAATCATGCATCAAATAGAATATTGTATAATCATGCTGTAACTGAGTTTTCACATATCAAACAATTTTTCGTTGATTCCTACTGCAGATTAATAGCAATGAAACTTGTTTCTTTAAGATCGAAAGATTATATTCGTACAGCATCATTAAGTGATCGACGGTATCTATTATATAATCCCATTATTAAAATGAAGGTCACTACTGAGGGTGTAGTAGTTATAAATTTACTACATGATATTATTGCGGCAAAAGGATATGAGAAAGACACATACTTTAACGGTGCAATGATGTACATCGCTGCTAATCCAAAATTGGAGGGAACAGCACATGTAAATATGGCACTCATCGTAAAATTCTTACCCAACTATTTTGGTATTGGTGTTCCTTTCCAAGAATATCCAGAAGTACCAAAAATAATAGATGATAGGAATGATACATTCCTGTTTAATCAAGGATCTGCTCAAGATTTAGGCAAAATTACTTTCCATGACTACAATATTGCCTACGATAAATTTAACCTCCCAAATGTTAATATATTAAAAGAACAAATTGATATTTTTAATGAAATGTGTATTAAGGCTCCTGTTACTCCAGAACAGCGAAGAGATATCGATTTTGTTTTGATTGTCGGTGAATTATTTACTCTCGCAGTCTACGGACAACTTATACTTGAAAATGCTGAGATTCATGGAGAAAGCAATGATCTGATTGAACAGATATTTGATTGTTTGATTCGCGATTTTTCATTATTTGCTACAAAATTATATTCAAAGCCTATGACTAATGAAAAACAGATAGAATATTGTTTTAAAATGATTAAGAAACCTGTTCAAGATAAGGAAAGGTTTGAACGTGTTCTTGAAAAGGTTTATGCCCATAAAGGCGCATATCCATAATTTTTTTTTATTTATTCTTTAAAAATTTTCTTAGTATTAGATGATAGTTCCAGCAATTTTAAGGCAATTAATGATTCTTAAGTTTTTATAGTACTTCTTTTAAGGCGCTTAAGAACTTTTCTACATTGTCTTTTCTTGCAGTATGACCCATAAGACCAATACGCCAAATTTTCCCTGCTAATGGACCGAGTCCTGCTCCGATCTCAATTTTGTAATCCCTTCTTAAAATCTTACGTACTTTAGCTTCATCAACACCTTCAGGAATGGCTACTGCGTTCAACATTGGTAATTGATATGGTTCTTTGACAAACATTTTTAATCCCATATTATTTAGTTCAGATTTCAACATTTCATGGCATTCCATATGGCGTTTAAAAACATTTTCAGAACCCTCTTCAAAAAACATCACCAGTGCTTGATACAAAGCGTAGAGCATATTAATGGGGGCTGTGTGATGATATATTCTTTTTCTCTCTTTTTGCCAATATTGACCAATTAAACTCATATCTAGATACCAATTAGGAACCTTAGTTTTCCTATTCATAATCGAATCGAATGCTCTATCCGAAAAGCTGCTGGGAGCTAATCCAGGGGGGCATGATAAACATTTTTGGGAGCCACTATACAAGGCATCAATGTTCCATTCATCCATTTTTACTTCCATTCCTCCTAAACTGGTAACCGCATCCACCAAGAAAAAGGCTTCTGAGTCTTTGAAGAAGTCTGCAATTTTTTCAATGGGATTCCTAACTCCCGTTGAAGTTTCAGCATGAACTGCTGCTACAACCTTATAAGAACTATTAATTAGTTTTTCTCGAACTAGTTCAGGTTGGATCGGAGTTCCCCATTCAAATTCAAGAGTGTCAACGTTCGCACCGAGACGAATAGCAACTTCTTGCATTCTTTTCCCGAAAACACCATTTATTAGTACTAAAACTTTATCTTTTGGTTCAATTAGATTAACAAGACAAGCTTCCATTCCCGCTGAGCCGGTACCAGAAAGGGGTAAAGTTAGATTATTTTTGGTGTTTAGGAGCTCCTTTAATAATTCCTTGATTTCATCCATAATTTTGATGAAATGAGGATCTAAATGTCCTAAAGTTTTACTACTTAGCGCTTCATATACTTTTGGATGAACACATGACGGTCCTGGGCCCATTAAAAGTATTTCTTCAATATCATTTAGTAAGTTGTTCATTTATTAGAATCAAATCTTTTATTCTTTTCTTAAATTAAATTAGTAAAATGCAATATTACTTTTATATAGCATTATTTTATGTTTTAAACAAAATTGTAATTCAGAAGCTAATTTCAAGGATATTTATTTAGACTAGGCGTATCAAGAGCAATTAAAACACAATTAATTAATTAATAAGCTTTATTTGAGAACAAATTTTTTTTTATACACTCACATTTTTAAAAGGAGATTTGTTAGTTTGAAATATATTGAAGAACCAGATAGAAAAGTTCCAATATTAGCTGAAACTGAAGTTCTAGTTATTGGTGGTGGACCCGCCGGTATTTCTGCAGCTCTAGCCTCAGCGAGAGAAGGTGTTGCTACAATGTTAATAGAACGATATGGCTGTTTTGGAGGAATTATAACACAGTCTATGATAGGAACTATTGCGTGGTACCGTTATGCAAAGACTGTAGATGCCGGGGGAATTGGGGTAGAATTTGAGCGAAGAGCGAAAGAAATGGGCGCTACAGTAAATATATTCGGTAATGTCAAAAATAAGGATATGTTAGCGACATTAGAGCAAGAAGGATTAATCGTAAATGGTGAACCTACCTATGAAGTTTTAGATACTGAAATATTTAAATTTGTGGTCGATGAAATGATTCAAGAGGCAGGCATAACTCCTTTATTGCATTGTTTAGTCACGGATGTAATTATGGATGGTAATATCATTCAAGGTGTTATTACAGAAAGCAAATCTGGAAGACAGGCAATCATGGCTAAAAGGGTAATTGATGCAACTGGAGATGCAGATGTTGCGTTTCATAGTGGCGCACCATTTCGAAAAAGTCCAAAAAATGAATTAATGTCAGTAAGCGTAAATTATGGTTGCAGCGGTATTAATATTGGTAAGTTTCTTATGTATGTTTATTTAAATCCGGGTAAAATCGGAGATTGGGGTGAAACTCAAGATGAAAATGCATTCAGTACTTATCTTATAGAACCCTTTAACAAAGCAAAAGAAGCCGGTGAGATTCCAAAGGATATTACTATTGAAAGTTATTGGACAAATTACACTGATGCTGGAGAAATAACATCATTTAATGGCATCCACATGAAAAATTTCGACCCTTTAGATGTATGGGATTTAACTAAAGCGGAAATGGAAGGCCGAAAAAGGGTAATATGGGCAGTCAACGCTTTGAAAAAATATGCTCCTGGCTTTAAAAAAGCGAGATTAAGGACCATCGGCTCATCCTTAGGAGTAAGAGAATCGAGAAAGATTCTTGGAGGATATTTAATTACTGAAAATGATGTAAGAAATCAAGCCAAGTTTGAGGATTCCATTGGTATCTGTCCTGAATTTATTGATGGATATGGTGTAGCTATTATGCCTATTACTGGAAGATATTTTCAGGTTCCTTATAGAATTATGGTACCCCAGAATGTTGAAAATTTGCTTGTGGTAGGAAGGGGTGTAGCAGGGGATAAGGTATCTCACGCTGCAACTCGTCAGATGTGCTGTTGTACCGTCACAGGTCAAGGTGCTGGAGTAGCTGCTGCAATATCGATTAAAAATCAAACAACCTGCAGAAATGTTGATATTAATAAAGTTCAAGAAACTCTAGAAGCACAAGGAGTTAGGATCTTCTAATACAATAGAGAGAATTACTATTTTTTTCAAGATTCTTAGAGTTTTTTAAATCTAATTACAAAATTTTAAGACAATCAATACGAGAAAAGATGATGAATGAAGACAGATTGAAAGTTTATACATATCGCTGGGTCCTCTTATTCATTTTTATGTTAGGCAATGTGTCATTGCAGATTTTGTGGATTTCCTATGCCACTGTAACCTTAGAAGCGGCCACCTACTATAGTGTAGGTGAATTTGAGATTCTTTTTTTATCAACGATTTTTATGATTACGTATATACCTGTTTCATTTATAGCGACTTGGTTTATTAATAAATTTGGTTTTCGAATGGGTGTAGGACTAGGGGCTCTAATTAATGGAGTTTTTGGCTTTTTAAGAGCTTTAGCTGGACCAAATTATACTTTAGTTTTATTTATTCAAATAATGATATCAATTAGCCAACCGTTTTTTCTAAACAGCGTTTCATTACTATCTGCTAATTGGTTTCCGGAGTCGGAACGCACGAAAGCAACTGGACTTTCAATTAATTCTCAGTTTTTCGGTATTGCTATTGGTATGTTTTTAACGCCAATTTTAGTAATCGCGTTTAACTTAGAGGTTATGTTGTTTATTTATGGGTTATATGGATTAATCATTGGAATTGTTTTTGTTTTCTTTGCTCGAGATTTGCCCCCTACACCCGCATCATTTAGGGTTAAAAAAGAAGAAGCTCCACTAAAAGGTGGATTAAAACTATTGATCCTTAACAAACAATTCGGGATTGTGAGTGTAATATTTTTCGTAGGTCTGGGAGCGTTTAATATGATAACAACTTATATTGAGCTGATAGTTGCGCCGCGCGGTTTAACAGCTATCGAAGTCGGTAATCTTGGTGGATTGCTGATTCTAGGAGGTATAATAGGAGCAACAGTGATGTCAGTCTTAGCAGATAAATTACGGAAAAGAGCGTTATTAATAAAAATCTCTTCACTTATTGCTGTTGCGTCATTTTTTCTATTATCTTTTGCGAATACTCAGATTCTCCTATACATTACTGGATTTTTATTAGGATTCGGATTGTTATCTGTTGGACCTGTTCTATTGGAATATACCGTTGATGTTACGGATCCAGTTCCAGAAGCAAGTTCTAACGGAATACTAATGGTAATCGGTTCGATTAGCGGTATTTTATTCATTTTTGGATTTGAAGGATTAACTACTCCGTCAGGAGATTATTTGCCCGCCTTAATCGTATTATCGATTCTTTCGCTAGTATCTTTCCTTCTCTCCTTATTTCTTAAAGACGTAAAATATAGTAAGTAGTTCTTATGAAGAATTTATAATCATTATACAATTATAAAAAGTAGAAAGTAATAATAATAAAAGATAGGAAGAGTATAGAATGAAATATTTCTTAGATAGTGCTAAAATAGACGAGATTAAATATGCATTAGAAAATTGGAAAATAGATGGAGTTACTTCCAATCCAAAGCATATTAAGACTTCAGGCAAGCCATTTTTCACAGTTGTAAAAGAATTTGCTGATGGTTTTAAGGACATAGATTTCCCGATCTCGGTTGAGATTGATCCTCATTTGAAGGATGCGAAAGATATGATTAAGAGGGCAACTGAGATTGCGAGTTTGTCCGAGAATTTTGTGATCAAAATTCCATGCACCGAGCAAGGATTAGTTGCTACAAAAAGCCTTGTTGAGAAAGGTGTAAAGATTAATGTAACCTTAGTGTTTACTTCATCACAAGCTCTTCAAGTAGGGCGATTAGGTGCGAAGTATTGCTCTCCTTTCATCGGATGGCAAGAAAGTGCTGGAGTAGATTGTTATGAATTAATAGGTGATATAAAAACAATTTACCAGAATTATGACTTTGAAACCGAGATAATTGTAGCCGCAGTTAGAAATGGAAAACAGATTGTTGATGCTGCAGTAATTGGGGCTGATATTGTGACGGCTGGATTTGATGTTTATAAGGACAGTTTTTATCATCCCTTCACTGATAGGGGATTAAAGATATTCCAAGATGCTTGGGACGATACCGAGTTAGGTTCTCTATGAGTAAGAATTTAAGGAATTAATGTGTGAACCTAAAAATTCCTTGGAAGTCGTCTCCATAAATAAATCTAAATATTTGTTAAACCTAAATAATAATAGAATCTAGGTGATAATTTTTGAAAGAAAAAATAAAAATTGGAGTTGTTTGCATAGCCAGAAAGAC
>Ga0114923_10003524_pt1 | contig 10567 bp, 7 predicted proteins | sample SumtaG_FD_89578 | JGI IMG/M metagenome (GOLD analysis project Ga0114923, IMG submission 89578) | Deep subsurface microbial communities from Indian Ocean to uncover new lineages of life (NeLLi) - Sumatra_00157 metaG | ecosystem: Environmental > Aquatic > Marine > Oceanic > Sediment | place: near...
CGGGTTTTGGGATATGTGCGGTCATTGCTGTGGTAGTTGTGGTCATGAAACGGAGGTAATAACATGAAGAGAACTGCGATAGTTGGGGTTGTTGTGATTGCAGTGGTATTGGTAGGGACGCTATTAGCGCTCAATACTCTGAATCCTCTTCCGACCAACACTGATACAGATACCACCACTACTACCACTGAGCCCACTACCACAGAACCAGAAGGCCCTCAGGTTCCTGAGGGATTCGTATCCATTGTGGAACTGATAAACGCGACCTTTGATGGCGTTGGGTTTGCAGATGCTCCGGAAGAGAACTCGACACTGGAGTCCACTCTGACAGCTATCGAGATACTGTCCGAGCTTGATCTATTATCAGGGGAGGACATTCAGGGGGTTTTGAACTTGACCGCTGATGCCATAAAGGATACTCAGGATCCCATGGGAGGATTTAGGGACCCTGATGAGATATGGCCAGATGTGAGGAGGACTGCGCTGAGCTTACGTATCCTAAATCTCATGGGGCGATTGGATTCAAACACAGAGAATAAAGCACGAGCGTATTTGGCAGATCAATTTCTAGGAGGATTATCTTTTGATGGATTAATCACCGATGGTGTCCTGAGTAAGAATTACTGGGGCATAATGGGTGCTCTTGAAATGGATCAGATACGGACTGTGACGGATTTCAATACACTTACTATAGCAAACAATGTGTTTTCTTATGGCGATAGTGTACCATCACCCCCAACTCCGGTCCTATACAGCAACGAAACATATTGGGATTACCCTTCAGCGTTTGTGGACAAGAGCTTTGGAACTAGGACAATGATACTTGAAGTCTTTGAGATGATAATCAGACATTCTGAAGAATATCCCACTATAATACCCCTGTTGGTGGATATCAATTCCACCATTCTGAATATCATTGATACCTACAACTCCACCACTGGTATCTTCAATGGAGGTTTCACTCAGTCCTCAAAGATGTTCAGGTTGCTTGTCAGTATGGGGGCATTGGATGATATGTTCTTCGAGAACTCTACAGGTGAGGCAAGGTTGAATCTATTTGTTTCCTATGTCAATTCCACGATACACCCACCGACGGATACCTGTGCTCTAGGACTCAGTATCATCGAACTACATTCTGTGGTCAGCTCGAATGCGATCGTGGACCGGTGGTATCTCTATCATATGGACGAAGTTGTAAGATAAACGTCATAGCGTACATGAAATTGCTGAATGAATAGATTAACTATTCTTAATTGAAGTTGAACGCTGAAAAAAGGGGGGCGAAGACAAGGTAAATAGGGCGGGGGTGTAAGCACCAAGCTTAGGCGAGGTGTTCAGATCACCGCTACTAATGTCCGAGGCGAGCAAGTCGAAAGTATGTACCGCATGGAACCTAGAACTGTTCAAGGATTGTAAGTTAAAAGTCGGAAACGTGTGTCTTCATCCTTTGCAGGCTATTTCTTTTTTATTTTCAGATAATTAGTACTGTAAGCAGGTTCTTGATAGTCTGGTGTTAGGAAGAATTATTCTACAATTAGATTGAAGGTTAATTTTCAATTAGCTGAACGAAGAACTTATGTTAAAGGTCGGCCAATGTCTACGCAGTCGTGCGTTAGACGGAGGAATCGTACATATGACAGATTATTTCATAGCTTGGTGGAACCTAGAGAACCTCTTTGATACTCATGATGCAGTTAGATTGCGGAAGGTGGAGAAGGCTGTAGGTTCAGACCTTAAAGACTGGGATCAAGCGAAACTTGACAAGAAGCTGGACAACTTGGTTGAAGTCATCGCAAAGATGAACTCTGACAAGGGACCAGATCTGCTTGGTGTCTGCGAGGTTGAGAAAAAAGAGTTACTGGAGCAACTTGTGACTAAGATAGAAGCAAAAATTGCAGGTAGGAAGTATGATATTGCTTTCGCGGAGGGCCCTGATAAACGCGGAATAGATGTGGCCTTTATCTTTGATAAAGAGGCATTTGTACCATATATTGTTGAGGAGGAGGGTAAGAAGGATTACATATTCTCACATGAGGTGGTGAAAAGGTCGCCTACTCGTGACATCCTTCAAGTGAACCTAGCAACAAAGACGAAGAAGGACAAACCAATCATATTCATAGGAAATCATTGGTATGCCCGTAGCGGCGGTGTCTATCAAGGTGAACCTTACAGGATAATCGCTGCGGAAACGCTCTCATATTGGTGCTCTCGTATTAATGAGATTCATGGGAATAATGGTTGGGCTCCCACAGTGGTCATGGGAGATTTCAATGGACTTCCTTGGGAACGAGCTCTCTCAGAGTATGCTCTCAGTACTAGGGTCCTCTCAAGGGTTGATAATGCAAGAGAAAAACCTTGGCTACTCAACCTAATGTGGTCGGCTATTGGGACGGGAGGGACTTACTACTACAAGAACGAACCGTTCATGCTCGATCAGTTTCTTGTATCCAAGGGACTCTTTCAAAATGAATCGACATTCACCCATGACCCATTATCAGTTCAGATAATCACCGATCCGAACAAGGATGGACAACCAAGACGCCATGGTCTTCCAGCAAAGGGTAATTATGACGTGGATGGATACAGCGACCACTTCCCAATTTCGATGGTCATCTCACAGAACTAGTATTCGATAAATAACTTCATAGACCGGTAAGTGATGTAATACTGTCCTCAATAATTCATGTTTAAACGTCGGTGAAGTATTCAGCTCACTGCTACTAATGTCCGAGGCGAGCAGATCAAAAACATGTCTCGCACGGAACCTAGAACTGTCCTTGGATTGTAAGTTAAAAGTCGTAAAACGCGTGTCTTCATCCCTGGCGTAGTACCTTCTTTTTTTACTTTCTTAGAGTCGTCTGTTTTTAGGGTGTTTTAGCTTTGCGCCGAGAATTACTCCTATATATTGAACGAAATGTTACTAGTTAAGCTATGAAGTAGATTGCTCAAGCTTCTGAGGATTGAACATGAGGTATCGCGTTCTAAATCTTGCATTTCTTGCAGTGTTTCTAATGAGTCTGGTAGTTTCATCACAACCCGTTAGCGCTCAGATAACAGGCGACCCGGGCGTAAGAGGTGGTCATGCGATGGTATATGATCCACACAACCAAGTAATGGTCATGTATGGTGGATTCACAGAGCCCGCCGGAGTTGGTGAAACTGACGAGACCTGGTTTTATGATTATGCTACAAATACATGGACTGAACATGTAGGTACCACACCCCCAGCACGTCGCGCTGCCATGGTCTATTGCAACGAAACCAACGAAATCATAATGTATGGTGGAAGCGAGCGCTTTGATACTTGGTCGTTTGACCCCCTGACCCAAACATGGTTTCAGGTTATTACAGCAGCTAATCCCGGTGTGCACTACGAGCATGGTATGGCTTACGATCCACAACAGAATGCGGTCATTCTCTTTGGTGGTTTCGGAGCAGATGGAGACGCGAGAGATGATACTTGGAAGTTTGATTGCACCACTCGTGAATGGACAGAGCTTAATCCAACAGCATCTCCAATGGCACGATATGGATTTGTCATGGCATATGATGACACCATTGAACAAATCATCCTCAGCTGTGGTAACACCGCAACTGGTCATAAAGATGACACCTGGACCTACGATTACGATGCCGACACATGGACTGAGGTCGATACGACTGGAACCCCCGGTGAACTGAAATGGGCAAGAATGACATATGATTCTCTCAACCAGAGGATGGTCTTGTTCGGAGGTGAATACACTACGACAGTCGATGCAACAAAGATATACAATGCTCAAGAGGAAACTTGGACAAATGCCGCACCGGAGGACGCTCCAGTTGCAAGGATTGTTACAGCAATGGCCTTCGATTCTAACAATGGCGTTATTATCATATACGGCGGAATAGATTCGGACTGGGCAAATTTAGGTGACACATGGGCTTACGAGTATTCAACAAATACGTGGACTGACATGAATACGGTCACAGGAGCAACAACAAGCTCTACGACACAACCACCTGAAATGATTCCGCTAGAGTTACTGGTCATTGGTGTTGCAGTGCCAGTTGCAATAGTGGTTGTCGTAGTGGTATTGAAGACCAAGACAAAGTGACGATTAACTATTCTTAATTGAAGTTGAGCGACACGAGGACTGATGTAGAAGACAAGGTAAATAGAGAGTGGTGTAAGTACTCAGATTCAGGGAGCTACCACGAATCTCTTTTCCTCTTTGTATTGATTTTACTTGTCCAATTCCTTTCTTTTCTTCTCAAGCTTCTCTTCAATTTCCTTCTTCATACCAGCCGCCCTGTGAGCTGTGCTCCCTGCACTGTTCTCAATTTCCTTTCTTTTCTTGTCAAGCTTCTCCTCTATTTCCTTCCACATCTCGGCTCTATGAGCTGTATTCCCTGCAAAGAAATGGGCGTTAATACTCTCCTTCGTTGAAATGATTGGAGTAAATTCCCATCTCATCTCGGGCCTATAGAATGCCATTAAGTTAGCTAGCTGTGATTCATATTCTGCCTCGAATAACTGAAAACCATTCATTTCACCAACCTGATAACTCGTTGAAGTTGGATTTGGATATCCTTTCATTCCTGGTTTTTCAACAAGTTTCTTGAACATGTAATACTTCTTGATTACAGCTTCAACATCCTTTGGCTCGAATTCCCAATATCCTATATATTTCATATTTCCACCTCATGATTAATCCGAACTATATGCCATTTACTATTTGAATCATTTGATGAAAATGAGTATACTCGAGTTAGTCCCTAGGACAATATACAATAGCAAATTCACGATTGGAACCATGTGTTTGAGAATGTCTTTAGAGTCTAAAAAATCCCGAAAAATCATTGGTATTGTCAGTTCTGTCATTCTTTTCTTTGCTTGGATAACTGTGGATATGTACACGTTTCCTATGATCAGGGATACGTTGGGATATCCAGTCTTTGAAGTTGTGGCGTATGGCTCTTGGTTCATTGTACTCCTAGTCATTCTAGGAATCTTCTCAGTTACCGGTGCTATCCCAGGTGGGCCAAAGGAATTGGAGATAGACTCCACCTAACGAATACATAGAAGTTGGATTCGCTCATTTCAGTCCACACACATATTAGAAGTTCTTACTTTTGGTCACACCGTAATTGGAGAGGATTTGGAATGGATGAAACCTTAACATCGGCACGCAAAGCTCGACGAGAGTCCATCAAAGGATTATTTCGATTCACAATCGCTGATTCTTTTGACAAGGAACTTGTGGAGGATATAGTAGCAGCAGCACCAAAAGTTCAGGTCTTAACGATTGAAATACTAGAGGGGACAACTTTCGACCTCTCTCTCCTTTGTGACCTGAAGGAGCTATTAATGCTCAAAATCATGGAAGGTCCTTTTCTTCAACAAGTCACTCTTGAAGGGATACAGGAATTTGATTTACTCAAGGGACTTGAAATAAATGTTAATCCTGAGAAGAGTATTGAAGAGCTTGACCTCACACCACTTGCAGGTCATCCTGAGCTCTTTTCTGTTACCATTGCATGCCCAACAAAGAGCTTGAAGGGCCTCGATGCGCTCAAAACAATTCCGAAACTAGGGTCCATAGGTCTCTATTCGTTGGATATCCCTGAACTAGACCTTAGCGCACTCTCGGGATGCAAGGGGCTAACGAGCATCTACCTTGGAGATGTGGATCCTGAAACCCCCACTGGACCTTATAGAATCATACTTCCTCGTAATATTCCTCTGAAGGTACTTGAGATGAGTGAATGTTATAGTAACGATACGGTACTCGAAATCGACTTCTCATTTATGCAAGATATCATAGCTATGTATAGTTTGAAACTAACTGATTGCAATCTGACCTCTTTCGATCTCAAAGTTCTAAGCCCACTGGCAAGGATTGGTAGAATCGATCTTTCAGAGAATAAGATTAGTCACCTAGATATCACACCGATACTTGAGAAACCCACCTTTACTGAACAGGCATTAGGGGAACCCGCGTTTGTTTTGGATTCTGATGTCATCATTCAGATAGACAAGAAAATGGAGAACGAGCTTCCTAGGATACTGAAACAACCTGACAAGGTAATTGACGACCATGATGGTGAATTTGCAATCGAATATGAATTCGGTCATCAATGGTTGCAGAAGTTACTTGACTCTCATACTGTGGAATGGATATAGATTACTCAAACAAATACACGAAAAAAGAATGAAATGGGTCCCGAAAATCAGGACCCACCTAGTAGATTAAGCGCCTCGTTTCTTACTTACCCCGATGAGCACAATCACTACAACAAGCACTGCTCCTCCTCCTCCAAGCGCTAAGAACAACACTGGATCGATTGGTGGATCAGTCGTATCCGTAGGAGTCGTCGTAGGTGTGGTTGTCGGAGTAGTAGTTGTTGTGGTCGTTGTTGTAGGTGCATCACCTATTGTGATTGAAATCTCAAGCGATAGAGTATTTCCATAAATGTCTTCTACAGAAATTAGGAGCCCATAGGTTCCCGATTCAAGTGCGGTGACATTCGTTAATAACCCATTACTATCAATCGCGAAATTAGCTGTGTCATTTACGCTCCAATCTCCAATAGCTGATAGATCATAGACGTACAGTTGAAGGCTAAAGCCCTCGTTATACTCCAGTAATTGATTTTGAGGGTCCTCACTCCAAACCCAAACTGGACTTGTTGTATCAAGAACCTGAACAACAATCTCTGCAGTCTGTATATTACCTTCATTATCAGTAACTGAAATTAGTAGTGCATAATCGCCCACTGCGAGAGTTGTAGTATTGGTCAATAACCCATTCGAGTCTATTGCGAAGGATGTGTTATTCACACTCCAACTTGCGATACCCGAAAGGTCCGACGCTAACATTTGATAACTGAAGATATCACCAAACTCAACTACTTGACTTTGAGGAAGTGTATCCCAGATGGGATCCGTAGTGTCTCTCACCTGAACAGTAATTTCGGTTGTTAGCACATGTCCAAGGGTATCATTTACTGAAACGATTAAGCCATAATCACCCACTGCCAGAACTGTTGCATTGGTAATCACACCGTTTGAATCAATCGTAAATGAAGTGTCATTTAGCCACCACTTGTCAATGCCGGTTGGGTCCGATGCATCTAAGTCGTTTGAGAGATAATCTCCAAATTCTACCATTATCGGAGTTGATGGAGTCGTATCCCAAGTTGGGGCTTCAGTGTCTGATACTGTTACATTTGAGGTAGCGTTAAAATGGTGACCCGAAACATGGTAGACACTCAATACTATCTCGTTGAATCCTGTATCTATTCCTGATGCATCGATCTCTATGTCTGTACCATCCCATGTACCACTGTCAAACAGCGATTCATTCACGTATACCTTATACGAGTCCGGATTCAAAGCATATGCAGTCCATAGCATTGTATGTCCAGTCGTGCCAGCCTCATATCCTATCTCAGTTGCATTATACACATACATGTTCTTAGCAGCATGTGTGTCATTAATGTGATACGTACCTGAAACCGTGTAGTTTCCAGATTCCCAATCATGCCACCAGTTGCCAATGCTTACGTTATCGTCCCATTGGTTGTCGCCTAGGTCGCCATTATCATATGCATTGTCATTATTCCAGCCAATGTCATTATAGTAGACCCAACAACCTGTAGAGAATGTTAGATAGATTCCAACATCATTATCGTACACTATGTTGTGGGTTATGGTCCAATTTGTCGCCACGAACGACCAAATTCCATCATGTACGTTATCATATATGGTGTTAGCACTCACGTTGCAGTATAGCGAACTGAAGGCTCTAATGCCATCCAAAGCGTTATCGTAGATTTCATTATTCGTGATGTTGTTGTAATGCGAATTATCGAGATAAATTCCATTGTCCGTATTGTTATAGATTGTATTTGAATCAATCAACCAATCATGAGACTGGTATAAGAAAATACCACAGTTGGGAGCTGGAGTGTAATCCCATCCATTTCCGTAGATGGTTTTGCCTATGACTGTAATATTGTATGACCAATAACCATGTATGCCATGATCCGGGTTATCGAATATCACATTATCCTTGATTGTAGTATATTGAGCATCGTTGACATATATTCCATTTGCGGAATTATTCCAGATGTTATTTCCCTCAATGTACCATCGTGATGTTTCTCCAAAACTAATTCCACATGAGGGCTCCATTACACTGGTCCACCAACCATTCTCGTAAATGTCATTGTCTATGATAGTGGTGTTATCTGAAAACGCCCCGTTAATACCGTGGTCTGAATTATTGTAAATTGTATTTCCAATAATGTCCCAATTTGGTGAGCTATATAGATTGATTCCTGCATTTTCATTATCATATAATTCGTTACCTATTACTGAACAATTAGCAGAGCTATAAGCATCAATACCACAGTTGATTTCTACAAATGAATTGTTATACGCGATGTTATCTTGAATTGTGATATTATCTGCATTAAATAGGTGGATACCTGGACCTCCGTTATCGTAAATTGTATTCCCAGTAATCTCACAGAAATCTGATTCAGAGGTCAGATAAATCGCATCTGCGCCGTTGTCATATAATTGATTATTTGTGAAATTACAATGTTCAGAATCGCTAACTGTGATTGCTTCTGTCGAAGTATCGTATATCTTACAGTCATCAATGATGCTATAATTGACGCCATTGAAGTAAATCCCATAATAGCTCGCATCGAAAACTGTACAGTTCTCAATCGTAGCTCCTGTAGAACCCTGTAGATTAATACCAAATCCAAAATTACTGACTGTGCAATTTACGATTTCTGCATCAGTAGTATTACCCAAGTATATTCCTTTAGCTCTATCCACGTATGTTGGATACGTTATCAAACAATCTCTTATTTCGAAGTATAACGAAACATCAGTAATCGATATTCCGCCAGAGGGGTCACTGAAGTTATACCCCTGAATAAGATATGGAGTGAGTTCAGTTCCATCGCCTTCCCATAACTCATCTCCTGCCTTAGTTTCGAATTGATCATCACCTACAATTGTGATTTTTGTATGGTCTTCATAAGATATTTTGAATTCAGTCGCAGGTGAATTGATTCCTTCTGATTCAAAATTATCCATTACTACACTATCGCTAGCATTTGTTGAAGTAATTGATAACACCAACACTAGCGCAAAAAATAGGATTAACTTAGCGTGCTTCATATCTTTCCCAACCAAGCATTACCCCCATTCCTCAAACTCAAATAATACTTTCGAGTTGTCTTTTTTGAGTTAATTTTATTTTACTACACTAAATTTCTCAGATATTGAACCTATTTCTTAGATTCACTTTGTCGTTTTATTGTTCAATCTGCTAATGTGGCCCTCTTCTGGGGTATTGTTATTACATTGTTCTGTATGTTTTCCAGCGAACTGGGACAACTACACGAAAAAAGAAGGAAGTGGGTCCTGAAAATCAGGACCCGTCTGATTGTTCAAGCCCCTCGTTTCTTGCTTACTCCAATAAGTACAATCACCACAATAAGAACTGCTCCTCCTCCTCCAAGCGCTAAGAACAATACTGGATCGATTGGTGGATCTGTCGTATCGGTTGGAGTTGTTGTCGGTGTGGTTGTCGGAGTAGTAGTTGTTGTGGGTGTTGTTGTCGGAGCATCACCTATTGTGATTGAAATCTCAAGCAATAGAGCATTTCCGTAGATGTCTTCTACAGAAATGAGGAGTCCATAGGTTCCAGATTCAAGCGCTGTGACATTCGTGAGTAATCCGTTACTATCAATCGCGAAATTAGCTGTATCGTTTACACTCCAATCACCGATAGCTGATAGATCATAGACGTACAGTTGAAGGCTAAAGCCCTCGTTAAACTCTAGTAATTGATTTTGAGGGTCCTCACTCCAAACCCAAACAGGACTCGTTGTATCTCTGACTTGGATGGTTATTGTGGTTGAGAGTATATGTCCAAGAGTATCATTTACAGAAATGATTAGACCATAATCACCCACCGCGAGATTCGTTGCATTGGTAATTACACCGCTAGAATCTATCGTAAATGATGTGCCATTGAGCCACCATTTGTCAAGTTCGGATGGATCAGATGCACTTACATCGTATGAGAACATAGCTCCAAATTCTACCGTTATCGGAGTTGATGGAGCCGTGTCCCACGTAGGGGGTTGAGTATCTGACACTGTCACATTAGAAGTTCCATTCAAAGAATGGCCTGAAACGTGGTAGACCTCTAGTCGAACTTCATGAAATCCAGTATCAATTTCTGTGACATCAATATCTATGTCTGAACCATCCCACGTATCACTGTCGAACAGCACTTCATCAACGTAGAACTCATACGAATCTGGGTTCAGAGCATATGCTGTCCAAGTCATCAACTGTTCTGTACCCGCTTCATATTCTATCTCAGTTGAATTGTACACATACATGTTCTTAGCGGGAAGTGTGTCATTTACATGATGTGTACCTAGAACAGTATAATTACCAGATTCCCAATCATTCCACCAATTCCCAATGCTTACATTATCATCCCATTGGTTGTCACCCGGGTTAGCTGCATCAAATGCATTATTGGCA
>Ga0114923_10003525_pt1 | contig 10564 bp, 10 predicted proteins | sample SumtaG_FD_89578 | JGI IMG/M metagenome (GOLD analysis project Ga0114923, IMG submission 89578) | Deep subsurface microbial communities from Indian Ocean to uncover new lineages of life (NeLLi) - Sumatra_00157 metaG | ecosystem: Environmental > Aquatic > Marine > Oceanic > Sediment | place: near...
AAGGCGAGAAGGATTGGCGGGGACCAGTCGCTGACCGCCTCTACATGCCTGCTGCTGATGGAGGCAGGTCGATCACAGATGCTGTCATCGAAGCGCAGCACATAATCAACATTGCCAGAGCACTGGCGGGCGAGGAGCCATTCGCCCCAAAGAGCGGCGCCCGCTTCCATTTCGAGTTCCCCGGCAGCGTGCAGGAATTCCGCCCGGGAGAGAAGAGTACTTCGCTGGTAAATGTGCAAAGGAAAGGCAAAGATGGTGAAAGGAGCCTGTGCCTGCACTTCGACGGTGTGGGTAGCGCCGCAGCTCCAACATTCATCCTGCCGGAGGAGCTGGAGATGCCAGGGTATATGCTTCTCGCATCCCCGACCATCTGTTCCGGGCAAACCATACGGGCAGGCTTGAGCGCAGAACAGACTGCTGCCGTGAGGTTGTTCATCCGTGTTTACAACAGGAAGGATGAACTGGATGTGGTATACGGTCCTGAGATCACTCTGGAGGAGGGTGCATACTCAGTGTATGAATGGCAGGTACCCAACACTCACAGCCAGCCTGTCGCGGAAATCGGCTTCGAGTGCAAAGGCGGGTCAGGAAAGGCCTACATCGATTACCTCACCTGGGATGGGGCGCCGGACATCGCCCTCACCAGGCCCTCTGGAGCGGATAACCCCTGGGATCCACCTCAGGTGTGGCGCAGGGCGTGGGTGGATGGAATGGATATGTGGGAGAAGTGGTGGAAGGAACCCTACCGCCTGGTGCAGAACTCGGGCAGAGGGTTGATAATGCATGGGACCCGTGAATGGGGTGACTACGCAATTGAAGCCACTGTCAAACCCTGGCTGATGGACGCCGGAGGGATTGCCGCGCGGGTGCAGGGCATGAAACGATTTTATGCGCTTTTGCTTGTGAAGGGGAATAAAGCCCGGATCATCAAATCCCTCGATGGCGACAGGATCCTTGCCGAGGTAGCCTTTGAATGGGACGTTCATAAAGAGTACGCCCTCAAGCTCAAGGTTGAAGGGAACCGGATCAAGGGCTGGATCAACGGTCAAAGTCTTTTCGATGTTGAAGATAATGACCACCCCCTTACATCGGGATGCGTGGCTTATGTGGTTGAGGCCGGGCACCTGGACAGCCATGCCATGGTGGTGAGGCCCATCACGTAGGGGCAGCCCTCGTGGCTGCCCTGGACTGCATCGTCGAAGAAAGCCACACTATCACCCACGCCTTGACCATGAAGCCCATCGCTGCGGTTTTACTGATCGCTGCATTAATTATTCAACCAGATTACGTCCGTATACCGAGGGAATTGGTTTCCGGATTTATGCATAGATCAGCAACTCAGTATAACGGCTTTCAGCGGTCAACGGTCAGGGGGGTGGGGGTTGTTCAGATGTTAAGGTGCCGGGGATTGACGATGGTGGTGAGATTTGAATTGAATTGATTTGATTTGCGTTCTTTTTTTCTTGCGCCGGGGAAGGGTATTCGTTTCTGAAAAAAATAAACGAATACGGCGTCGAGAGAAAAAGTGGTTTTTGGGTATTCATTTCTAAAAAATGAATGGGGCTGATCTCCGTTCAGCTTAAGAGTTTGCTACCGCAAACTCTATGGCCTGGCTGACTTCGTCAGTGCTGAATGGAATTCAGCTTAAGAGTTTGGCGACACGCCGTGACGCCTGGCAAACTCTACGGCCGGAATGAAATTCGTTTCCTGGCACAGACAGGTTGGGTGGTAGATGTTTCGATTGTTAAGGTTCGGGTCCAGGTGGTTTGGATTGTAGAAAATATGTTCTATGGGTATTATCGCACTTTTTTGTGATGTTGACAAGGGGTCAAATGATGACATTTGGGGTGAAAAGCGTTATTAAGATGACGTTTTAATGGGGTCGAGTGGGGGGAAATGAGTAAAAAGTAACGAGTAAAGAGTAACGAGGAATGAGAGCAGGAATCTGGAAACTGGACGACACACTGGAAACAGAAATTGGGGAAGGTGTTGAAACCGCAGATGAACGCGGATTGACACGGATGGGACGGATCGGCACGGATCAAGAGAGCAGGAAGTGGGAAGGAAATGATGAACCGCCAGGACCGCGGGGCGGGCGAAGGGCGCGAAGGAATTATGAGGAGGGAAGCATGGGTGCCTCTGCCAGTGGGGGCTGCCTGTGTATGAGAAAATGTTGGGTTTTGTTCCTCGTATCCTACCTGACTGCGCAAGTTCTAAAAAGAATAATTCTCATGTCGCACAATCTTTCAGGCTGTTGAAAAAGTAATTTCTACGTAATCGCAATGGGATTAATAGGGCTTCCTGCTCCGGCGGTTAGTGACAACGGGGCAATAACCACCAATGACTCATATGCTTTATCGGCGGCTATTTCCTCCAGATAAAAATTTTCCATAAGATACATTCCTAAATCTCGAATGGCATAACGATGAATTGGTAAATCTGTCGGGGGTATATTTTCAATTACTTCTACTGCATGATTGTCGGCTCCAATCGCGATTACATCGTGATCTTTTAACCACGGCAAGGTTGATTCATCTATTCCCGGTTCTCCACGGTCGAATAAAGCCCGATCTTGAGCAAAAACCCGCATCCAACCCGTTCGCAAAAGGATGATATCGCCAGATTGCACTTTAATATTTTGTGCCTTTGCGCATTGATCCAAGTCATCGGCTGCTACAGGCTCACCTAAACCTAAATGCTCCACCCACTTCCAGCCTGCGATATCAAGCAAAACTCCGCGTCCAATGATAAATGGCACATTGTCAATTGAATGTCGCGTCGCACCATAACTTGTCACATGTTCAGCTCCATCGAAGCCATTGTACATTTTGCCGTTGTACCAGAAATGACTAAGTGCATCAATATGGGTCCCAGAATGTGAATGCATTATTACAGCATCGCAAGATCCTCCCCAATTAGACAAGTCATTCCAAAATTGGGTAATTCGCCACAGTTTTTGTCGCGGCGGCCATTGTGGCCCTTCAGCCTCCAGTGGCACAGAAAGGCTATAAGCCTTACCACTTTTGACACGGCCAGCTGCATTTCTAATTCCTTCCTGTGTCATTAGGTTAAGTGTACCTAGCATGTCATCTGCACCCCACCGTCCCCAATTGGAAAGATTAGTGGTATGTCGACCTGATGATATATTTGTTGAAGAATGTGGAGCAGATTTAGCAAAGAATGAATTTCTATGCCCTGAGAAGGGAAATAAGCCAACTGGAATAGGTGTTTTACTTTTTAGCCTGGCGTTTGGCATACATGTCAAATATGACCGCTAAAATAAAAACAACACCTTTGATTACTTGTTGATAGTATGAAGGCACACGAAGTAAATTGAGACCGTTTCCTAACATTCCTATAATTAATACACCAATGCACGCGCCAACAACACTGCCCACCCCACCAAAGAGGCTTACTCCCCCAAGCACCGAAGCTGCAATTGCATCTAGCTCTAAACCCGCTGCCATTTGTGGCTGGGCCGACCATAACCTTGCAGTTAACAAAATGCCTGTCAGGCTTGCTAGCGCTCCACTTAGGGCATAGATAATAGTTTTAATCCGGTTTGTTGGAATCCCTGCAAACCTTGCGGTTTCTTCATTCCCTCCAATTGCATAAATATATAGGCCAAATTTTGTATATCTCAGGATTAAAAACATAATAAGTAAAACCACTAACCAAATCACAACGGGCATTGGTACCGGCCCCAATTTTCCCGACCCTAAAAAGGTAAATGATTCGTCTAAACCAGAGATCGGTTTTCCTTCGGTATAAACCAATGTAAGCCCCCTGGCAATGCCTAACATGGCTAAAGTTGCGACAAACGGCGGCAATTTCCCATAAACTGATAGAACGCCGTTGATCGAACCTAAGATTGAACCAATTGCAATCCCCAAAAAAATTGCTACTGGCATTGGAATGCCATTCCGTGTCATTAAGCCAGCTACTATTGCACCAGAAAATGCTGCAATTGAACCAACCGAGAGATCGATCCCGGCCATTAGCATAGTTAACGTCATGCCAATGGTTGCAACGGCGACAACAGACGTTTGTAGGGCAATATTCGTAAAATTAGATACTGTTAAAAATAGATCTGACAATAATGTAAAAATTGTGGCAACTAATATCAATAAAAACAAACCGCTAGCACGCTGCAAACTGGAAATAATATTAGTCTTCTTTGTGGTTTCCACCTTTACTCCCAGCTGCTGCTCGCATAATGTCATCTTGTGAATTGATTTCTGGATCGAATTCAGCTACTAAGCGTCCTTCTTTCATAACCAATATTCGGTCACTGACACCTAAAATTTCTGGCAATTCAGATGAGATCATCAAAATCCCAACACCATCATCTGCCATTTGTCTTAGAAAATTATGGATCTCTACTTTTGCGCCAACATCGATGCCGCGGGTGGGCTCATCCAGAATTAATATTTTCGGCTTTAAGGATAACCATCTGGCAATGATCACCTTTTGTTGGTTGCCACCGCTTAGGTTTTTTACTTGTTGGTTTAGATTGGGAGTTTTAATGTCTAAACCATCTACTAATGAATTTGATAATTTTTGAGATTCATCTTTCTTCAAAAAACCAAAACGGGTTAGTTTCCTAATGCCTGCAATAATGATGTTTTGCCATACAGCCATGTTCAAAAATAGACCCTGTGCTTTTCGATCTTCCGGCACAAACCCTAGTCCATGTTCAATCGCAATTTGAGGGGAATCAAATTTGATTTTATTATTGTCGAGTTCGATATAACCAGAACTAATTTTACGAAAACCGAATATTGCTTCGGCTAAGGCAGTGCGTCCTGCACCTACCAAACCGGCAATGCCCAGAATTTCCCCTTTGTGTAAACCAAATGTGATATTCTGTACTTCATCACCACTTGATATATTTTCGACTTTTAATACAATTTCACTTGTTGATTTTGCCCGCTTTTCCAAGTTTTTCTCTATTTCTCTACCAACCATCATCCTGACAATGTCATCCTGAGTGAGATCACTAATATCAGAAGTCTCGATCCATTTTCCATCTCTCAATACAGTAATTCGATCAGAAACCCTTTGAATTTGATCTAACCTGTGAGAAATGAAAATAATTGAAACATTATTTTCTCTTAATTTATCCATATAACTAAATAATGCTTCAACTTCTTTCTCAGTAAGCGCAGAAGTAGGTTCATCCATAACAATCAAAGATGAATCCATAGAAAGCGCTTTGACAACCTCAACCATTTGCTGTTGAGCAATGGTTAAAGCTTCAACCGGGGTTTTGGGATCAATATCCAAACCCAATTTGTCGAGTTGTTCTTGGGCTTGTTGATACAATTTCTTCCAATTAATTACCCCTGGAACATTTGCCTGTGGTTCGCGGCCCAAAAAAATGTTTTTACCTACATCTAGATAAGGGATAACAGCAAGCTCCTGGTAAATCATACTAATACCTAATTTTTGAGCATCTGCTGGCTGGTTTATCTCAACCGGCTGTCCTTTCCAATAAATCGTACCACTGTCCATTTTCGAGACACCGCTAAGGGCGTGCATTAAGGTTGATTTTCCGGCCCCATTTTCTCCCACCAATGCATGAATTTCTCCCGGCAATACCTCCAGAGTCACATCATCTAATGCTTGAACACCAGGAAAAGACTTATTGATATTCTCCATGCTCAACAGGTATTCTTTTAGATCATTCATCCGGGTTCCTACAATTATCCAATTTGATCTGGGACACTCAAATGAGTGTCCCAGATCTCCTGAACTAAGAGTTTGACCTTTACACTATGGTGTTACCAAAGCCAGGTCAACAGGAATGTAGTCAGCAATGCTTTCACCGCCAAGGGAGGCGACTGCTTTTTCCACACCCAAACGGCCCATTTCGGCGGGTTGCTGAGCAACTGTGGCAGCCAATGTGCCTGCTTCAACTGCTGCAACAGCATCGTCTACTGCGTCGAAACCAACAAAGACAATACCTTCCCTGCCAGCAGCTTGCGCCGCTTCAATAGCGCCGAGGATCATCTCATCGTTGTGTGCAAAGACACCATCGATTTCAGCTTCGGCCTGCAGAATGTTCTCAAATACGGTCAAACCTTCTGCTCGGTTGAAGTTTGCAGTTTGTCGGGCTACAATCGTGACGCCAGGACAATCAGCAGACATGTAGTCGTTGAAGCCTTTGCCACGATCACGGGCGGCAGAGGTTCCGGCGATACCCTCAAGTTCGACCACATTTCCTTCGCTGCCTAATGCTTCGCAAAGGAATTCGGCAGCCATTGCACCACCAGCAACATTGTCGGAGGCAATGTGTGAGACAATATCGCCACCACTTGCGCCACGGTCAATGGTGAAAACTGGAATGCCAGCCGCATTGGCTTTTTCGATCGAAGGGACGATCGCATCAGCATCGGTCGGGTTGACCAAAATCGCATCCACACCTTGCTGGATCAAGTCCTCCATATTGGTTGCTTCGGTTGTTGCATCATCTTGAGAATCAACAACCACCAAAGTTACCCCAGCGGCTGAAGCTGCTGCTTCTGCGCCCTCTTTCAAGGTCACAAAGAAGGGGTTGTTCAATGTGGATAACGACAAGCCGAGGGTATAACCTTCAGCTTCGGCAACTACTTCTTCCTCTACAACTTCTGCTTTTGGACCACAAGCTGCTAAAAGGAAAGTGACAATTGCCAAAATACTAAAAATCTTGATTGTTTTATTCATCTTTTTACTCCTAAGAATTGATTGATTTTGATAGAATTATTTGAGACGACACGACTATAGTTTTTTGTTTAACATCACCTCCTTTTATTGATTTACTTCAATGCTTTATGAATTAATAACGCTGATGCTATGACTAAACCTTTGACCACACTTTGGTAAAAGGATGGTACATCCAACAGATTTAAACCATTATTGATCACGGCAATGATCAAAACCCCGAGCAAAGTTCCTAAAATTGATCCTTCGCCACCTTCAAAGCTGGTGCCGCCAACAACCACAGCTGCAATTGCATCAAATTCAAAACCAATCCCTGTAACTGGTTGGGCTGAATTCAAACGAGCGATCAATATTTGTCCGGCAAGCGCAGAAAGAGCACCCGTAATCACGTAAGTTGAAACTACATATTTCTTGACAGGAATGCCAGATAAACGAGCAGCGATCTCATTATTACCAATTGCGTGAATATATTCACCGAATTTCATGCGCGTAAGGGCAATATAGCCAATAGCAAATACTGCAAAGGCAATTACAACTGGCATGGGGATTGACCAAAGATAACCCACGCCTACAAAACGGAAAGCTTCGGGTAATCCAGTAATTGGTTTGCCCTGGGTATAAGTCAAGGCCAGACCACGTCCAAAGGTCATCACGCCCAAAGTAGCAATAAAGGGAGGCACACGCATTTTTGTTACCAGCCAACCGCTGATCAGACCTAAGCCAGCCCCGATGAGCAAGCCAAATGGAAGAGCAAAATAAACAGGCGTGCTCTTTTGCAATACATCGGCAGTAATTACTGCTGATAAGGCCAAGATAGAACCGACAGACAGATCAATTCCACGAGTTAAAATGATCAATGTCATACCAACAGCAATAATGCCATTGATGGTTGATTGCCGTAAAATATTCGTCAGGTTGTTTACTGTCAAAAATCTATCTGACAATAGAGTTAGAGAAAAGCACAAAATGATAAAGGAGATTGTTAGACCATATTGTTGTGCAATACTTTTCCAATCGAACCCAGATCGTGCCTGTGCGGTCATTTGAAACATTAGAAAACTACTCCGGAAAGCAAAATTACATTAGCATAGGGGGAATATTCGCCAGTTCTAATGATCGCTTTTGCTGTTTTGGTTTCGATTTTGAAATTTTCGTGAGGAACATATTCAATTGAAATATCGCCAAGTGTTTCAATTATTCCTTTTTCTATTTCAGGATTTTTTTCTATTATCTCTGAAGCAATGATTGCGCTTTCAACTTGCATTTCACTTAGAATTACTTCGAGAGTTTCTAAAAATGAAGGTACACTCTCTTTTAATGCCAAATCTATACGGGTTACGTCATCGGGGATAGGCAAGCCAGCATCACCAATGACCAATCGATCTGTATGCCCCAAACCTGAAACAATGGAAGAAATTGGTTGATTGATTATCCCTGTTTTTTTCATTATTCTCCTCGTTGATGTCCAATTAATTCATTCACTTCTTTTTGTGTGGGCATGCACGGCTGTGCTCCCGCTTTGGTAACTGCCAGAGCGCCAGCAGCGTTCGCTTGTCGAACAGCATCTTCAAGAGGCAATCCACTTGAAATGCCAACCGACAAAGCAGCGACAAAAGCATCTCCCGCGGCAGTTGTATCAACCACATTTACCACATAAGGTGATAGCATCTTGGCTGGTTTGTTTTTACTGACAAGCAAAGCGCCCCGAGAACCTAGAGTTAGCACAACTGCACCTGCCCCTTTTTCTAACAAATTCTGGGCCGCGGCTTCGGCTTCCTCAATTGTTTCAACACCTAAACCAGTTAATGAAGAGGTCTCACTTTCGTTAGGAACCAATACATCAATATTCTTGAGTAATTCATCAGATAATATTTGTGCTGGGGCTGGGTTTAATACTACTTTTACAGAGCTTTCCACTGCCAGACGGATGGCTTCTTCAATACAGTCCAATGAAACTTCCAAAGGCATCACCACAATATCAATATCACTTATTTTCTTCCAAGCAGCGCGAATGTCTTTGGGTTTCAAAGCCATATTTGCACCAGAAGCAACCACAATGCTGTTTTGTCCACTTTGATCCAAAGTGATCATAGCAATTCCAGTGGCCTCTTCTTTATCAACCGAAACATGGGAAATATCAACACCTTCATTAGCCAGGTTTTCGGTGAGTACCTTTCCAAACTCATCATTCCCCACTCGTCCAATCATCGTAACCTGTGCGCCCATTCTGGCTGCACCAACAGCCTGATTTGCTCCCTTGCCGCCGGGAATATTTTGAAAATTATTTCCAAGGATCGTTTCACCAGGAACAGGCATATGCGGAACACGCACGACCAAGTCCATATTTAAACTGCCAACTACAACAACGTGAGGCATGTTAACTTTTCTCCAATCTTTGACAAGAATTTCTAATTACGAGTGAGGTTGAAAGAATTTCATTCCTTGTTGGCAAATTTGGGTTTTCAATCCGACCAATGACCATCTCAGCTGCCAGCAACCCCATTTCTTGACTAGGTTGAGCAATCGTGGTCAGTGGAGGTTTGGTAAACGAAGCCAAGGTAATATCATCAAAACCCACGATAGAAATATCCCCAGGAACACTTAATCCTGCTTCATCAGCGGCATGCAATGCACCAACAGCCATTAAATCGTTACATGCAAAAATGGCAGTTGGCAGTTCATCTAAATTGAGTAATTTTTTGGTTGCTTCAAATCCAGATTGAGCGCGAAAATCTCCCATTAGGATCAAATCATCATCTTGAATAAGATTATGTTCTGATAACGCCTTTCGGTATCCTTGCACACGAGCAGCACTTGGGGTGAGTAGAGATGGACCTGGTATGCATCCAATTCTAGTATGACCTAATTCAATCAAATATTCTGTTGCCTGGTATCCTCCGGTTTCATTATCTACCAGCACACTATCAGTTATTGTACCGGAAACTTCACGATCTACAAGAACAGATGGAATCTGATTATTTGCTAATAAAACGAGAGAATCGCCATGTGTTCCCTCAGAAACCAAAATAATCCCGTCAATCTGTTTGCTGAGCAATACTTCAATATAATATAATTCTTTATTGGGGTCATCGTCTGAATTACATAAAAAAACGTTATAACCCGCATCAAAACTAGCATCTTCCACGCCACGTAGTACTTCTGCAAAAAACGGGTTGGTACTATCAGGAATGAGTAAACCTAAAGTGTTTGTGCGCTTATCTTTTCGCCGCAGACTACTGGCAAGGCGATTTGGCTTGTAATTCAAATCTTCCATTGCAGCTAAAACTTTAGCTTGTGTTTCTTCGCTCACATACCTTGTTTGGTTGATCACATGAGAAACTGTGCTTACCGATACTCCAGCTACTTTTGCTACATCACGAATACTTGCCATAGCCATAATCTCTTTCTAAAAACGTTGTCGCATACGTTTGCGCAAACGTTTCGATGATATTTTAGCATAATATAGTAAGTGAGTCAACTATCCGTATTCACTATTATCCGTATTCATTCATCTAAAATGTTACTGCAGGAAAACAGTTCACTCAAGTGAAAATTCCATTTGGTTGAATTGACAACCTGGTGTTGACTCATGTTGACTCAGGAAAAATGAATTCTTGAAAGTCCATTGGAATTCGAATTATTTATGGACGATTCAATAATATGGATTGGCTCATGTGTAAGAAGTGTGATCCTTTACAATTGAAGAGATGAAAGTTGGAGAAACACGTTTCAGATTTCTACGGAACTCAGCTATAGCGACATAGCCACTCAAATGGCGTTTGTGAACACCTTTGAATGGGCGTAAGAAGTTGCGTACATCTGTCCACATGCCTTCAACGGTGTTGACATGGACTTCTCGGAT
>Ga0114923_10003526_pt1 | contig 10563 bp, 9 predicted proteins | sample SumtaG_FD_89578 | JGI IMG/M metagenome (GOLD analysis project Ga0114923, IMG submission 89578) | Deep subsurface microbial communities from Indian Ocean to uncover new lineages of life (NeLLi) - Sumatra_00157 metaG | ecosystem: Environmental > Aquatic > Marine > Oceanic > Sediment | place: near...
GTATTTAAAAGAATAATATATATGGATAATATATTTATTATTATCGATTTAATATTTTTGTGGCTTGATTATTAAAATCTTCTTTTTCATTTCAAGTTTTCGTAAGGAATTAGGAATGTTATATTGTATCTGATCTTATCTGATCTGAGTGTTTTTTCACCCCTAATTTTATATTAACTAAAAAGTGGTAAAAAATACGAAAATAGTAGATTTCATGGGATCTAAATATGAAGTTTAAGATTCACAAATTCGATAATCTTTACTTGAAATACGACCGATTAGTAACTTTTTCTGAAAAATTCCATGCATTGATAATCTAAATTAGTCGTGAAACAAAACTTATTAAAATCAAAAAAAATTTTCAAATGCGATAGAATATTTTCATCAAATTAATAATCTAAAACAAATGTTAATAAAAAATTGAAGGAAATCGATCAGTTATGAATAGCAATGTAATGGTAATTGGTGGGGGAATTTCAGGGATCGAAGCAGCTCTCTCATTAGGCGAACAAGGGTATAAAGTCATCTTAGTTGAAAAATCATCATCAGTTGGAGGAAGAATGGCACAACTTGATAAAACTTTTCCCACCCTAGATTGTTCAATCTGCATCCTAGCACCAAAAATGGTGGAAGTATCACGACATCCTAATGTTGAACTCCTTGTCTACTCAGAAGTACAAGAAGTATCTGGTGAAGCGGGAAATTTTTCTGTGAAAGTACTTAAGAAAGCTCGATATGTCAATTGGGATGCGTGTACTGGGTGTGGTGCCTGTAGTGAGAAATGTCCCATGAAGAAAATCCCTTCAGAATTTGAGGAGACCATGGGTAATAGAACTGCTATCTATATTCCCTTTCCCCAAGCTGTACCTCGAAAGGCGGTCATTGATGCGGAAAAATGCTTGTACTTTACAAAAAATGCCTGTAAACTGTGTGAAAAAGAATGTGAAGCAGGTGCTATTATTTGGGATATGGAAGATGATCTTGTTGAATATAACGTAGCTTCTATCATCTGTGCAACAGGATTTGACCTATTAGATCCAAGTGTTCTTGATCGATACCATTATGGCGATTACCCAAACGTTATAACTGCTATGCAATACGAACGATTACTGAGTGCATCCGGACCTACTGAAGGTGAATTATTAAAACCTTCTGATCAAAAACACGCTTATAATATAGGATTTATAAGTTGTGTTGGATCCAGAAATATGGATGTATGTTCTTATTGTTCTAAATTTTGTTGCATGTATCAAACGAAAGAAGGCGTAGTCACGCGGGAACATGCTCCGGATGCAAATGTAACGATTTTTTTTAATGATATTAGAGTAATCGGCAAGAATCAAGAGGAATTTATTGAAAGAGCCAAGGACGAATATGGTCTTGTCTATTATAGAGGAATTCCCGGAGATATCAGAGAAAATCCAGAAAACCACGATTTATATGTAAAACATGCTAATCTTGATACGGGATAAGTCGAAATTTCCGAGTTTGACCTTGTAGTACTTGCGAACGCCGTTATTCCTCGAAAAGATGCAGAACAATTAGCTAATATATTAGGGATTGAACAAAATGAATTCGGTTTTTTCAAAACCAAAGATTCAACAGAAGATTTACGCTCTACTCGAGAAGGGATTTATGTAACTGGATGCTGCCAATCTCCTGATGATATAGCAAATTCCGTGGCAAAAGCTGGCGGAGCTGCTGTTTTGGCAGCTACTCATGCCATCCCATTAAGTGGAGAAGAAACAAAAGTGGAGCTCATTCCTCTTAAGGTTGTAAATCCGGGAGATGACCCTCGCATTGGAGTATTCATCTGTCGTTGTGGCATTAATATTGCTGGCTATATGGATGTACCTACACTTGTAGACTATGCAAAGACTCTACCGAATGTTGTATTTACCATGGAGAATAAATATAGCTGCTCACAATTAACTCAAGATATTATTAAAGAGAAGATAGAAGAGTTAAACTTGAATAGAGTTGTTGTAGCAGCATGTACACCTAGAACCCACGAACATTTATTCCAAAAAACCATTAGAGAAGCGGGATTAAATGAATACTTGTTTAATTTCGTGAGTATTCGTGAGCTAGATTCATGGGTACACATGCATGATAACCCAAAAGCTACTGATAAAGCAAAAGATCTAATTAGAATGGGTGTAGCTCGTGTAAGGGCACAGAGAGCTGAATTGAAAATTAAGGGAGAAGTGATCCCTGAGGCTTTAGTTGTTGGTGGAGGAATCGCTGGAATGAGTGCAGCAACAGAGATCGCTAACAAAGGATTTAAAGTACATTTAGTTGAGAAAGATGATAAATTAGGTGGACAGTTAAACTTAATCTATAAAATCAATTTCGATAGAATTGATTCAAGGGAATTCTTAGAAGCCAAACTAAAAGAATTTAATACACAGAAAAATATTACGACATATATGAATTCTGAAGTTGCGGACGTAAAAGGTTCTATTGGAAATTTTAATGTTAAAGTTAAGAACAATAGTGACGGTAATGACCTTAATTTGAACGTCGGTACTATTATAGTTGCTACGGGGGCGTATGAATATAAACCGGAGGGTTGGTATGATTATGGAGAAAATGATAAAGTCATGACTCAACTCGAATTATCCGAAAAACTCAGGAATGATGCCCTTAAGGATGGGGAAACACTTGTGTTCATTCATTGTGTTGGGTCGAGACAGCCAAAAGATGGTAATGGAGTTACCTATTGCTCGTTAATCTGTTGTTCTGAGTCAATTAGACATGCACTATATGTAAAGGAGAAATACCCAAACTCAAATATTTATGTATTATATAGAGACATTCGGGTTGGTACTGATGAAGAATCATATTACTGGAAAGCACGCGAGAATGTGAATTATATAAGATTCAAAGAATATCCTACCGTAGATTCTGTCAATGGTAAGCTAAATGTAAATGTTAAAGATATCTTAACTCAGACTCACCTCAATATAGAAGCTGATCATATAGTTCTATCTACACCATTAATCCCTTATGATACTAAAAAATTAGGTGAAATGATTAAATGTGCCCGAGATCAAAATGGATATTTTCTTGAAGCACATGTTAAGTTACGTCCTGTTGATTTTGCTACTGATGGTATTTACTTAGCAGGAACGTGTCACAGTCCTAAAGGTATAGCAGATTCAATCTCTCAAGGTCGTGGTGCAGCAGCCCATGCCTTAATTCCATTGATCTCTGGTGAAGTAGAAAACGAGCCATTAGTTTCCGTTGTTGATCCTGCTTTATGCATTTCCTGTCAGAAATGCGAGGAAGTATGTAATTTTGGAGCTATTGGAGTGAATTTTGATAATGATGTGTTGGTTTCAGAGTCTAATCCACTTTTATGTAAAGGGTGTGGAGACTGTTCCGCGGCTTGTCCAGCAGGAGCAATTACAATGAGTCATTTCGCAGATAATCAAATTTATCCTATGATCCGTGAAGCTGTTCAAGGTGAATTTGTAGATGAAAGGCCTAGAATTGTGGCGTTCTTATGTAACTGGTGTAGTTATGCGGGTGCCGATACTTGTGGTGTAAGCCGCTTTCAATATCCAACCAATATACGACCAATACGAGTCATGTGTACTGGCAGAATACCAAAACGTTTTGTCTTGCAAGCATTTTTAGAAGGTGCAGATGGGGTCTTTATTGGTGGTTGCCATATTGGTGATTGCCATTACATAGAAGGCAATTATGATATGCTCCAACGTTATAATGAGCTACATGAGCTACTTGAAAGCGTCGGAATCAATTCAGATAGATACCACCTTGAATGGGTCTCTGCGAGTGAAGGGAAGAGATTTTCTGAAGTTGTCACTGAATTTGTTAATAAAGTTAAGGAATTAGGACCCTTACCTAAAACAGGTGATAAAATTGAAAAAAAGGAAAAAGCTAAGGAGGGTGCATAACCATGACAGAAATGATTAAGAAAAATGCGAATGATTTAGATAGAAATTTTCGATATGAGATTAGCAAGAAGGTGGGTGCCAAATCTCTTTTAAACTGCATTCAATGTGGAGTGTGTAGTTCTGGATGTACTGTGACAGAATATGTAGACATGCAGCCTCATAGAGTGGTAGCTTCTTGTCTTTTGGGTTTAAAGGATGAAGTACTTGCAAGTCAAGCAATTTGGACGTGTTCATTATGCCATAGATGCACTGAAAGATGTCCTAAGAATGTAGATTATTCATTCATTCTTGCTCTATTGCGAAACATGTCAGTTAAAGAAGGAAAGATTCCTAAAGAATATTCTGGGTCGGTTGTAACGATCTATAATAACGGTTATGTTGTACCATATACAGGCGGATTAAAAGATAATATTGATAGAAGGAGAAATAGAATGGGATTACCACAACTTATTCCTCCCAATTTAGACGAAATTAGATTAATTATAGAGGAAACTGGATTGGGAGAACTTGCAAAAAAAAAGAAGGGTGAAGAATAATGGAACTCGCGTTATATTTAGGATGCACGATACCTCTAAAAATGCCTCACTTAGAGAAAGCTTTTAGAGATGTTGCTAGTATCATGGATTTGAAGCTGAAAGAAATGGAAGGCGTTAGCTGTTGTCCTGAGCCAGTCTCCTTACAGTCTTTAAATATAGATACTTGGGTCACATTGGGAGCTAGAAATTTAGCGATAGCAGAAAACATGGGCTGTGACATATTAACTATCTGTTCTGGTTGTTATGAAACGTTAAAAACGGTAAGTGTATTATTAGAAGAAGACGAGGAATACTTGAAAAAAATTAACGCAATCCTTAAGAAAATCAACTATACATATACAGGAAAAACTAAAGTTTATCATTTTGTCGAGTTATTTAGCCAACCCGATTGGTTAGACAAAATAAAAAATTTGGTAGTTAAACCTCTAGATGACCTGAACTTAGCAGTTCATTATGGGTGTCATCTTGTGAGACCTAGTAAAATCATGCGCTTTGATCACCCTGAGAAACCTGAGAAAATCGACATTATTCTTGAGGCTCTTGGAGCAAAGACGGTTGAGTTTGCTACTAAATTAGAATGCTGTGGTTTCTGCGCTCGACTACAAGAGGAAATAGGCATGAAATTAGTCGAAGATAAAATGACTGAATTATCTGAACTTGAAGAAGAAGTAGATGGATTAATAGCAGTTTGTCCTGCCTGTACATCTCAGTATGATAGAAAAGAAAAGATAATCGCTCGAAAAACGGGAAAGAAACTAGAAATTCCTGTCCTTTATTTAGCTGAAATAATGGCTATTGCTTTAGGTGTAGATCTTGAAGACTTAAGCTTGAAAAACAGAAGCGTTAAACCTAATAAGTTAATTGAGAAATTAACAATCTAACATGTGTAATTTTTTAACACAATTATGCTAATAAAAATGAAAAAATAAAAGAATAAAACAAAAAATATGTGAAAATTAAGAGTTTAGTAATATGATAATCACACAACAAAAAGATATAAATGAAATATACGATCTAATAAAACCATACAATAAGATATTGATTGCCGGTTGCGATGGATGCTGTCAACCTCCACGTTCTCTTAATGAAGCTAAAGTACTGGGACAACTTTTAGAATTGAAAGCAAAGACCGAAGGAAAAGATTTAAAATGGAGGGCAATCACGGTTCTTAGACAATGTGATGATCGAATTGCAGCTACAACTTGTCGTCCTTATTCGGAAGAATTTGATGCGTTCCTTACATTGGCATGTGGATTAGGTGTTGTAATGATGAATAAAGTGTTTCCTAAGATCTTAACATTTCCTGCCCAAAATAGCATGTTTGGAGGTGTTCAACACAGTGGTGAAAATAATTACATCGAACTATGTGAAACGTGTGGAGATTGCATAATAGGAGAGACTGGGGGTGTATGCCCACGTGCAGGATGTGCTAAGCATTTAAGTAACGGCCCTTGTGGTGGGATGGTGGAAGGCATGTGCGAAGTAGGTGGTTATACCCTACCTTGTGCTTGGGTGCGTATATGGTCACGGTTAAAAGAATTTGATCGACTTGACCTCTTCAAGAAATATCGAGGTCCGAGAGACTATCGAACATCCACTAGCCCGGGATATCAAACTATCTATAAGGATTATACCAACATTGAAGAAAAAAAGGAGGCGAAAGAATAAATGGCAAAGAGACCAGCATATAGCAATTTAATGAAAGCTGTTCAAGAAGGACATTTCGTGTTTACAGGGGAACTTGAGCCAAAGAAAATTTTGAATCTTGATAAAATTATTCATTCCGCCAAAGAAATGAAAAAAACAGGAAGAATTGTAGCAGCAAATGTAACTGATGGACCTCAAGGTGATGCTTACATGTCATCAATGGTTCCAAGTTACCTTGTCCAAGAAAAGGCAAATATTGAAACTGTTTGGCAAGTTACCATACGAGATAGAAACCGAGTGGCTCTATTTGGTGATGTCATAGCGGGTGCTGTTTTAGGATTAAAGAATATACTTACTCTTACTGGTGACCACACTGCTTTAGGTGACCATAAAAAAGGACGACCTGTATATGATATCGATAGTACCCAGTTTGCTGAAATGCTCAGCATGATGATAGATGAAGGGACTGACTATGAGGGTAATGAAATTAAGGGTGGAAAAATTGAGATGAACTTTGGGTGTGTAGCTAATCCTAATAGTGATCCTCGTGAACCCGAGATCCTCAAAGTAGGTCGAAAAGTAGAACAAGGGATCGATTTCATACAAACGCAAACTGCTTTTGATGTAGATCAAGCAAAAGAATTTCTTAAAGACTTAGAGCAATTCAACGTGCCAGTATTATTGGGAGTTTTTCCATTAAAGTCTCATGGAATCGCTTGGTATTTCGATAATTTTATTCCTGGGGTATCAGTTCCAAAGGATCTTCTCAAATCACTTAAGAAAGCGGAGAAGGAAAACAAAGGAAATAAGCCCGGAAAATATGCGGCTATTGATAAAATTAATATTGAATATTTCAAGCCATTTATAGAAGAAATAAAGAAAACCACTAAAGCTGCGGGAATCCATTGCATGGCAGTTGAATATGAACGTTTGTTTGAGCCATTACTAGGAGATTTTCCCGAATATGTTAAATAATAAGCATAAATTTGTATTTTTTTAATTAAATTTAATATTTTTTTATATTTTTAAAAACATGAACAAGGGTATTATATGAAAAATCTTGATGATAAGGATAAAAGAATTCTTGAAATGCTTCTTGAAGATTCAAGAAGGGCATATAAAGAAATTTCAGAAGATCCAATAGTAAATTTATCTGAATCAACCGTAAGAAAAAGAGTTATTAAACTTCAGGAGGAAGGAGTAATAGAAAAATTCACTATTAAAATTTGTCGCGAAGATGAAAGATGTATTATTGCATTCCTCACACTATTTCCAAAAACCCAAACAGAAACAAAAGAGTTATTAAGGGAAGCGCAAATTCTTCCTCAATGTGAAGAAGTTTACTTTCTTGCTGGAGAATGTGGTGTTTTGATAAAAGTTAATGTACCTGAAATCATTGAATTAGATGCATTAATTGAATCATTTAAAGCCCGTGCTGATGTAAGAAGTGTTGAAAGGGTTTGTGTAGTGCTCAGACCTATCAAAACAGCAACACAATCTGAAAGTCGTATTGTGTAGATCTTTGACTATACTCGTGTTATCTTTCTCTTTTTAATAACAACTTTATCCTTTAGTAGATCAGGCACGTTCCGTACCGTTCACAACTATTTTCTAAAAACATCTAACTTTTCTTGCTCTTCTTATCTCTTACTAATAGGACTCTCTTAACTAACCTAACTCTCTACTAATTGTTCCAACTCATCTATTTTGTCAGATAGATATTTTATTCCTTTTTGCCAGAAACTCGAATCATCTAGGTTAATTCCTATATCAGAAAGCATTTCTTCAGGAGTAAGCGAGCGACCAACTGAGAGTATTTTTAGAAACTTTGGGACAAATGCTTCTCTTTGTTCAAGATATTGCTGGTATATTGAGATTACTAGAAGGTTAGACATATTATATGCATAAACATAGAATGGAACCTGTAAAAAGTGAGAAACTACAAATACATAATTCTGATATTCTTCTTTAATATTTGTCATCGAATTCCTAAACATTAGTTCCATTTCTTCAACAAAAACTCCCCGGATATCATTCGTGGATGGCAATTTTTTTTCTAACAAATTATGCATTCTTTTCTCAAACCTGTAGAAGGCATTTTGTCTATGGGAAGTAGCAAACTTCGACTCAATAAAATCACATAGCAACGAAATTTTTTCTTCCTTAGATAAATCCGTGTTCATTAAATAATCGAAAGTAAGGATTTCATTGAAAACAGATGCGATTTCAGCAACCACCAGGGAAATATCTATATTTATAAAATTTTGAGTTTTCTGGATATAATACGCTTGAAATGCATGTCCAAATTCATGAGCAAGTGTTCTTACTGAATCTACATTACCAGTAAAGTTAACGAACACGAAAGGATATTGATTCATTTTACCATGAGCACAAAAAGCTCCTCTATTTTTTCCTTTACGAGGTGTCACATCTATGTGTCCTAATTCATTCATTTTTTCTATAATATCACGAAATTCTGGATGAAATTTCTCGTCTGCGGTTTTAATTAATTCTAATGCTTCCTCATAAGTATACTCCTTTAGTATTTGTCCGATTGGCGCATATAAATCAGACATATGCAATTCTTCAAGATTCAAGATTTTCTTCTTTAAGTTATAATATTTCTCCACAATATGATAGCTCTCAGTCGTTACTTCTTCTACTGTTTCGACGCTTTTATCACTTACTTCATTCTCAAGGTTTCTTGCAGAAATTGGTTTATCATACTTTTTCTCTTTGCTCTCTAAATCCCAATTCTTTAATACATTGTTGAAAATATGCGTAAATATCATCTTATATTTTTCATATTCTTGCATCATTGTTCGTAGCGCTTTAAGGCGAAGATCTCTGTTTGGCTGATACATAAAAGAAAATAATTCTGCTTCAGTAAGTTTCTTCATTTCACCTTCCACTTCAAAATCAAATATGAAGCTGCTCTTTAATTCTCCATATAGTTTATTGAACCCACTTACACCGGTAATATCCTTCATTAAAATTATTTGTTCTTCTTTTTCAGAAAGTTGATGTATCTTCTTTAATCGATTAAATTTAAGTTCATGAGAATAATTTGTTAATTCTGGAGCTTTTATAAGTTCATTAAATTTATCATCTGAAATTATATTTAGTTCTAAGTAAAAGAATAGTATATTTCTCTCGATTTTAGTGTTAAACTCGTTTATTTTCGCATAGAATGATTTTATATCGTCATCAAGAGAATTTATTAGATAAATTAGTTGAGAATAGAGCTTTAAATAAAATAACTTTTCTTTGATTGATTCATAAGCCTTAAACCATTCTACAAGTTGGGCAGGAGGGAGGGATGGATCATTTAATTTACCTTTTATTTTTCTATTGAACTCATCAGCCTCTTTTTCGATTTGTTGCATATCATTTTCTATTTTGGAATCGTTAATACTAGAATAAAAATCACTTAAATCCCATCTAATGACTTCTTCTGTCATATAACACTGAAACAATAAAAATTATTTGAACTTTATGCAAAATTCGTGTTTTCCCTTCAAAATACAAAAATCTCTCCCTGGAATTAATTCCCAAAACAATATTATAAAATTACTAAATACTTAGTTTATAACAGATATTAACTTATTTTTATAATATTTTTGCAGTGTTAAACCTAAAATATCTTCAAAACAATCTAAGATTCCTTCTCCAAGAAGTGCACTTGTATACCTTATTTCTACTTTTTTAAATTCTCTTATATTAATTTCTCTTAAAAAATCCTCAGGATTCAATTTTTCTTCTAAATCCTGTTTATTGAAAGCTATTATTATTGGAATATACTCAACACTTTCTCTAAAATATGAAATAAGTTCATTCCATGAAGCTAAATTTCTCTCATACACTTCTTTGTGAGAATCGAGTACTAAAATTACGCCATCTACTGCTCGTAAGGTAATTGGTCTTGTAATAAAATAGAAATCTTGCCCTGTTGTTGTATATATATGGATTTTTAACTTCCACTCCTGATTTTGAAAGGTAACAGTGCCATAATCAAAGAACAAAGTTCGACTGACTGTACTTTCGATACTATGAATTTTATCTCCCCTACCAAACAGAGTAAATAAAGCCTTAATTGAAGTTGTTTTCCCCGAAAAAGCGGGGCCGAAATAGACAATTTTTATGCTTATTGTTTTATCACAGTGATCGATTATCATACTCATAAATTTAAAATTAGCTTTTTAAAATCCAATCTTTTATCAAAATTAATTAATCTACTGAATTCAAAAATTGGTTATAATGATAACTTGTAATTAATTAAAATAACATTTATTTTACATGATAAGTATTTTAATAAGCACTCTCTGTGTATCCCACAAAACCAGCAACCAAAACTAAAATTCCCCCTACTAAGCTACTGTAAACAATCATAGCAATTCCTAAAACTACACATACCATCCAATTAAGTGGAATTGGTTTTTCAGGTCTTACTACACTTA
>Ga0114923_10003527_pt1 | contig 10562 bp, 7 predicted proteins | sample SumtaG_FD_89578 | JGI IMG/M metagenome (GOLD analysis project Ga0114923, IMG submission 89578) | Deep subsurface microbial communities from Indian Ocean to uncover new lineages of life (NeLLi) - Sumatra_00157 metaG | ecosystem: Environmental > Aquatic > Marine > Oceanic > Sediment | place: near...
AAAAAAGAAGAAGTGAAACAAGTATTTTTGCATCTTTTTACAGATGGTAGAGATTCACCACCAAAAGAAGGAATAGAAATAATCAAAAAGATAGAAAACCACATGGAAGCTCACAAGATTGGAAAAATTGCATCTATTACAGGAAGATATTTTGCAATGGATAGAGACAGACGATGGGATAGAACAGAAAAAGCCTATAAAGCTATAGTGTTGGGTAAAGCCACAAGTGCTATAACAGCTCAAGGAGCTATAAGAAACGCATATGCAAGAGGACAAACAGATGAATTCATTGAACCTGTGGTGATAGGAAGTGATAGTGAGCCAGTAGTAACAGTTGAGGATAACGACTCCGTAGTCTTTTTTAACTTTAGGGTAGATAGACCAAAACAGTTAACAATGGCTTTTGTTCTACCGAGTTTTGAGTCACTATCATCTTTTGATTTTGGTTATGATTTAGAAGCAAGTAAAAGAGTGGGGGAAGTTATAGTTGGAGATACTTTCAACAGAGAAAAGATTCTAAAAAACATATTTTTTGTAAGCCTTACTGAATATCAGAAAGGATTACCTGTTTCTGCTAAAGCCTTTGGTCCAGAAACTGTTGAAAAGCCTTTGGGACTTCTTATATCACAAGCTGGATTAAAGCAACTACATATGGCGGAATCAGAAAAAGAAAGATTTGTTACATACTACCTTAATGGATTAAGAGAAGAGGCATTTCAGGGTGAAGAAGATTTAATTGTTCAATCACCGAAAGTAGCAACATACGACAAGAAACCAGAAATGTCTTTACCAAAACTAATTCACGAGTTTAAAAAGCAACTTGATCGGGATTACTTTCATTTTGTTATCATGAATATTGCAAATCCTGACATGGTTGCACATAGTGGGAACATTAGGGCAACAATAAAAGCGGTGGAACACGTTGACCAGCACCTGGGTAAGTTAGTAGAAATGGTTTTACTAGCCAGTGGTACCGTTATAATCACTGCTGATCATGGAAATGCAGAAGAACTATTATCTTTTCCAACTTCCAGCTTCTTCTTTACCACCTCAGAGGGTAGTGTTAATACTGACCACTCGAACAACCCTGTACCCATAATTGTAATCAATGAAGCTTATAGAGGAAACCCATTGATTATTCAGAAAGGTAGCCTTGGTGATATTGCACCCACCGTTCTAGCTTTACTAGGAATTCCAATCCCTGAAGAAATGACAGGAAAAAACTTAGTAAGTGTATTGCAAACTAATCAAGTTAATAAACCAATTCAACCAAACTCAAATGGAAGTTAATGTAATTATATTTTATATTGGCATTTTGTTAATAGTAGCACTAGTCTTACTACTAATTGCATTGGTAATACTGTATCTGCGTTCAGCAAATAACCTCCAGAAATTAAAAGAAGAAAAAGAAACGAACTGGAGAGCTCAAATGAGCAGTGCTCAAGCTACAGTAAAGAAAGTTATCGAAGATGCTCACACCAATGCTGGACAAATAGTAGGGAGTGCAGAAATATTTAAAAAAGAGCAAATAGACAAAGTTAACATCGAAATCAATAAGGCAATTACTCACTACACTGAAAATTATAACCGAGTACTCGTAAACTTACAGAATGAAATGGTAAATGTACTAAAAAACACCCCAAAAGATATTCAGGTGGGTGTTGTTAAACAGCTGCAAATTCTAAGAGACACACTCCAAAAAGACTTAGCAACTTCTCGAAAGGATGTGTCTGACTTAATAGAGAAAGAATATACAAAGATGCACAATGATTTAGAAAGTTATAAACAAGCAAAAGTAGCACAATTAGATAAATCAATATTTAAAATTATTCAGTATGTATCACGCAGAGTATTAACAAAAGAAATAAACGCAGAGGAACACGAAAAATTGGTAATTAAAGCTTTAGAAGAAGCTAAAAGACAAGAAATGATAAAGACTGAAATAGTGGATACTGATTCAAATCAGCCAGTAAACACTAAACAGGAATTGGGGAAAAATTCTCAAGTTAATACTCCAAAACCACAAATTTAAATTATCTATGCAATCAGAAATATTTTCAAAAATAATTACGGTTGAGGATATTGATAAGGTATCAGATGAACTCGATATTTTACTTGCATCCCTCTATAAAGAAAAAGGACGTGGTTTAGAATCTGCTCTGAAATATAATGTCCGCGCTTGGTTTTCAGAAATGCTTAAGAACGAGATTACAAATAACAATATTGGAGTTGAAAAGTACTTACGCCAGATGAAAAAAGAACTAGCCCAGTATACAGAAGTGACACTCATTCTAGCCTACGAACCAAGTTTATCTTCTATGGAACGATTTCAATCAGTCCTGAAATCATATATTGGAAAAAATGTTGCACTTGACATTAGTTACATGCCAAATTTACTAGCGGGAGCGGTAATTATCTACAAGGGTAGATATATTGATCTATCTTTAAAAAGGGCATTTGAAGAGGAATTGCAGAAAAATAGAGAAGAAATTATGAACTTATTAGTGGATGAATCAGAAAATAATAATCAAAAATCAAATGAAATCCAGATTACTTAAAATTCTTAAATACATAAATACTAAATAATGAAAGACTTTAATTACTATCTTGAAGATATTGGAGAGATAGGATTTATCAAAGAGATTGTCCACTCAATAGCTTATGCATCTGGTTTACCTGATGTCCATCCAAATGAAGTTGTTTTATTCGAAAGTGGTACCGTTGGCCAAGTAATCTCTTTTGATATGGATGTTGTAGAAATTCTAATTTTAACAGGTACAAAAGTTAAAGTTGGAACACGAGTTGTCAGAACAGGGGAGTTACTAGAAGTTCCAGTTGGTAATAGTCTTTTAGGAAACATGGTCGACCCACTAGTTAATCCTGTCGCAGGCGCTAGTACAATAAAGGCAGATAAGTATAGTCCCATAGATACACAACCACATGGAATTGTTGGTAGAGAACAAGTTAATGAACCCCTAGAAACCGGAGTTACATTAATAGATTTGGTAGTTCCTATTGCAAAAGGTCAACGAGAATTAGTAATAGGAGATAGAAAGACAGGAAAAGCAAGTTTATTGCTTCAAGTTATGGGTTCACAAGCAGCTAAAGGTACAATTTGTATCTATGCAGCCATTGGTCAACGATTAATTGAAATAAACTCAAAAGCAGAATATTTTAAAGCTAAAGGAGTCGAAAAAAATACAATAATAGTAGCATCTTCTGCGTCTGATCCTGCTGGACTTATTTTCTTAACTCCTTATACAGCAATGACTATTGCAGAATTTTTCCGTGATCAAGGAAAAGATGTACTGCTGATATTAGATGACATGTCAACCCACGCAAGGGTTTATAGAGAAATATCACTATTGGCAAAACGATTTCCTGGAAGAAGCTCATATCCTGGCGATATCTTTTATGTCCAAGCAAGACTAATAGAAAGAGCAGGGAACTATAAGACTGGTTCAATAACTTGTCTTCCGGTTGCAGAATCAATACTAGGAGATCTATCAGGCTACATACAAACAAATTTAATGGCGATGACAGATGGACACATATTTTTTGATATAGATTTATACAACGAAGGCAAAAGACCTGCCGTAAGTCCATTCCTATCAGTAACCCGAGTCGGACACCAAGCTCAATCTCTTCTTTTAAAAGAGATAAGTCGTGAACTATCAAGCTTTTTGGTGAAATATGACCGTATGAAACAATTCATGCATTTTGGAGCTGAAGTTGGAGAGAATGTCAGAAATATAATAGAAATTGGTGCAAAAATCGACGCGTTTTTTAATCAGCCACCAGATAGTAGTATCCCGATAAATGTAAATGTACTAATTCTAATAGGTATATGGACAGGTATTTGGAATGAAGTTGATACAGCGGTTTTAGTTCGCGAAATGAATCATTTAATCAAAATATATTCAGAAGATGAAAAGTTCAGAAAACAGATAGATGAAATTATTAATTCTCACAACAATTTGTCTGAATTAATCAATACTTTTAGGTTAAACAAAGAAATTATTCTGTCTAGATTGGATAGGCCCAAAAAACAATAAAATTATCTATTAATAAATAACTTTTAACTTATGGCAATCGAAAAGGATATAGAAGAAGAAATTGATCAAGTCGAATCGCTAAAAACTTTAGTGGAAGTTTATGGTGAAATAGCATCAATTCGTATGATGAAAATTCGTGATTCAGTATTAAAAAATAGAGGTTTCCTTGAAGCAATAAATAGTATATTTAAAGACGCCCTAGCCACTTATGCAAACAAACTCTCTCGACTTGTAAGAACCGGAAAACTTCAAAAAGGGGGAAGAGTAACCTTTCTTGCCCATAATGCTAAAACTGTTGCAGTGCTTATATCAGCAAATACCGGTTTTTATGGTGAAGTGGTACAAGCTACATTTCAGCAATTCGTAAACAGTGTTAAAAATCAAAACATGGAAGTAACAATTATTGGAAGATTAGGTCGTTCTCTATTTACTGAAACATTACCAAACACTCCCTATACATACTTTGACCTTCCAGATTATGGAATAGACAGGAAAAAAATTTCAGAAGCGGTACAACACCTTGTCCAATACGAAGAGATCCGTATTTACTACGGGAAATATCACACAGTTATTACACAAAAACCTACAATGACCCTAATATCAGCTGGTACATTAATTGGAGAGTATGTTGCAGAACCAGAAAACAAATACATATTTGAACCAAATGTAGAAAAAATACTGATGTTTTTTGAAAGCGAGATATTCGCTTCTCTTTTTGACCATTCAATGAGAGAATCACAACTCGCAAAATTTGCATCAAGAATACTTGCAATGGATAGGGCAGGAGAAAACATTAGAGATAACCTTAAAAAGCTAACTCTTGAAAAATTAAAAAATACTCACAAAATTGCTAACAGAAAACAACTAAATTCCTTATCCTCAGTTATGTTTGCTGAAATAAGATAGGAGTGTAAATTATGAAAGACAGAAATAAAGGTAAAATAATAAGTGTTAAGGGACAGATAGTAGAAGTCAAATTCGCAAAAGATAAACCAGCTATTAATGACTTACTTTTTTTAGAAGGAGAACCTGATATTAGGTTTGAAGTATACTCTTCATCAGGTCCAGACACATTTTACTGTTTGGGATTATCCAGAACCCACTCTCTACATAGAGGAGCAAAAGTTATAAACACTTTATCACCCATAATGTTTCCTGTTGGAAACCAACTACTTGGTAGGGTAGTTGATATTTTTGGAAGACCAATAGATCAAGGTGATGAAATAAAGATAGACCAAACTGTACCGATACACAGAAAATCTAGTCTTAGAACAAAAATAGTCACAAAACAAGAACAATTAGAAACTGGAATTAAGATTATAGATGTTTTTACACCATTAATTCATGGGGGCAAAATGGGCTTATTCGGAGGTGCAGGAGTCGGCAAAACCATCTTACTTACAGAAATTATGCACAACGTTATAGGTACTGGAAAAGATAATACAGTATCAGTCTTTGCAGGTATAGGTGAGAGGGCCAGAGAAGGTCTTGAGTTGTATGAGGCTCTAAAAGCCTCAGGTGTAGTATCTAATTCATCTTTAGTTTTTGGTCCAATGGGTGAAAATCCCGCCGTTCGATTCCTTGCTGCATTTTCTGCAGCAAGTCTTGCAGAATATTATCGAGATAATGAAAAAAAGGACGTTTTATTTTTTATTGATAATGTATATAGATTTGCGCAAGCAGGTAACGAACTTTCTACACTTACTTCAACAATGCCTTCCGAAGATGGATATCAAGCTACTTTAGAGTCAGAAATGGCTGATTTTCATGAGCGTCTAATTCCTACAAAGTCAGGAATGATCAGTACTATAGAAGCAATATATGTACCGGCTGATGATTTACTTGATCATGGTGTTCAATCGATTTTTCCATACCTTGAATCTGTTGTAGTTCTTTCAAGAAATTTATACCAACAGGGTTTACTTCCTGCAATAGATATATTGACATCTAGCTCAAACTCTCTAAACCCACAAATTGTTGGAGATCTCCATTTCCAAACAGCAGTAAGAGCAAAATCATTAATAAAAAAGGCAAAGAGACTAGACAGAATCGTATCATTAGTCGGAGAATCTGAGTTATCGGGCGAAGACCAATTAACTTTCAGAAGAGCACGTAAAATAGTAAACTATATGACTCAGAGATTTTTTGTTACAGAGGTCCAAAGAGGAGAGAAAGGAACATATGTCTCAATTAAAGACGCAATTAATGACTTGCATGGGATTATCGAAGGAAAGTATGATCATGTTCCAGAAGATAAATTCTTATATATAGGAAAAATATCGGAAATAAAAGATGAATGAGAAATTTAATTTACTAGTAAGATCTCGCGAGGGAGTAGTATATCAAGGAAAAGTAGACTCTATAACATCATATAACGAAGAGGGAAAGTTTGATATTTTAGCTGAACACGCAAATTTTATTTCTTTGATTCAGAAACAGTTAGTTATTAGACAGTCTGGTGACGATAAAGAAATTACTATTAACTTTGATACTGCGTTATTAAGAACTAGACAAAATAATGTTGAAGTATATCTTGGATTTGAGGGAATTAAAAGCTCTCAGCTAAAAGAAAACCCAGATATTGCAAAGATTAATGAACCTTTACAATAATATTATCAGAATAATATCTGTAAATATAGGCATAATGTAAATGATATATATGTAATATGAGGGGATAAGGATAAGGATATTATTTTTGTTATAGTGATATATTTCACTAGAAAATAAGATTAAAATAGAAAAATTTATACTAAGTCGTATTAAGTATAAAACGAATATAACTAGAAGAATATCAATCAAGTTGTTAGACTGCTAGGAATATGAGCTGGCCTTATTATCCTAAATAACGGGTTTAAAGCAAAATATAGTAAATTACGGAAATTATGAAATAAATCATTATTTTGTTTTACAAAAATAATAGTGGAAAAAAAGAAAGATTATTAGTAAATATAATGAGGAAAATAAATAAAACAAAAGTCATAAATGAATATATGCGATTATTAAAAATTAATAAAAATATGATAAATTACATAGATATACTGATAAAAGTATAATATAATTCGGAAAATAATAACCAAAAAACAATAAGAAATATGAGAATAAAAGAAGATAAAAGATATAAAAATAACTTAGTGGAAAAAAAGTGGCAAGGAAAATGGTTAAAAGATGAGATCTACAGTCCAGACATAAAAAAATCAAAAAAGCCATTTTATAACCTATGGATGTTTCCATACCCTTCCGGCGCAGGTATACATGCAGGACATGCTTTTTCATCAACCGGAAGTGATGTTTATGGAAGATTCATGCGAATGAGAGGGCATGATGTATTTCAGCCCATAGGGTACGATTCATTTGGAATTCATTCAGAAAACTTTGCAATTAAAATAAAAAAGCATCCTAAAAGCTTAATTACAAAAACGACAAAAACATATGAAAAGCAATTTAAAAGCTTAGGAAATGGATACGATTGGAAAAGGACAGTTACGACATCAAATCCTGAGTATTATAAATGGACACAATGGATATTTTTAAAAATGTTCAAGTCAGGATTGGCTTATAGAAAAACATCTTCTGTAAATTGGTGTCCATCTTGTAAAACTGTGCTCGCAGATGAACAGGTCATGACTCCAGCACAAGCTGGAAAAATACCTCCAGGATATAAGTCAATCAAAGAAGTTCCGGAAGGAATAAAGGTTTGTGAACGCTGTGGAAACATTGCAGAAATAAAAGACCTAAAACAATGGCATTTCAGAATAACTAATTATGCAGATGAATTACTGAAAGGATTAAAAAAGATAAATTGGCCAGAGAAGGTAAAGATAGCTCAAAAGAATTGGATTGGTAAAAAACAAGGAATTGATATTCAGTATTCGATTGAAGGTAGAAAAGAAAAAATAACTTGTTGGACATCAAGACCTGATACGAATTTTGGAGCTACCTTTATAGTATTGGCACCAGAACATCCACTCGCTGAAAAAATAACGACAAAAGACAACAAACAAAAGGTATCAAAGTATATCGAAGTATCTAAGAAGAAAAGCAGAGAAGAAAGAATAATCCAGGGTAAAGAAAAAACTGGTGTATTTACAGGATCATATGCGACAAATCAATTAAATAGTCAAAAAATGCCAATCTGGATCTCTGACTTTGTACTAATGGAGGTTGGAACTGGTGCAGTTGTGGGTGTTCCAGGACATGATAGGCGTGATTTTGAATTTGCAATAAAACACAAACTCCCAATTATTCGTGTAGTTGTTGGACCTGATGGAGATAAATCAGAAATAAAAAGAGTAAATCAAGTTCAGGAAGAGGAAGGTACCATGATAAATTCTAGATTTCTCAATGGCTTAGATATTCATAAGGCTACAAAAAAAATAATGGATTATATGGTAAAAAAGGGTTGGGGAACGCGCAAAGTGAACTTACACCTCAGGGATTGGATTATATCAAGACAACGTTACTGGGGACCTCCAATACCCATGATATATTGCTCTGAGTGTGCAGAGGCAGGAGAGTCTTATTTTACAAATAGAAATGACAATAATGGTATCTTATGTAAGAATCAATCAGATTGGGATCATAGAGGCTGGTTCCCGTGGCCAGAAGAGCGTTTACCAATCAAGTTACCTTTTTTAAGAGACTATCAACCCAAAGGAACTGGAAAAGGTCCTTTGGCAGATCATCCTGAGTATTATGAAACAATATGTCCCTCTTGCAAAGGTAAAGCAGTTTTAGAAACCGACGTCTCAGATACATTTTTGGATTCATCTTGGTATTTTCTTAGATATCCTTCGGTTGATAGTAAAACTGCCAGTAAGTTAGCATTTGATACAATTATTACCACCAAATGGCTACCTGTAAACCTATATTTTGGTGGCGCTGAACACTCAGTTCTCCATCTTATGTATGCTAGGTTTGTAACAATGGTTTTAAACGACCTGGGTTATATCAAATTTAAAGAACCCTTTCCACATTTCTTCGCACACGGATTAATGATTAAAGACGGTGCCAAAATGAGTAAATCAAGAGGAAATGTAGTTAATCCTGACGAGTATATAAGAAAGCATGGTGCAGATACTTTAAGGCTATACCTAATGTTTATGGGTCCAATGGATGGTTATCCTGACTTCCGTGATACTGGAATTGAAGGGATGAGAAGGTTCGTTGATCGTGTTTGGGATCTATTTATAAATCATACAAAGGTAATCATAACCGACAAAAAGAGATCAAAGGATATCTCAAGAGTAATGCATCAAACTATCAAAAAGGTAACTAGTGATCTAGAAAATTTTCGTTACAACACTGCAATTGCCGCAATAATGGAATTCGTAAATATACTAAGAGAACAAGCATTAAATAACAGAAAAGATTCACCAACCACCAAACAGCAAATTAGTTGTACTGAGTGGGATGAGGTGTTAAAAACCCTTGCTCAACTACTTGCACCATTTGCCCCTTTTATTACTGAAGAAGTGTGGAATAGTGTTTTAAACAAAAAGTACTCAATACATAACTCAAAATGGCCAAGCTATAATCAAAAACTTACATATAGCATGGACGTTACGGTTCCGGTACAGGTAAATGGTCGACTTAGGGGTACATTAACAGTTGCTGCTGAAAGCGCTAACGATAAAAATACAATAATTGAATTAGCAAAAAAACAAGACAATGTAAAAAAATGGCTGAAAAACAAAAATATAAAAGATATTATATTTATTCAAAGTAAACTTATTAATTTCGTAACAACAAACAAATAATAATTAGTAAAACCGTATACTAAATAAAATAAGTAAATAATAAACTAATTATGTCCTCAAAAAAGCTTGCTCCAGATGTTACTGACAGAGAAGTTGTAGATAACAAATACAAAATTATTCATAAGAATAATAAGAAGAAAAAACCACACAACCTTGAAGAGTTTCTCCATGACAACAAATTAACATTAACATTTTTCTTAGTAGGAACCATATTAATAGGAACAGGTTTTTTATTGATAAAAAATGACGGTAATACATCAAAGATTGAAATATTGGAAAACCTTGAAGAACCAGAAAACGAAAAGGCAGATTTGGTAGCAGAGATTGCAGGTGCAGTAGAAAAACCAGGAGTTTATAGATTAGAAAATCAATCAAGAGTTGAAGACTTATTAATAAGAGCAGGCGGTTTGTCGGCAAATGCTGACAGATTATGGGTTGAAAAAATGGTTAATCGTGCAGCAAAATTGCGAGATGGTGAGAAGTTATACATCCCCAGAGTTAACGAGCAGACAGACAACATGAGTGCTAAAAATACTGGGTGGCAAGAAGGGGTCCTGGGTAGTCAGGGGAGTGGTAGTCAAAATTCAATAAACATCAATACTGCTAGCCAAAACGAGCTAGAGTCCTTATGGGGAATTGGACGTGTTACAGCCCAAAACATCATTGAGCAAAGACCTTACTCAACTTTAGAGGAATTAGTAACAAAAAAGGTTTTGAAAACAAATATCTACGAAATGCATAAAGACGTCCT
>Ga0114923_10003528_pt1 | contig 10562 bp, 8 predicted proteins | sample SumtaG_FD_89578 | JGI IMG/M metagenome (GOLD analysis project Ga0114923, IMG submission 89578) | Deep subsurface microbial communities from Indian Ocean to uncover new lineages of life (NeLLi) - Sumatra_00157 metaG | ecosystem: Environmental > Aquatic > Marine > Oceanic > Sediment | place: near...
TACCCGGCGATTGGATTTTGCCAGGAAATTGATCGATGAAACAAACCTGTCCATGACGGATGTGGCCTTTGCTTCCGGTTTTGAATCGATACGCAGATTCAATGATGCCGTCAAAAAACGGTTTAGCGAAAGCCCTTCGGATTTAAGGGAATCTGCCCGAAGCTCTCAAATCGGTAACGGCAGCAAGAACCGGATGGTCCTTCACCTGCCCTTTCGTCCGCCGTTGGATTGGCAGGCGTTGTTAAGCTATCTAAAAGCAAGACAAATCATTGGGGTTGAAGTCATTGAGAAAAACCGTTACTGCCGTTCTATCCTTAGTAAGAAAAACCAGGGAATTATTATGGTGGCCCCGTCTGATAAGGATTCTCACCTGGAGCTTACGTTACAAATAGATGACACCGCTGGATTGATGAATATTGTCCGGCGGGTACGGCGGATTTTTGACCTGGGGGCAGACCCCATGTTTATTCGCGACCATTTGATGAAAGACCCGGGCTTATCTCCTATTATCTCTTCTTTCCCCGGGCTGCGTATCCCCGGGGGGTGGGATAATTTTGAAATTGCCGTTCGTACGGTCATCGGTCAGCAAATTTCCATCAAGGGCTCCAATACAATTACGCAGCGTTTGGTTCAACGTTACGGTACCCCGATACAGGATTCCCCTGTTGCGGGAATCACTCATCTCTTTCCCACTCCCCACGCTCTTGCTTCTGCTGACCTAGCAGGAATCGGTTTGACGGGAAAACGGGCCGGGACTATTCAAACGTTGGCAGCGAAAATAGCAAATGGAGAAATTGTTCTCGAGGGGGTTGTGTATTCGGGACCGGTAAAAGAGCGTTTAATGGAAATACCCGGTATCGGTCATTGGACAGCGGAGTATATTGCTATGAGGGCATTAAGGGAACCGGATGCGTTTCCTGCCGCGGACCTGGTATTAAAACGGGAATTAAAGGAAATGTCCCTGCAGACGGTAACACACCAAAACCATAAGGTAATTAACCGTCCGGACATATGGCGGCCGTGGAGAGCTTATGCGGCTATGTATTTGTGGCGGAAATATGCAAAGCAGATGGCATTAGGCCAAACGCCCGAAGGGCTATAAAAAGTTTTGATCAAACTTTTTCAAAAGTTTGGCCCGTGAAACATCGGCAGGGCCGCCGGAGGCCTTTGGAGGAAAAAATGAAACGATTAAACCGATCTTTTTTTGATACGCCGCATGGTAAAATGGTGGCGATGGCAACGGAGAAAGGACTGGGTGTCCTTGAATTCTCAAAACCTAACCGCCAGGAGTTATTGACGAAACGGTTAAATAAATGGTTTTCAAATTATGAAATTGTCGATGATTCCAGTCCCATCATAACCATGGCCGGGGAATGGTTGACCGATTATTTCCAGGGGAAATTTGACCGTTTAAAAACACCGCCGTTGGACATGCGGGGAACTGAATTCGAGCTCAAAGTATGGAAAGAACTGCTGAGAATACCGCTGGGACAAACCAGGAGCTACAAGCAAGTTGCCATTGAACTGGGTATTCCTAAAGGTCCCCGGGCAGTTGGCGGTGCCAACAGGAGGAACCCGGTATCTCTTATTGTCCCTTGCCACCGGGTGATTGGCCAAAATGATTCACTGGTAGGATACGGGGGTGGTCTTGAGGTGAAAAAAGCTTTAATTTCCCACGAAAGGGGGGCTGCAGCTCACTTGTAGTGCCTCCGGCGGCCAGGGGGACTCTTTTCGTGAAAACCGTCCCCCTGGACCCCCTGCAAAAGCTTTTCATTATTTTCATTGTCTTACATATTGTCATTTTTTTTGCCAGTCTGCACCATGTGCCCGAAGCAATGATGATGCAAGCGATAAAAGAAACCCATCGCGTCCTGAAGAAAGGTGGCGCAGTTATTTTCTTAGAACCGATAGGAAAAAAAGGATCCTATTTCGAATTAATTCGCCTGGTGGAGGATGAAAGAGAAATTCAAAAGCTTGCTTTTGATGCCATCAAAAATGCAAGCTCCATCGGCCTGGAAAACAAAAAAGAAGAAATCCTTTACCTGGAACGCTCTTATGATAATTATCTGAATATTTTAAATGTATTTGTAGATGACGAAAAAGAAAGGAAGGAGTATACAGTCCAGGCGAAAAAAGTCGCAACTCAATTGGCTAAGGATGCCAATCTCAGCATCGAAGACTATCGATTTAAATCCATCGCCCGGGTAAATGTATTACAGAAAACTTAAGTTCATTTAAGAAAGAAATTGAAAGGGCTTCATTTGTGACATTTTTTCCTTGAATTCGTCACTTTTGTCACTTTTGGGCGGATCTGGCATGTGACATTTTCGGCGCCGATTTGTCACTTTTGTCACTTTGAATTCGGATAATTCTGAATATAAGTTTGAAACATGCGATCCGGTATAGTGTAAAAACCACGGTCAATTTTACTAACAAGCTTTTTTTCCAAAAGACGTTGGAGATACTTCCTAATATTCTGTGATGCAATTTTGATTTTATTTTTTTCTGCTGATGAACGAATTTCTTTGGGTGATACAGGGGCATCTTCTTTTGAAATAACACGAAGGACTCGCCTTTCTTCATTACTGGCTTGGTTGAACCATATGTCAAAGATTGCAATCCCCAGGTCATTAATTGCTGTCTGTAATGCTTTATCCCAAACATCAACGCCCACCCGACTGGATATTTGATTGTCGAAAAGATGATAACATAAAACTTGCATTTCAAAAGGATGGCCTTTTGTATATTCGTAGACTCGTGTGATCACATCTTGGCTAAATGATACACCGGTTCTAATAAGAGACTTTAAAATGGTATCCTTGAGTTCATTCTCCTTAAGCGCCCCGAGTTCAACCCGCGATAGGAAGAAACGAGCAAGTGGATGATGTTTTTTGATTGAGGTTAATTCTAGCCATCCATCCGAAGTTGACGCTATGCCGAGTAGAATTTTTGTTTCCATGATGGAGTCCATTGAAAGTGTAGATTTTAATGTCATTACAATTTCCGGGACGCTTAATAAGTTATCAAGGTCGTCTAGAAGTATAACCAGTACTTCCGTTTGATCTTTCAAGTCCCGCCATAAATTCGACAGGGTATCGTGAAGAAATGCCTGGGGAGAAATTTCTTTTCTAGAAGTGTCACGGCTAAATTGTAATCCGGTTCCCAGTATATTAAACCCAATTGAATCAAAATAATTGGCAACTTTTTTAAATCGTTCGACAGGATATGGAAGACCACGTAAAATACTTTCCACGATAGAACGAGAGGCATCAGCCAGGCTGGCATTGGGCTGAAATGGTTCTAAGGGTGCAATTGTTACCAGGTTTCCACGGCTCCGGCAGATTTTTTTATACTCTCTTAATAATGTAGACTTACCAATTCCCCAACTACCCAAAACAAGAAAATGTTCACAAAATCTGGTATAGATAGCCCTGTTTAGTTTTTGCTCAAAAAATTCCAATTCTTTGACTCGTCCACCAAAAAACGTGGGTTCTATTCCTGTCATTGGTGTGAAGGGATTCCCTGAATGCACTATTTTTTTATGCCGGAAGTCGAGCGCTCGCTGCACCGCATTTATGAGATCGTCTACTGCCGATTCGGTTTTTTCTATAAAATCGAAAACACCCTGGGTAAGTGTTTTCCTGGCGAGTTCAATGCTCCCATAGCCGGTAATGGCGATAATCGGTCGCAACGGATCAAGTTTTAATGAGTCTGAGATGAGTTCCAATCCGCCCATTTCCTCTCCGGTCAAACCTGGAATCTTCAAATCCACCACCAGTATCTCAAACAATTGGTTTTCTAGCTTTTCAAGGGCAAGCGAAACTGCATCTGCGTCTTCTACTTCAATTAACTCATTGTTCAACCTTCTTGGTAAACTTTGATTCCATTCTTTTGATTTCAGTTTCCTTCTTAAAGCCTTCACGTATGTTCTTAAATTATCGCGGTTGTCATCAACTACAAGAATTCGAATTGGCATTTTCAACCCTCCTTTTTGTCATTGTTTTTTGGTAACAGTAGCAAAAATGTAGTTCCTTTATTTGAACTGCTCTTCAATATCAATTTTCCTCCCAATTCTCGAACCACTTTATTTGAGAGAAAGAGGCCTAACCCAAGTCCGCTTTGACTGGGCACTTCCTGGGTGAGCAATTGCTTCCTGATTTTTGCAGAGATCCCGGGGCCATTGTCCCTTAGAGATATAACAATCTCTCCATCTTTTTGCTCCAATTTTAACTCGATGGTTCCTCCCTTTTGGCGTAATGCATTGTTTGCATTATTTATGAGTTCCAGCAATACCGACATAAATTGTTCAATATTCCCGGAAACTATTGGATTTTTAATATTGGGGGCAATTGTGATTTGAAAATTGATGTTTGACAATATGCGTGATCTAGCCAACAATTCTGTTTTTTTCACCAGTTCACGAGTGTCAATGGGTTCTATTTTGGGTTTTCCTATATCAAGATAGTCTAAAAGTTTCTGTAACCGGACCCGGCTGAAAGCCATACTCCTATCAATTATATCACACTCTTCTTGGATGTCGGGTAACCTGGTACCCAATTCCCGGATTTGTTTGTTGGCGAATCCAATGTTTAAAAATTCTCCTTTCAGACTGTGTGCCACCTCGCCACAAATAGCTCTGTATTTATCGATCTCATTTTTTGCTGCTTTACTATCTTGTATTTTAGATAATTGTGCATTTTTTTGTTCCAAAACTTCGATCATTTCAGCCTGTTGAGTGACAAGATTCTTGTAGCGATGGGTCTCAGCTTCCAAATGAGTTCTTTTAAGAGCATTATTTATTCTACTGACCAAATCTTCTTTGTTAACGGGTTTATTAATTAAATCAATTGCGCCAAGATCTAATGCTTGTCTTTTTAAGGTTCTATCCTGAAAACCGGTCAATATAACAACAGGAATATTTCTCGTCTTTTTATCCGCCTGGAGTTGTGCCAACAATTCCAACCCCGGCATTTCCGGCATTCTTTGGTCAGTTATAATCAAGTCAATATCTTGTTCATTCACAATTTCAAGGGCCTCTCTCCCGTTGATGGCAAATTCCATATGCCATACGTCTATAAAATCACTCAGCAAACGCAAAAAACCGTCAAGAACAAATTGTTCGTCATCTACAAACAAAATCGTCACTTTTTTTTTATCTTTTTCTTTTTTAGACATTGGCGTTTATTTCACCATACAAGCTCATCCAAATTTCAATAAATTCCATTTTTTCAATATCTTTTGCAACCTTATTTATTATAAATAAAAAATAATCTTTATGCAATGATTCATCTTTCATCCCAGCAATTTTGATATAGAATAAAGGCCCAAACTGGACGGAGACCCTTAGGCATTTTATCAACCACGCTAACTGATTGAAATTCAAAGCTTAAAGAGGTATAATAACCCCATGAAACTGGATAGTTTTTTTAAAACATCGTTGAAGAAAAAGCTGAACCTTATCTTGAGCTCTAAGAAAACAAAAGAAGAAATCTTTGAAGAAGTGGAAGAGCTGCTGGTGCTTTCGGATATTTCCGTGGAACTGGTGGAAGAGATTTTGCAAAATGTCAGGAAAAACAGTAAACTCACCTTTGAAAAAGATGACTTTTTCAGGGTGTTGAAAGAAGAAATTAAACGCATTTTTTTAACCATCGGTACAATTTCCTCCCGCTCAAAGGCGGACACTGTCTTGCCGCTGGGGAATCTAAAGATTGGCGATAAAAAAGCGGAAGAGGCAGCCGATGAAAAGAAGAAAATCATCATGCTGGTGGGCATCAACGGCAGCGGTAAAACCACCACCGCCGCTAAGCTGGCCTATTATTACAAAGATAAAGGCAAAAACGTGTTGATGTCGGCTGCCGATACCTTCAGGGCTGCCGGGGGTTCGCAGCTTACGTTATGGGGCCAACGGCTGGATATCCCGGTGATTGGCGCCGATAGGGGGTCGGACCCCGGGTCTGTAGTCTACAATAGCCTTAATTCTTTTATGAATAAAGATTATGACGTGCTGGTCATCGATACTGCCGGAAGGGTTCAGACCAAAGACAATTTAATGAAAGAACTGGAGAAACTCAGTAAAATCATCAAAAAATTCGTCCCTTCAGGCCCCTCCGACACCCTCCTGGTGATCGATGCGACGATGGGACAGAATACCCTGGACCAGGCGAAAAGATTCAAAACTTTCAGCGGTATTACCGGCATGGTACTGGTAAAAGTCGATGGCACCGCAAAAGGCGGAACCATTATCAATATTATCAATGAAATGCGCATACCGGTGAAATTTGTCGGAACCGGCGAAACTGAAAAAGACCTGGCGCCCTTCTCAATCGACGAATTCATCGATTCACTGCTGAGCGAAGGATAAAATGGACGATCTTAAATTCATGAAAGCTGCCGTAAAACTCAGTAAAAGGGGGGTCGGTTTTACGGAACCCAATCCCATGGTAGGTGCAGTCGTAGTGAAAGACAATAAGATCATTTCCACCGGTTTTCATCGCCGATACGGCGAAGCCCATGCGGAACAAATGGCTTTAGAACATCTGAAAGAGAAAGATACCACAATGTATGTAACATTGGAACCTTGCACCCACCACGGTAAAACGCCCCCTTGTACGGATTTGCTTTTAGAAAAAAAGGTAAAACGGGTGGTGGTTTCTATCAAAGACCCCAACCCCCTGGTTAACGGCAAAGGAATCAAACAATTGAAAGAACAAGGCGTGCAAGTGGATGTGGGATTGCTTGAGGATATCTCATTAAAGATAAACCGTCACTATTTAACCTTCATGACGGAAAAAAGACCCTATGTTACCCTAAAAGCAGGGATTTCCATCGACGGTAAATTAACAGACAAATACAGGGAATCCCAATGGATTACCGATGAAGAACTGCGCAATTACGCCCACAGTCTGAGGGGTGAGTTTTCAGCAATCCTGGCGGGGGTAAAAACCATCATCGACGACAACCCGCAGCTCACGGTGCGGGAAAAAGCCTGGGAAAATAAAAAACTGTACCGGGTAATATTGGACTCCGACAATGTGTTGGACACCGATTTAAGGATATTTGAAAACCAGGAGAATTTTCCCTTGATAATCTTCTCATCGACGGAAGCTAAAAATAAAACCCCAAAAGTCGAGAATCACTTTTTTATCAATCCCCACAAGGAAACGGGCAACCTTCATTTGCAAGAAGTACTGGAAAAATTGTATCGATTGGAAATTGCATCGCTGCTAGTGGAAGGCGGGGGCAGCGTCATTGATTCTTTCTTAAAAGAGGAACTTTACGATGAAATCCTATTGGAAACAGCCGATAAATTAATCGGGGGGAAAGATTCGGTGCAGTTATTTTCTTCCGGCACCGCCGTGTCCACCCCGATAAAATTGAAGGAAAGGGAAATCATCCCCCTGCAAACCGGTTATATCGTCAGGGGATACAGGGATACAGGGTATAAATAATAACGATGTTTACCGGGATTATATTAAAGATGGGCAAGCTGGTGGCCCTGGAAAAGAAGAATCCACTGACCCTCACTGTAGAGACCGGTCCGCTGGACAGGGTGAAAATCGGTGATTCCATAGCTGTCAATGGTTCCTGTTTAACCGCTGTTGCCATCGACAGTAAGAGCGGCCGGTGCACCTTCAACCTGAGCCGGGAGACGTTAACGCTTTCCAATTTCAGCGATTTGCCCAGGGGAAGTTATGTCAACCTTGAATTGCCGTTAACATTGCAAGATTTCCTGGGCGGCCACCTGGTCAGCGGTCACCTGGACGGCGTTGTACGGTTAAAATCAATAAAAAAAAGCAGTGACAGTACAACATTCTCCTTTACTTTCCAGGACCGCAACTGGAAAAAATTCTTAATTCATAAAGGCTCGGTGGCCCTCAATGGCATCAGTCTCACCCTCTCGGAAGTGAGAAATTCTTTTTTTTCAGTAGAAGTGATTCCCCATACCCTGGCCGCCACCAATCTAAAATATGCAAAAATAGGAGAACGATTTAATATAGAACTTGATTTAATCGGCAAATATTTATATAATTTAACCCCATAGGAATTTTCATTTTTTTATGCAGGTTTCAATGGGAACAAATGGTTAGAACGCGGCACGACAGAGCCTCGCTATTTCGCATAAAGGGCGGCCGCGCCGCGGCCAAAATAGAAGGAAAAAAATGAAAATAAAAAATCCGATATCCGTACCTGAAGCAATCGAGTATATCAAAGAAGGAAAAATGGTTGTCATCGTTGATGACGAAGATAGAGAAAACGAAGGCGATTTAATGATCGCCTCGGAGAAAGTTACCCCTGAAGCCATTAATTTTATGGCCACCCACGGCAGGGGATTGATCTGCGTTTCCCTCACCGAAGAGAGAAGCGATCAATTGGAGCTTCCGTTGATGGTGGGAGAAAACACGTCCCATTTTGAGACCCCTTTTACGGTTTCGGTGGATGCCCAGCAGAATACCAGCACCGGTATTTCAGTCTTTGACAGGGCCACTACGGTAAAATGCTTGATCGACCCGGCCGCTAAGCCTTCCGATCTGGCCCGCCCCGGTCATATTTTCCCCTTGCGGGCCAAATCAGGTGGGGTGCTGGTAAGGGCCGGTCAAACCGAAGCCTCATTTGACCTGGCCAAAATCGCAGGGCTGAATCCTTCCGGGGTTATCTGTGAAGTGATGAATGAGGACGGCACAATGGCCAGGATGCCCGACCTGGAAAAATTTTCTGAAAAATTTGCAGTTCCCATTATTACTATCGAGGAGATCATCAAATACAGGCTCCAGGAAGAGACACTGGTTATACAGGAAGCAGAATCAAAGCTGCCCACCCGCTGGGGAGAATTTACCATTAAAGCCTTTGTGGATGTTCTTAATAAAGAAACCCATGTGGCTTTAGTCTACGGCGATATCAACACCGATGAACCGGTGTTGGCAAGGGTTCATTCCCAATGCCTTACCGGCGATACCTTTGGGTCGTTAAAATGCGATTGCGGGGGGCAATTGGCCAATGCCATGGCAATGATAGCAAAAGAGGAAAGAGGTGTGCTGCTCTACCTGCTGAACCAGGAAGGTCGGGGAATCGGCCTGATCAATAAAATAAAAGCCTATAAACTGCAGGAAAAGGGATTGGATACGGTGGAAGCCAATTTAGAACTGGGTTTTGAAGAAGACCAACGGGATTACGGGATTGGGGCACAAATTTTGCGGGAACTGGGACTAAAGAAGTTAAAGCTGCTCACCAACAACCCGGCAAAATATATTGCCCTTTCTGGCTATGGGCTGGAGATCACGGAGCGGGTACCGGTGGAAGTAACGTACAGTAAAGAAAACATCACGTACATGAAGACCAAAAAAGAGAAAATGGGGCATTTACTCGACAACGTATAACTGTCACATTTTTCGCAGGAAAAATTGGCAGTCCTTCACAAAATTCCGAGGAAAAACGTGGAACACTTCACGTTTTTCCTGCGAATAATTGACATCTAGCTCAAGCCGGTATATGATATAATCATGAAAAGAGATATCTATCAAGACCTGCTTCGCTGGAAATCTTCTGCCAGACGCAAGCCACTCCTGCTAAAAGGTGCGCGGCAAACAGGGAAAACCTATATATTAAAAGAATTCGGGAAAAATGAATATAAAAATGTTTTCTATTTTAACTTCGAGGAAGAAGCCGGATTGGAAGACATCTTTAACAGGAACCTGGAACCCGGTAGAATTATCGAACAACTGTCCACATACCGCAGAGGGGGAATCGTACCGGGCCGGGACTTGATTATCTTCGATGAAATCCAGGCTTCCAATAATGCCTTAAATTCCCTGAAGTATTTCCACGAAAATGCCAATGAATACCATATCGCAGCAGCCGGTTCCCTTTTAGGAGTAAAACTCTCTGTGCCAAAGTCATTCCCTGTTGGCCAGGTAAATTTTCTCGAACTTTATCCAATGACATTTTTTGAGTTCCTGGATGCCCTTGGTGAGAACAGGTATCGGAAATTATTGGAAGAAATCTCGAAAATAGAGCCTATTCCTCGCGTGTTTCATGAAGAGCTGATCGATATTCTAAGGAAATACTATTTTGTCGGCGGTATGCCGGAAGCGGTGGAGTATTATATTAAAACAAAGGATCTGGCAGAGGTTCGAGCCATCCATAAAGAGATAATTGATTCCTATGTGTTGGATTTCGCCAAGCATGCTCCCCCTGCCGATGTCCCCAAAATCACACTCATATGGGATTCCATACCGGCGCAGTTAGCCAAAGAAAATAGGAAATTTATCTTTTCTGCCATTAAAAAGAGTGCCAGGGCCAGGGATTATGAAAATGCCCTGGTGTGGCTTGAAGATTCCGGTTTGATATTGCGTGCCTTTTCGGTTTCAAGGGGAATGCATCCGTTGAAAGGGTATAGGAATCACGGCAATTTTAAAGTTTATCTTTTAGATGTCGGACTGCTGGGGGCAATGGCGAATGTTCCTATAGAGGTATTGGCCCAAGGAGATAAATTATTCAATGCTTATCAGGGTGCATTTGTTGAGAATTTTGTTGCCCAACACCTGGTATCCTCTTTGAAAATGGAA
>Ga0114923_10003529_pt1 | contig 10562 bp, 10 predicted proteins | sample SumtaG_FD_89578 | JGI IMG/M metagenome (GOLD analysis project Ga0114923, IMG submission 89578) | Deep subsurface microbial communities from Indian Ocean to uncover new lineages of life (NeLLi) - Sumatra_00157 metaG | ecosystem: Environmental > Aquatic > Marine > Oceanic > Sediment | place: near...
GTCTAGTTTGTCTTCTTGTTTGCCCCACAAGGAAACTTGGGCAATCAGGTTAAGAATTTCCTGAGTAATCTTACTAATCTGTGCAGTGATCAAATCGATCTCAGCCTGGACTTTAAGTTTCTGAAGTGGGAATAGTTGTTCGATTTCAAACTTGAGTTTCTCTTTCTCAAGTGCAATTAATTCAATCTCAGCATCGATTCGCTCTTCATTCTTTTCAGTGAGGCTAGTCTCCGCAAGTAACTTGCCTCTTTGTTCCTCAATGAATAAGGTGCCCAGTAAATACTGGGTAGAGTTGCTCAGAACACCCTGGATCGACCCCAGCGTTACATTCGCGTAATCCGTACCCCGGATTCGATTCTGTTTATATTGATCATCGAGCTGCTTGTTGACAGCCAACATCAATTGATCGAATAATCCTTCGCCTAATCCAAGATTCGTGTATGCGGGATGTGTAACTTTTGGGGTCGATTCAGTCATCAGTTAGTCCTTACAATCCAGTAGAGGCCAAGGCCTGCTTAGTCGCTAGATCTTTCAACTCAGCGGCTGTGAGTGGCGGTAAGTCAACTATAGCATATTCGTTGATCAGGTGACTCTTACGTATATCACCACCAAGTTGATCTGACTCTGTGTAGAAGACTGAGCATTGACGCTCCTTCATCACATCATAGATTATTTGGGGCACATGGTAAGGCTTGCCACCGAATGGGATGAACTTCTTAAAGGTACCTCTCTTTGCTGATCCAACGGAAATAACCTCACCCTTCCATTCTTTCTTATTGGGGTTCATGTTGGTATATTGGATCCGACGAAGGGCGCCAATTTGAATACCCGCTAATTTCTGAGACTTAACTTTGTACTCAACGGCACTCAGCGGAATATAATCTAGGTTTGGTTCAACTTTCACAATCTCCTCAACGACAGGAGCTGGGGTCTCAAGAGAACCTTCGCTGAGTAGTAACCCAGCTTTGGCAGGATTTTCTACCAGGTAGGCTCCGATCTGAGCTTGTAATTTATCCACACCTGTGCGGTGGTGGTAGGTCAGGCCAAGCAGGTCCGCTTGGGTTTGAAGTACTTTCAGTTTTTCATTTACTGTGCTCATGATGAGCCTCCTTTATATCCAAAAAAATATTTATAACTTAAATAGCAATCCCGCCTAAGCGGGATCGCCAACTTGGTGTTACAACTCAAACCTACAGAGTAGCAACGGTCTTCAGTAGAGCAATACGTTCTGGGCGTAATACCATGAAACCGTAGTACCACTTGATTGAGTAGAACCCAACCTCGCCATACGGATCATTACGATCAGCAACGTCCTTACCAGGCCGCTTATGCGTAATGGTGAACTTCACAGTCTTACCATTGGTTTGGAAACCAACAGTCGTGAAGGAACCATCACCTACAACCAGGAAGGGGAACACGTCAACAGAAGCTACACCGGCTTCGGTCTGGGACCAGTGACATACTTCGTCAGCTTTGTTACCAACCGCGGCGCCAGCAGCACTCCAATGCATCATCTCAGGAACTACAATGATACGGAAGTTGTGAACTGCACCGAACTCACCCCGGGCAATCGTACCAGCCGAAGCATACTGAGCGATTGGCAAGAACGCTTTGTCACCATGGTAATCGGTCATACGCATCAGAGCAGGCTGAAGTTTGGTACCAATATAAGCATACCGAGCGGCATTAACCACCTTGGTATCGATCATACGAGAACCAGCGATCAGCTTGGTGTTCTTAGGCGTACGGTTGTCATCCAACTCGATATCCAGTTTAACCAGGTCATCGTAGACCAGCACGTCTTCCGCATTACCAGCAGCAGTAGAACCACCGAGGGTAACCGTTGAGGTGGCATCACCAGCATAACGAACCGTACCAGCAGCATTCAGCAAATCGATCTGCAGTTGATCTTCGGTAATTTCGTTAGCAGCTTTAACCACTTCGGAAGTGATGTGCATCAGTAACTCATTGTCTGTATCGAAGTCCAGAGACTCCTGAGTGTATTCATCGAAGAAGCCGAACTTCTCGAGAGTACCAGACAATTGAATACGCTTGTGGCCAACACGATTGACACGACCACCGAACTCAGTCAGAGCAGGGATCTTCGCGGCAATAGTACCAACGTCCTTGCTAGAACCGTAGAGGTTACCATAGTTGCTATACAAGTCATCAGTGGAACTGAGAACTGTAATTGTCCAACCAGCGGCATCCAGAATAACAACAGCGGCATCATAGTCAGCGGTAGCAGCAGCTACATAACCATTACTGATGGACCAGCCGAACAAGTTACCTTCAGCAACATTATCGGCAGCCAGTTTAGCAGCAGCGATATTGGCACCAGTAGCCTGACCTTCAAAGTACAGAGTTTCCCCACCTTCAGCAGCAGGTGCTGTGGCTTGGATAGTCTGACTAACGATGGTCGTAGCAGCAGTGAAAGCCGCACCGGTAGACACACCAGCTGCATCAATACCCTGATCATTCTGGTTGCGAGCATCCAGGATGGGCATGTAATGAAACAGTTTGATGGTTTTACCCATGTTCTTCGGCATGTTAGTCGTGTCAGCCATTTGACCAAAGAACATTTCCTTGGAGGCTTCAACTAACGCTTTACGCTGATATAGATCAACGCGAATCTGTGGTCCGACATCAGACGAGGTACCCGCCGTGTTACCGTAACCATGTGGATTTTCAAAAGGCATAATCTTTCCTTAATTTATTAGTCAAGGGAAGCTGCATCAAACTCTTCGATCTGTTTATCAGTCATCTTAGAGAAATCTGGTACAGCTTTCCCACTCGCTGCTTTGCCTTTAGTACGGCCTGCAGCACGTTTGCGATTCCGCAATTGTTTGGAGTTAGGCTTGCGCTTTTTAGGGCCCTTACCTTTGTCCGCACTTGATCCAGAATCCTGCCGTGCCGAGTCGCTGTTCTCAGAAGAAGATGATGATTCATCAGAGGTGTTGAATTCCCCTGCTTGAAACATTGCATCACCTTGCTGGTAATATGCTTCGAGGTCAGACAGGCCAGAGAGACGCCCTAACATCCGCTCATTTGCGACACGGTCCATTACCTTCTGGTAAATCCCCGCCTCGATGTGCTTATGTATTTCAGCAATCACCTCAGGTTTGGCCTGTAGCGTTTGTCTACTCTTCGCGTCCAGTTTCTTGGAGATGACGTCAACAGTTTCCTGGAATTTAGGGTCATCCTTGATATTATCAAGCACGTCCCGGACAGCAAACTCGGCATCTCCGATACTATGGTCGGTAGGAGAATAGTCCTCACTACCCTCAAGATTCAGTGTCATCGGATCAATGCCACTGTCCTTAAGGAGCTTCTTAATTGCTGCCGGATCTTTATTCGACAGATCAATCAAAAAGTTGATCTTCTTAGGATCTAGAAGCTCGGCATTCTCAAGTGTCCGCAGCATGTGTAAATTAGGTTTGAGAATCTCCATCTTCTTGGAGTAATCAACACCCATTTTAAGTAACCGTCTGGCATCTTCAATATTACCATCCAGGTTAACCTCACGCTTAGCGGCCCTAAAGGGGGCCATTAGCTTCTCATACTCTGCCTTGTAATCAATTTCGTCCGAGTCTTTATCATCATCATCGGAATCCGCATCATCCTTATCGTCGTCAGATTGGTCATCATCGGAGGAATCAGCATCATCGTCTGTATCAGAGTCTAAATCTTCATCTTCATCTTCATCTTCATCAGAGTCAGAATCTACACCATCAGCATCGTCATCGGAGGAGCCGTCGTCGCTTGCAGCACCATCTGCATCTTCGTCCGAGGAGTCCTGGTCTGAGTCACTGTCTGCAGACTGGGAGTCGGAATCATCTGGTTGTCCAGCATCATCCTCGTCTTTATCACTATCTTTACCGGAACCTGACTCCGGCTCACCAAAGGTGGCCGGGTCAATGTTCATAATCTCGTCATCACTTAGTTCGTCAAGATTGATGTCGTTTGTGTTCTTATCGTCCGACATACTCAGGACTCACTAGCTTCCATCTGTTCCTGCAACAACTCAGTATGGGTCTGTTGCAGTTCTTCCAGTGCCTGCGAAGACATATTGCCTTGCTGCTGGAGCTTAATAAAGTACTGGCGTAAACCACCAATAGTTATAATAATATTTTCGAGCATCTTCATACCGGGCTCATTTACAATCATGGCTGGGTCTGCTAATGCACCAACTACACGTTCAGCTTCTTCATTGAAAAAGCCTTTAGTGATAACCGCTATAAAGTCTTCATTCTCGGACAAACGTGCTAATGCTGCCTGGAGTGCAATGGACTCTTTAACCTGTTCCATGCTCAACTCAACTTCCTGGATATCACCTGCAAAGTTCTCTTCATTACCCATCTTACCTATCTCCTCATTGAGCGGACTCAGCTGGATGTAGCTGGGCTATCGCTTTTAGTAGAAAGTGCTGCCTTGGTGATCTCTAGCCTTTCATTACCTCGGGCCTGTTCACCTTGTTTCTGGAGGTCACGTTCTTGGGTGACCCCTTCGGATTGTTCAACAAAATTCAGATCTGTCATGTCTTTCTCAGATTGTGCCTTACCTGCATTGGCATTGTCAAGGTTTGCTTCAGCATAATTTTCAGCAATCTCAGATTTGATCTTCTCAATTTCAAACTGCTTAAGTTCAATTTCAAGAGCAGCCAACTGCTGCTGGGCTGGATCTGGCTGCGGTTGATACTCATCAATACGCTTAGCTAGCTCCGGCATCTTACGTAGACGTGCAATCTCTGCACGGATCATACGTACCTCACCTGGGTCTGAATTAGGTCCAGTGGTCTGGAGCATGAAGGCAAGTTCTTGTGCCTTTGCATCATCTGCTTCAGCGGTACTGATCTTCAATTTAATATCAATACGGCCTGCTAGGTCTTCCCGATCAATAGTAACGAACTCTTCATTGGTTACACGAACCACCTCTTCTTCAGATAAAAAGACAGCATTCATGGCTATAACTTTACGTGCAACTTCAACCATACCACCGGCCAGACGTCGCAGTATACCAAGTTCTCGCTTGCCGGCCGCATCAATAGCTGACCGTGCTGCAGTGGCTGACTTACCAAGGCCTTCACCACTGATACCACCATGGAAGGCTTTAACACCCGTGAGAGCCTCTGCATCGTTGTTCTGGAGCTCTAACATGAATGGAGCTGACACAGGTATCTCTGGATATACATGTGAGTGGAATGCAAGCCTTGGATCCACATTAGCATTATATGAGTAATCTTTGCCTTGTTCGAACTTACGGAGATTAGTTATATCCAATGCATCCTTACGGTAACCTACCTGCCCAGCTGCGGAACGACCCATAATATCAATCATTCCCCGGGTTACGGCACCAGCAATCTTCTGGTTGTCTTCCAATAAGGCGCCATCAGGCTCACCATATACGTTCCTACGAACAGGAAGATATTGGACTAATACAAAGGGAAGTTTATTATCAGGGAAGGGTGACCGTTGTAAGCGAATCATTGTATCACCTACCCAGGTAGCCACAAAGGCTTGGGGTATGCCTGTATCATCAATATCCCAAAAGCCCCAGTATTCATAAGCCTTAAACTTCTTGCGTGCCTCGTCCTTGAAGTTAAAACCTCCAGTGTCCTCATCTGTTCCAGTGCCTGTCTCGGTAGTCCCTGCGATTGCATTCTTCTCTACGTTAATGTTTTCGAGATTCTTGTACCGGTTACCTTGGCTACGAAGTTGACCCTTACTTGTCTCGAATTCCCATATAACAAATTGGGCATCATCAATGACACCTTTACAAGAGGGATCCAAGACAGTAGATGAGAAATCACAAACATCAACAGAAGGTCGATTTACTAGAACCTCAGTCTCCGTCACCGTAGGTTCATCAGGATCCGGGGCAAGTTCGACCATCTCACCTGACTCCATGGATAACTTAATGGTATCTAGGAGTTCGGGAGGTAGGTTTTCAGCAGCGGCCTGGGGATCTTGCATTAATAATTCGGCGCCCTGATTGATAAGTCCTCGATGGAACTCATCTGTTATTGGGGTTGGTACTAGGTTAGGTGCTTCGACCTCATCCTCTTCATAATCCCAACCCACACGTACCAATACAGAACCTTCATCTACCGCGGTACGTACAAACTCATCAACAAATTTGACCTTGTCAATCTGAGTATTAAACTGGTTATTGAGGATCAACCCATTCTGATATGCAGACTGACCATCCTCAAAGGTGACGGGTTCAGTGGTGAATAGATCCTCGTGGGAGAGAAATGCTTCAGACAAAGCAGCATAACGCCACTCTGCTTGCTTACGAATAAGCTTAGGGACGACTTGTGAGCGGCCCTTGCGGAATTTGGGTTTAGCGGCCCCACGCACATTAAGATTATCTAACCAGATGTTCACCTGGTTGGTATGGGCAGTATGGTGGCTCAATGCCTCTTGGTAATCAGTTTTAAGATCTTTGAGTTCAGGCGGATTCTTCCAATCTGTGGAGATCTCCAGATCCTTAGGATCTATGCTCTGAACTTTTGTTGCTTCATCATTATGTGGCATTAATGTTTATCCCATGTATTGAAGAATTATACAGCCTATTGGCCTATCCATTCAATTAAAATATCTCGATTAACTGAGCATGTGGCATATGCTTCTGCTGCCTCACCCCAACTCTGCACCATAACACTAGCTTGCTGCTCTGGGGTTAAGGCACTAGTATCCCCTGGTATGGTAGGGAAAGAATCTAATGGACCCATAGCTACTATAGGTTTAGTCCTCAGTAACTGTAACTCTATTGTTGGGCACTCCAGTGGAGGCGTTGGCGGCAGCACTTGCCTGCCGAAGCAGGCGGACAGCATCATCACTAAGCTGACAAGTACCAAGATCCGTGGTAATTGTAATGGTGTTATTAAATTCATCAAACCTACTCCTTATAAGCGATTGGCCACTAAGTAATCGCTTCATTAAATCTTGGTCCAGAGTGCTACGAGCATTCCAGTCTTCTACCTGGATCTTGACACGTCCAGCTTCCACTTCCCAGCGACTATTAAGTATGGCTAGGGAATCTGTTGCCTGTACCTGTATGGCCTCAATCTGTGTAACCGCATCCTTATAACGGTCGGCTTTCTCCCATTTGAGTCCTGCAGTGAACCCCAGGGCCAGGCCTACGGCGGTCCCTATGGCTGCTAATTTTAATCCGAGCATTCATTAACTCCTTGAACCATCTCTTGATTCTCTCTACATATGTTATCGTTTCTTCGGAATGTTTTCCAGTCACCTCGACTAAACAATTCTGGATTGTCCCCCACATAGTCGCCATCGAACATCTGGATTGAGCTTTGATAATGTTTCCAACCCCAGCATTGTAACTGGCCTGGGCCAGATATAATCTCTCTAAGTTCGGTCTTGGTGAACTCCAGGTCCTGATCATCCTTTTCATGTACCAGGCGTTGCATAGGATACTTATCTTAGCATCCCACGGAGATCCACGGTTAATTCTAAGCGCCCGTTTACATTCAGCAAAGGTGGCGGGCATGAATTGACATAGGCCCATTGCACCAACGTGACTACGAGCCCTAGGCTCAAGCAGAGACTCTTGGTAGCATTGGGCAACTCCCCATTGGTAATCATACTCAGGAAGGAAGCGGGACCAGTGTCTAACGAAACTGGCATCATACGTATCGTCCGAAAGCTTCGCTGACCAAGTGAGCGAGGGCAATGAAAAGGCCAACACGCAAAATAGCAGCAGCAATCGGATCGGAGTAGATCTTGTCATATACCACCTTCATGTTAAAGCCCATTGAATGATTGACCAGGCGAATGAGAAACCACCAGGTACCAACCATAATTGGGGCAAGTACGAATAGCACTATTAAATTTTCGAGGACAGGGTTCATTACATACTCCTTAGTTATACTATTGGTCCCGGGACAGAGCCATGTAAGATCATCTGGCCCCCAGAGCCTAAGTGCTCAGTCATTAAGCCGGCTTCATGCCAGAATGAGGGTTGAGCACCCCATTCCGTCCAACCTGATTCATCCAACTGTTTAGGTGTATTGCCATCCATAAAGTCTGACCAGTTAGTAAGATAAGTATCACGATATCCAACGTAACCAATCTCACCAGTAACCAGATTGAAAGCCGCGACTGCACCTGATCCTCCAATAGAGAGTTCACTGGTAGTACCTGCGGCCAATGTACCTATGGTAGGTGCAACCCGGCCCGCATTACCGGTATCATCTGCATCTACACCATCGACTCTGAAAATGGCTGTACCTGTATCGCCGTCAAAGGCGGCGAATACAACGTGATCAGCACCATCGGCTAGATCTACTGTTGACCATAAAGAACATATTGTTACACCTGCAGAATTCTCAACCCAAAACTGCAACTTATTTCTTTCACCTACTGTAGGGCGATCGTTTGAATAAATAATAAGTGTCATTCTTCGTTTGATTGTCCCGGCACCACCCATCTTAATTACCTTACCAGCACCCGCCCCAGAAAATGATGCAACATTAAATCTCGCTACAGCAGTGACCTTATTACCTGTAGTCGTGATACTGGTTTTACCATAATAGCCATCAAGACCATTGAACTGCATCATGCCTAGACCAGGCGGAACTGATCCACAGGATCCAACAGGTGGTAGATCTGTATCAAATGGTAGCTCATTAAGTAAAAAGAAGTCAGAGGGGTCACCAATGTGCATAGTTCCAAGATTGTCGGTTGGAAGCCCTCTAGGTAAATACACTTTCGGTATCTCACCAAATGGGCGTTGTCCCCTAAGACCAAGACTCTTGCTACCATCTAAGCAGTTGAACTTGCGTCGTTCCCAGAAATCTCCTAATGCAACATATTTATCATGTATTAATACTTGTACAAAAGTACCCCGAAATCTACTTGGCTCAGGATCTGTACCGCCCTCAAAGCCCCACGCACATACGGTTTCACCATGGGGATCACCACCCCAATTGACTGCTTCCTGATTCTGAACGACTGGGTATGTAACGGTATCCTCACGTAGCGTTAAATTTGTCATAGCAAATACGCAAATACCTGCAACACTGTCGTAAGATACCCCTAACCAGTACCAGTGCGAGATCAGCCAGCGTGGATGATCAATGGATAGTTCAACCGCCCCTTGTGCAATGAGTTGGTTATTGCCAGCTATCTCAGTATTAAGAGACATTCCAAAAAATAATTGCTGGGTTATTGGCCTCTTCCGTATATACATATGGATAGTGCCTATCCCTTTCAAATTAAATATTGATCTATTTGTTATTGTACCGGGCTCCCTAGTAGAGTGTACAATTGCCGACATTGTCATCTCAGGCCAGGAGAAGTTTTTGAATGGGTGTGCAAAATTGGGATCATTACCAAACCAATCAACCTGTGTCATAGCATACCCTTCCCCACTTGCTGGACTATAGGGTATTGCACGCCAAGGATAAATTGCAGCCATCAGCTGGCCTTAATACCAGTAATAGCTACCTTTAAACCAGTGCCTGGGGTTGTAGAACCTATCTGGGTAATAAATACTTCAAAGTAGGCATCATCAGGTATAGTCAAGACAGATAATACTGCCGGTACAAGAGCGGTTACTGAAGTTGTCTCAGTAGCATCAATACTTAATAAGGTACTGAATAATGTGACCCCATTCATATGTACATCCACAATAAGGCTTGAACCTGTTGGGGCGGTAGTGAGACTAATACGTACATAACCTGAGGTTAGATCTAAAGCATAAGGTGCTCTGAAAGTTGTCTCAGGAATACTGCCACTAAGGCCGAGAAGTTCATATTCCCCAGCAGCTGAGGCAATAATTGTATCAAACAAACTATTCTGATCAATTCCATCGACCCCATCAGTACCATTGGTGCCATTGGTACCAGCGGCGCCCTGCGGCCCTGCGGGCCCAGTGGCACCTGCTGGACCTTGGTTAGGAGTACCCTTCATTGTGTATATGGCTAATTGGCGCCTAGGTAAGGTTACCAATGCAGATCCACCTACTTGACGTTGATATTCAACAGGAGTAGCAGCGGGCTGTGGCCTTAGGAAGACACTGGGTATAGCTCCAGGTTGATCCCGTAAAAAAACAGTCATCTTGTAAATTCTCGGGAGAAGTCAACAATGACTCGAGCAACCCGGGTAACAATTCCGGCTGTTATGATCTCGATATCCCCATATGCCCGCACAAAACTGAGTGCTGCAGTCTGGACAGCTGTTTGCTTAATCAGGATGGATCCATCGTTACCATCCAGTACCATACCTGAGTTCTCGGTTGTGAACTCAGCAATTATGACGGAAGAGTTCCAACTCTTACGGAGTTGGCAGCGTCCTGTAGAGGCTGAGATATCCGTAGGCTTATGGTAAGTGATCTCACCAGTTCCGGGGACCCATTCACAAGCCACTGTGCTTATAGGAACGGTAAAGTAGTCCGCATCTACCCGATTGACCAGCTCAATGGCTGTTTCGCTGCTGTTGAGGATCTCAGCGCCTTGTACGCCAGATATAATCACAGGAGTGTCTGAACTTGTAGGTAATAGGTGGGAGGATACACGTATCTGGGTAGGATAACCCATA
>Ga0114923_10003530_pt1 | contig 10561 bp, 9 predicted proteins | sample SumtaG_FD_89578 | JGI IMG/M metagenome (GOLD analysis project Ga0114923, IMG submission 89578) | Deep subsurface microbial communities from Indian Ocean to uncover new lineages of life (NeLLi) - Sumatra_00157 metaG | ecosystem: Environmental > Aquatic > Marine > Oceanic > Sediment | place: near...
CCAATGCGAACGAACTGGTGAACGGCAGACAGACCACCCAGAATAGCATAATCACCGACTTCGCAATGGCCACCCAGTGTTGCACCGTTGGCGAGAATAACGTGATCTCCGATCTGGCAATCATGCGCTACATGGGCCTGGGCCATGAAAAGACCGTGTGACCCGATTCGCGTAACCAGCCCGCCTCCATCGGTTCCGGGGTTCATGGTCACATATTCACGGATAATATTGTCGCTGCCGATCTCAAGCTGGCTTTTTTCACCTTTATATTTCATGTCCTGGGGAATATGCCCGAGCGAAGCAAACGGGAACACTTCGCAGTTGGCGCCAAGCTTGGTGTGGCCTTCGATAACCACGTGAGAATGGAGCTTGCACGCCTCGCCCAGGACCACATTGGGTCCGATTACGCAGAATGGGCCAATCTCAACTCCGGACCCCAATTTTGCATTTGGGTCGACAATAGAAGTCGAATGTATGTTGCTCATAAAGGGCCCTAAGACTCAAACTTTTACAATTGTCGCGCTGATTTCCGCCTCAGCGACAATTTTCCCATCGACTTTGGCTTCGCCCTTGAAGCGCCAAACCCGGCCCCGATTGCGGATCTTTTTCATGTGATAGTAGACCGTATCACCAGGCGTCACGGGCCGGCGGAAGCGGGCCCGGTCGATAGCCATGAAATATACCAGGTTAGCCTCAACTTCATCCTGCAGATTGGCCACGCAGAGAGCGCCCGCGGTTTGCGCCATGCCCTCGATCAATAGAACACCAGGCATAACCGGATGTGTCGGGAAATGTCCCTGGAAAAAGTGCTCGTTAATGGTGACGTTCTTAACACCCACGGCTGCTTGATCGCCGTCCATATCGATGATCCGGTCGATCAGCAAAAATGGATACCGGTGCGGCAGTAACTCCATGATGCGTTTAATATCAACGCTGTTCAGAGTTTCTGAGTCAACGGTCTCTGTCATTTCCCGCGCTCCAATTCTCGCTTCAGATTTTGCGCCAATTCATGTTTCCGAGCTGCCGCCCTTTTTCAGAGCAGCGGAACGGGCTCTAGTAAGTTTTTGCACTAATGCAATTTCCCGGAAATATTCCGAGAGTGGTTTTGCGGGTGTACCACCCCACCTCGCGCCAGGCGGTACGTCTTTGATTACACTACTGGTAGCTGCAATTTGCGCTCCCGAACCAACTTTCACATGTCCGCTAATGCCAGCTTGACCGCCAAGCACGACACCATCTCCCATTTCCACTGAGCCTGCTATTCCGGTTTGAGAGACAACGACACAGTGCCGGCCCATTACTACGTTGTGCCCGATTTGAACCAGATTATCAATTTTTGTTCCTTCCCCGATAATCGTGTCTCTCAGGGCGCCTCGATCGATTGTACTGTTGCCGCCAATTTCAACACCATCTTGAATGATGACGCGGCCGATTTGGGGTACTTTGAGGTGTCCTTTTGGCCCCATTGCAAAGCCGAAACCGTCCTGGCCGAGAGAAACCCCGGAATGGAGCGAAACACCGTCCCCGATGAGGGTGTTGGTAATGCACACATTGGGTCCGATATAACAGTCGCGTCCGATACAGACCCTGTAACCCAGGCGGGCTCCGGAGCAGATAACGGTGCCGCGTCCGATTTTAACTTCAGGTCCAACCGTGATCCCGGGCTCGAGGATAACACCTGGTTCAAGTTTGGCGGTGGCGTGTACCCCATTGGTGAAATCTTCGCCGCCGGGACCCATGGTGCATGGGCGTAATGCGCCTGGGTAAAACATAGTCAAAGCAAGCGCAAACGAGCGGTATGGCTGATCCGAGATCAGAACGTTTGTGCCTTCTGGCGCCTGGTCAGCATGTCTCTTTGAGACAAAGCAAGCCGCCGCCCGTGTAGCCTTGTAGGTTTTCAGGTATTTAGGATTGTCAAAAAAAGACAGCTCATTTTTGCCGGCCTCATCAAGAGGCACCACATCGCGGATCGACAAACTTGTATCCAATTGTGGATCGGGACGCGCTTCAGTAGCGTCGATCAACTCGGCAAGTGTGAACGGACCTTCGCGTTCATAAAATCCAGGATGTTCCATTGCGGGCTATTCTTTATCTAATCGTTGCCCGGAATCAAACATTGGATGTTCTTTCGGTGCGGGTATGGCAGTTTTGCCGGTCAGAATCTGGCGGCGGCTCCAAAATGGAAGAACTGAGTTTTGTCATAATCCTCAGACGACAGCGCATGAGCAAAATCCGCCCGTAATGGACCCAGCGGGGAGTTCCAGATCAAGCTAAACCCGGCGGCAGTTCGGATGGTATTATCATCGCCAAGAAGAATTGTCTCGCCAGACAGATCTCCGGCTTCATAGAGCGTGGCCGCATCAAAAAACACTGCGGCTGTAAGGCCAAATTTTTCAGGTACTTTAGGCAATGGAAAACGAAGTTCCAGAGAACTTGCGGCAAAAACCTTACCACCCAAGGCATCGTCAGTGGTCAAATCTCGTGGTCCGATACCTGAGGTTTCGAAACCCCGGATTGTCTCAGCTCCTTTAAAGAACAAATCCAGAAGCCTCACATCATCCCCGCTATAGCCTGTGACATAACCGCCGTGTATGCGCCCCGCCAGAACCATTTTTTTCCGGACCGGATAGAAAGCCCGCAGATCAGCTGTGGTTCGCAGGAAGTTTACATCACCTCCTACACCGGCCAATTCATTCCCCACAGTGAAAAGAATACCGCGTGACGGGATTTTGGGGTGATTGCGGGTGTCATATGTCAGGGCATAGCCAACAAGTGATACCAAGGTCTCGCCTTCGGCCGATTTGACAACGGTGGAAGCGCCGCTCTTCACATCAAATATTTCTTCTTGAGTCAGCCGGTAAAAGGTTGCAACGCGCAAGTTATCATTCAAGGGAATGCCAAAGCGAACGCCGCCGCCGAAGCGTTTTGAGCTGAATGAGGATTCATCAGAAAAATCCTGTTCAGTCATAAACAGATCAAAACCTGCGGACATATTCCGGCCCATGAATTTAGGCTCAGTGAACGCAAAATCGATATTCAACGATTCCAAGCCACCACGTGCACGCAGACGTATGAATTGCCCGCGGCCAAGCAGGTTGCGCTCCTGCAGTGATACATCAAGGATTGCGCCGCTCGAACTTGAGTACCCGCCGCCGAATGACAATTCGCCCGTCGCCTGTTCCTGAACGCGCACAATCAGAATGACCCGGTCTGCAGCACTGCCCGGTTCATTCGCAATCGAGACCTTCTTAAAATACTGAAGCCGGACCAGCCGGCGGCGGGCGGCATCAACCAGAAGGCGATTATATGCATCGCCTTCGGCGAGGCGGAATTCGCGGCGGATGACTTTGTCCAGAGTACGGGTGTTGCCGACAATATCAATGCGTTCAATGTAGACCCTTGGTCCCTCTTCAATCACATAAGTAATTGAAATAACCCGGGCGATGGGGTCACGGTCAACACGCGGGCGGACCCGCGCGAAGGCATAACCGAAAGCTGCCGCCTCCGTTGTGATTTTCTCCAATGAGGTGTCGATCTTGGAGGCGTCGTAGATTTTTCCCGGTTTCGTGGCAATCTTGCTGCGGACCGATTCGGGGTCGAGCGATTTCAGGCTGGTTTCAATATCGATCGTTCCGAATTTGTATTGTTCACCCTCTTCCACGGTGAAACTGATGAAGAAACCTTTTCCATCGCGGTCCAGGTCCGCAGTGGCGGACACAATGCGCGCATCCGCAAATCCGTTCTTGAGGTAATATTGACGCAACAACTCACGATCCAGATTGAGCCGATCCGGGTCATAAACATTTGTCGGGCTTAAGAAGCTGAAAAATCCGGTTTCAGTAGTTGTGATAATTTCTCGCAACTGGGAATCGGAAAACTCCTCATTCCCTACAAAACTTATGCTGCGAACCGTTGTCTTCGGACCTTCATTTATTTCGTAGATGAGGTCGACGCGATTGTTTTCCTGGTTGATGATTTTCGGCTCTACCGTTACGGCGAACCGGCCGGAACGGCGATACACATCAAGAATGCGCTGCACATCCGCCTGAACCCGCGCACGGGTGAACACGGCGCGTGATTTCAGCAGGACCTCAGATTTGAGCGTATCATCGTCAATCTCTGCATTTCCCTCAAAGGCAACCTGATAGACGATCGGGTTTTCGACCACCTTGACGATGACCGTTCCTCCCTGCCGTCCAATGCGAACATCGGAAAACAGGCCTGTTGCGAACAAAGCCTTGAGAGATTCATTGACCTTGGAAGGACTATACTTGCTGCCAGGAGAAAATTGCAGATAGGAGCGTACCGTTTCAGGTTCGACGCGGCGGTTACCTTCAACCTTGATGCTGCGTATGACAGGGCCAGATTGCGCCCATGCCTGACCGACTCCTGTCGATACGCCAAGCAACGCCGTTACCGGCGCTCCAGCGAGCAACAGCAGGAGCGTAAGCAGCCCCCTCAATCCTAACATTCCAACGCGCATTATTATTATTGTCCCTTGCTACGCTGAACCCAAAATACGCATTACACACACGGACTAAAAGGACATTCCTTTGTGGCCGTTTTTTGTTTTGAATTATCCAGTCAGGACAGTCGGTTGCCTCTGCGTCACATATTGTCAGAACGTGGCTGATTCTTCTAGAGCGAAGTTAAGTGAATCAGATCATTCCAAGTCGCGAAAATCATTAGCATAAGCACCAGGGCCAGGCCAATTCTAAAACCAATTTCCTGAGATTTTTCGCTGAGTGGCCGCCCCCGTATCGCTTCGATTCCATAAAATAACAGATGGCCTCCATCCAGCATGGGTATCGGGAATAGGTTTATGAGGCCAATGCTGACGGAGAGAATCGCTCCAAGATTCAGCAAAGCAAAGAATCCTGCAGTTGCCACCTGCCCCGAAATCTGGGCAATGCGAATCGGTCCGCCGAGCTGATCCGCCTTTTCGCGGCCCGTAATCACATCGTAGAGATAGGATAGCGTGCGCGTAATGACAAAATAAGTCTCTTTCGTTCCCATCCATACCGAGGTGAGCGGATCATGCTTCTTCAAAACCCAATCTTCGGGTGACGCGCTTCGGCGGATGCCGAGCAGACCGCGGCGTATGGAGTTCCCGAACACATCTGTTGTTTCCTGCTTGCGCGGCGTGGCTTTCAGCGCAATCTCCGTACCCTTGCGTTTAACGAAAATAGTCAATTCCTGGTCGGCGCTGATGCTGACAATTCGCTGCATTTCGCTAAAACTTTCAATGGGTTCTCCATCGATGCTGAGCACAAGATCGCCCTCTTTGAACCCGGCGTCCGAGGCAGCGCTGTTTTCAGTAACAGCGTCCACAAAGGGGAGAGTATGACGCTGACCAATAAAAGTGAAAATGAAGGCAAAGATAGCAATGGCCAGGAGAAAGTTTGCGACCGGACCGGCAACAACGACAGCGGCCCGCTGATCTAGAGTTTTGGCGTGAAAATTCCCTGCGCGCTCTTCTTCGGACATGTTTTTGATAGCGTCCGCATCAGGTGCACTCGCCGCGTTTTCATCGCCTGCGAATTTCACATAACCGCCAAGCGGAATCCACGAGAGACGCCAGCGTGTCCCTTTTTTGTCATCGAATCCGAAGATTTCACGTCCAAAGCCGATCGAAAAAACTTTCACATCGACCTTGCACCACCGTGCCACAATGAAATGACCCAGTTCGTGAAAAAAGACAACAAGTGTCAGAACGAACAGGAATGGCAGGATATAGGACAATACAGAATCGCCGTATCCAGCCAATTTAGTCAATAATTCCATTTACTTAGTTCTCCTGTCCGGATGCCGCTAACTGGCCAAGTTGGATTTAGTGAATTTAGAAAGCAATGAGCGTGCCAAATCGCGGCCCATCTCATCCAGAGCCAGAACCTCTTCAAGTGAACCCGGTTTCGACAATCCGTCGCGCGCCGCCATCTCAATCGCCGCTTCGACCAGTGCGGCAATGGAAGGCAGTCCTATCCTGCCCTTAAGAAAGGCGTCAACCGCAATTTCATTTGCCGCATTCAATAATGTAGTGGCTCCGTTGTCGGCTTCCAAGGCTTCTCTTGCAATGCGCAGCGCTGGAAAGCGGCTGATATCGGGTTCTTCGAAGCTAAGCGTTCCTATTTTAGCCAAATCGAGACGTTTTGTCGGAGCCCACATACGTTCAGGCCACGCCAGGCAATATGCAATGGGCGTGCGCATGTCAGGCATACCCAAATGCGCCAGAACGGAACCATCGGAATATTCGACCAGGCAATGAATGATAGATTGCGGATGTATCACCACATCAAGTTTTTCCGGGGTTACCGGAAACAGATGATACGCTTCGATTAGTTCCAACCCCTTGTTCATCAGTGTTGCGGAATCAATCGTAAGCTTTGCTCCCATGGACCAATTCGGGTGTTTCAGGGCCTTAGCAGGCGTGGCTGCAGCCATTTCTGCCTGGGATGAGGTTCGGAAAGATCCCCCTGAAGCCGTCAGCACGATTTTTTCGATCGAGTCGCAGGTATCTGGATCTATGACTTGGAATCCCGCTGAGTGTTCCGAATCGACGGGTAGCAGCTGCGTGCCAGCCGCCGCGACGGCTTTCATGAAGATGTCACCTGCAGAGACAAGACATTCCTTGTTGGCCAAAGCCACGCACGTGCCTTGGCGTACGGCTTCCAGCGTTGGGCGCAGCCCCGCGGACCCGACGATGGCAGCCATGGTCCAGTCGGCAGGCCTTGCAACAGCTTCCATCATGGCATCCGGGCCGGCTGCGGCTTCAACCGAAGAGCCGGACAAGGCTGCCTTAAGGTCTTGATAATGGTCAGGATCAGCAAGCACCGCCAGCTCGGCGCCATGTTCGATGGCTTGTTTCGCGAGAAGCGCTGCATTTGTGTTCCCGGTCAGGGCCACGACGTTATAACGGTTCAGATTGCGGCCGATCAGATCGAGGGTCGAGCAGCCAATGGACCCGGTCGAGCCGAGAATGCTCACCCGGCGCGGGTTCTGGGATGTTTCTGAGTTGGCGTAAGCCGTCGCTGTTACCAAGATAGCGCCCTATTTATCCAAATGTTGTTAGAACGTGCCCGATGGCTGTTCTACGGCCAAATTAAAAGCGCCTTACCAGGTTCAAGAAGACTGCGCGTAGCGGAAACGGCGCCAGCCGCAAGCGCTGCTCCAATCAATCCATCAACCCTGTCAAACAGACCGCCATGGCCAGGCAGGATATTTCCTGAATCCTTGACGTGAAAATTACGTTTAATGGCCGATTCAGCCAAATCACCCAACTGGCTGGCCACAGCCAATACGGCGCCAATCGCCCCCAGTACAATAGCTGATGTGTCGCCAAGCCATAGCGCAAATCCGAATGCGAGCAAAGTGGGTGCAATCAATCCTCCGGCAAACCCGGCCCATGTTTTCCCCGGGGAGATTGATGGCGCCAGTTTTGGCCCGCCAATGGCGCGGCCGGTAAAATAGGCCGCTGTGTCGGCGGACCACACAATCATGAAAAGGAAAAAGATGACCATGAGCCCGTAGGCGGGATCGGTTCTCAACCAGATAAGAATTAGTATTGGTAGACCCAGATACAGCACGCCGAGCGCCGACCAGAGCCTTGTAGGGCTGTCTTTGGACAGCAATGCCGCAATACCGGCGCCTGCCATTAGTGAAATGAGGGCCATCCATCCGGCATTTGAGACGGCAAAGCCGCAGGCCGCAATCGTTGCAACGGCGTGGGCATAAAAAGTGAGATCATTGCCTTGCTCCCGGACCAGCCGCCCCCACTCCCATGCCAGTATCAAACCTCCAGCGGTCATCAAAAGTGAAAATGGTATGACACCGGCATAGGTCACTAGACAGGCGGATGTCGCCAGGATGACCGCCGATGTGGTCCTCGTTATGAGTTCACGATGCCGGGTTTCCTTGGCGTTACCCGTTGGGCGGGTATTGCCACTCACGCGGTTGATCTCGCGCGCAGACCGCCAAAGCGACGATCGCGGTTACGGAAAGTCAAAATAGACTCTTCCAGTGTCTGACGCGTGAAGTCTGGCCAATAGATGTCCGGAAAAACGAATTCGGTATAGGCGCACTGCCATAAAAGGAAATTTGACAGCCGGACTTCCCCACTGGTTCGGATTAACAGATCCGGGTCAGGTAACTCCGACGTATCCAGGAAAGTGCTGAGTCTTTCAGGCGTAATATCCTTGGGTTTGAGCGTTCCGTCCTGGACAAGTTCCGCCATACGCCTGGCGGCACGGGCAATTTCGTCACGGGAACCATAATTGAACGCAACAGTGAGCTGCAGCCCATCATTATTGGATGTAAGCGCCACCGCATCTTCTATAAGCCTGATTATATCTCCTTCAATACCCGTACGGGCGCCAATGATGCGGATTCTCACACCATGCTTGTGCAGATCAGCAAGATCGCTCCGTATAAATCTGCGCAGCAATGTCATCAGGTCACGGATTTCTGATTGCGGGCGAGACCAGTTCTCGGAAGAAAAACTGAAAAGCGTTAGGAATGGCAATCCCAGATCGATTGCCGCGCGGACCGTTTCCCGAACAGTTTCCACGCCTTTTTTGTGGCCTTCAGAGCGCGTCAGACCGCGTTCAGCGGCCCAGCGGCCATTGCCATCCATGATGATAGCAATATGCTCCGGCATCTGAAGGTCTTCGATCTGCTGGCTGGGTGTTGGTTCGGAAATTGCCCCTGATCCTTACATTAAAGCAGTGTGAGATCCGTTGGGAGTATTCCCATTGATCCGGTTTTCAGATTTGTGTGATTTCAGCTTCCTTAGATGTCAGCGCTTCATCTATTTCCTTGATGACCGCGTCTGTCGCCACCTGAACCTCGGCTCCATGGGTATGCTGTTCATCCTGACCGATTTCACCATCTTTTTCCCGGCGTTTAAGCTGGTCCATGCCATCACGCCGGACATTACGGACCGCAACACGCGCCTGTTCAGCATATTTATGCGCCATTTTGGCAATTTCCAGACGGCGTTCTTCATTCAGCTCAGGAATTGGTATGCGAAGGACCTGCCCCTCCCCGATGGGATTGAGGCCAAGACCTGAATCCCGGATGGCCTTATCGACCGCATCAACCTGGGACCGGTCCCAGACCTGAACCGAAATCATGCGGGGTTCAGGCACGGTTATGGTCGCCAATTGATTGATGGGCATCGGGGTGCCATAGGCATCGATGGTTATTGGATCAAGCAGGCTGCTGTTCGCCCTGCCCGTTCTAAGTCCGCTGAATTCCTGTTTGAGCACATTGAGAGCGCCATGCATGCGCCGCTCCAGATCCTTGAGATCAAAATTGGACATCTCTTGCACTCCCCTAAGAACAATCGCCTGCACAGACGGTATATAGCCTGCGCACCCGGGATGAAACAGTACAGGTGTACACATACCCTCACATGCGCCGGCGTATTGCGGCACTGTACGAAAGAGATATGGCCGAAAGAGACAGCTCCCTGCCGAATTCGCTGTTTTTGATTATGGATATTCCGCAGCGGCGGGCAAGAGCGATTACCGTTCAAAACAAACAAAGGTTCGTTTCAGGTTTTCAAGCGCGGTTAGCTGCCTGAAACTGCGGCCGCAACTTCGGCAGCAAAATCACCCTCTTCCTTTTCCACGCCTTCTCCCAATGCAAAACGCGTAAATCCGGTAATTTTGATCTCTCCTCCGACATCTGATTCGGCAGACTTGATTGCATCGCCAACCTTGCTTTCGCCGTCGACCACATAGGTCTGCGACAGCAGAGCAACCTCTTCATAAAACTTGCGCAGCCGGCCTTCGACCATCTTCTCGATAATATTGTCCGGCTTTCCCGCTTCCTTGGCCTGCTCAATCAGAACAGCCCGTTCACGCTCCACGGTCGTGGCGTCGACGTCATCCTGAGTGAGAGCCAGAGGATTAGCCGCGGCGACATGCATGGCAATCTTGCGTCCCAGCACTGCAAGCTTGTCCTTGTCGCCACTCGACTCAAGCCCGACCAAAACGCCGATTTTGCCGAGGCCGGGCGTAATCGCATTGTGCATATAGCTTGCGACAACACCTTTGGAAACCTGGATGCGGTCACTGCGGCGCAGCACCATATTCTCACCAATTGAACCAACCATCTTCTTGAGATGCTCATCAACTGTTAGCTCGCCCGATCCGTAGGGCAGTGCTGCCAGCGCTTCGGTCGTTTCCGCCTTCAGCCCAAGCTTTGCAATAGTGGAAACCATCTCCTGGAACTGATCGTTGCGGGCCACGAAGTCCGTTTCGGAATTAATCTCGACGAGCGCACCCTCAGTGCCGTCAATCGCGAACCCAACGAGGCCTTCTGCCGCGACCCGGCCTGCTTTTTTGGCCGCCGAGGCAAGGCCCTTGGTTCTGAGCCAGTCAACGGACGCTTCCATATCGCCGTCATTTTCCGTCAGTGCCGTCTTGCAATCCATCATGCCTGCGCCAGTCGTTGTGCGCAGTTCCTTCACCATAGCTGTGGTTATGGTCGCCATGTCGTGTTCCTATCGATATGAAGTCGCCAGTAAGGCAGTTTGCCCGGCTGTCACATTAATTGTGTC
>Ga0114923_10003531_pt1 | contig 10559 bp, 8 predicted proteins | sample SumtaG_FD_89578 | JGI IMG/M metagenome (GOLD analysis project Ga0114923, IMG submission 89578) | Deep subsurface microbial communities from Indian Ocean to uncover new lineages of life (NeLLi) - Sumatra_00157 metaG | ecosystem: Environmental > Aquatic > Marine > Oceanic > Sediment | place: near...
GACATGCTTATGAGTGATATGGGTTGTTCAAAGCGAGAGATCAGAGAATTCGTTAGCAAGATAATATGATTCTATTCATGACAACAACTGATGACGGTGTCGAAGTTGGATTCGTTTGGCTATCCCACGAGGAAGAGTATGAGTTCGCTAAATGGGTGATGGACGTGTTGTCATTGCTCTGGTTGGATACCACCCCCGAGTTTAGTGAATTCATGAATCGACTATACAGACGAAAATGTAATGGCAAGGATATTAAGTTTGATACATTCCTGACTCTTCTCGATTATGTAGATCGATATAAAGATCTTCTTCCCCCAATTCCAGACATAATAGAAAACGACAAACGCATTACCGCCCCAGCATCAATCGTCGATCCCGAAGAGCGCACAGCATACATAATCAAAGAAAGAATTCGGGCTTGGAAAGAAATGTGGGAAGCACATCCCCATATTCGAGGGCGCGGGTATCCGATATTCAGAACTGGGGATACGATAATCTATCCCGATGGCTTTGAGGACGCACAGAAGCAACGAGAAGAGGATTTCTGGGCCGAGGTATCCAGGGTACAAGGTGCCCTAGGTTGCTCACGTCAGCAGGCCATACAGGAAGTCTCAGACTATATGGTGCGGGCACAAGACAACCACAAATTATCCGACCCGACGAAACGGAAGGACGTTTGATCCGTTACGTTCGATTGCTTCTTTGACGTGAGTTGGTATTTGAAATTGAGCGCCGGTTAAACTCATTTCTCGAACGCGGTCCTTCCAGTGCCGGTGTAGAGACTTGTCGCGATTTTCCATTCGCCGTCGAATCAATTCACGATAACCATCGGGATCTTTTTCTTTCGATGGGATGGTATACCACGGCGTCGATCTGTTCCCCTTCGTATCATACTCTGGTGGCTCAAATCCCATTTCCGCAAGAACATTCAGGAAATTGCTGAATAGCGGTTTCGATAACTCTTTGTTTTCTTCGATTAGAATTCGGTAAACGATATTCAGATTTGTCCTATGGCTATCGCGTATATGCGCCCCTTCACATTCGCGAACCATAACTCTGGTGATTCGTTCGATTATACTGTCGTCTTCTTTTTTCAAGAATCCAATGAATGGTCCCTTGTCTCTCATCGCGATACCCTCATTGTGATCGAATCTAAAGGCTGAAAGCCCATCTCTTGGGCCGCAAAGGTTCGCCAGAACCTGCCTGCGGTCCCTATGTATTTCTGAGCTTGCGAAGAAATACATCTGTGTTATCAACATAGGTCAATTTGATCTTATATCAATAGTCATAGTCACATACGACTTTTGCTGCTTTTTTGTTTTCAAGTGTTTGATTTCAAAAGGTGCTTTACACCCCAAAAAAAAGCAGCAAAGAGCAGCAGGGTTTTTCTGATTTCCCTGATATTGACTCGAATAAGTATAGGCCCTATCTTTTGAATTACAAGAATTTCTCGTGTCTAAATAGCCCTGCATGAGAACACAGGAGAGAACTGAATGTCCACGCTACTAGAAGAATTGCAAGGCACCGAGGCGATGCCAGATATATCGATATCACTACCATCAGAAGGTATGTGGTATCAATCCACAGTTCCGAAGGGATCCAAAAAAGCAGCACAAATATTGACACCGAATGCAGATGTCAACGAATTGGATATCAAAGTCATTAGCGTTCTAGCTGAATTGAACTACAAAGATCCGTACCTTATGGTTTCCGGCAAGTCGCTGCCAAAACTAATACGGCACGTGTGCCCGGCTGTGACGGAACCTGATTTACTCGTCGAAGTAGACATCGAAGCCATACTTCTTGGTGCTAGAATAGCCAGTTACGGAACTGAGATGAAATTGGAACATCAATGCAGCCAAAAAGTAGGGAAATCAAAAACTCAGTGCAGCGAACCCAACACCATCAACCTTGATTTGCAACATTTCATTATGAGGTATGCGCCGTTCAGTACTACATTTGACGAAGAGTACATGAGTAAATTCAGCCTCCTGTTAGAAAAACTCGGTCAGACTGTGATATTGAGATTGCCCACATATAGAGATGTTATTGGATTTCAAAAGTTGAGCATCATCAATGAGGACAAACTAAAAAATCTCAACGAGATAACGACTGAGGCTTTTCTTTTGGAAGAAGACAATGCAGAAAGATATGCTCGAATAATGGAATCCAGCACGGAATCAGCGGTAGATTCTATTGCTAGTTGCATTCACTATGTGATTGGTCGAGATGGTGAAAAGCATATGGATCGACAAGAGATTGACGATTACATCCGAGGCATTCCTTCTGAAGAAATCGGTTTTATCAAAGATCGAATCAATGAGATAACTAAACCTTTAGCTGAGTTGAACAAGTTGGAATACACTTGTATTAAGTGTAAAAAGACGAACACATTATCACTGCACATGGATCCCCAGAGGCTTTTTACGCGGGGCGCGGATTCACTTCCGCCGAAGAAGCCCTTGCCGAAATCGCCCGGCACCGTAAGGAAAGGGAAGACACCGTCAAAAGTTATGCGGCGCTGACCTACGCATTCAAAGGCGCGGTAGATTATGAGAAAATAAAATCCTATCCCGCTAGAGAAATTGAGCTAATACACGAGTCTCTATCTGAGATTCGAGACCAAGAATCGGCTGCATTTGAGAAGGCCAAGTCAAAATAGTGAACTCTGTCACAGTTTTTTGTTGACAAAAAAGACCCAACATACTACTCTCAAGGTATGATTGAAATATTCACAACTTGTTGGCTGGCCGTTTTTACCACCTATCCTATATGGACGGTGGTGCTAACGGTGATCCTAGCAGTACTGGTGTTCGCTTCAGTCCTAGGACTTATACTGGGCTTAGGTATGTTCCTATTTCATGATACCTCGTGGATTGCTTTCAGACGAGTATTTGTAATGGGTTTCGTGGGTGGTCTGAAAGTCCTATGGGGGGCAAGTCTGTTCATTATTGGTACCATCTTTCTAATCGCCATAATCAATGGTTTTACTTGCGGGGACGGATAACCGACACAGTAAATACCCCGACACAACGTCGAGGCATTTATTGTGGCAGAAGACAGTCCACCACCAAGTGAAGACCAACAATCCCGTGGTCGCTCATTAAACCCAGGTCGCTCGCAGCAGATCAATCGGGTTGAAGTCACTCGCATGGATGTCCAGACCGGCGAGATCAAAGAATTACAAACCGACCTACTGTCCGAAATCTGCGATTGTATCGATGAGCAAACAGTAACTCTTGGCAAAAAACTCGACCAGCTTCAACGCGAGATTGTCAAAGGTCTCGAACGCCAGCGTAAGGACAAAGCAAAAGGTGGTGGGAGTGACGCTAAAGCTCAAAAAGCAGCAATTGCGGCATTGAAGAAATGGACTGATGAAGTAGATGCATCCACCCAGGCAACAGACGAAAATACAGATAGTAAGAAGAAAGCGAAAAAAGAAACCGAAAAATTGTCAAAAGAAATGGGTGGTCTTAGGGGAAGAACCGTCGCTCTGTTTGCTATTGCCAAAACTGCATGGGAAGGATTCACTGAAAATCTAGATTTAGCCAAAACGGGATTGTTCGATCTGAGCGATTCTATCAAAGATATTGGTGCGCTTCAACTCGAAGGTCGACTATCAACCGTTGAGTCGATGAAAATAATGCAACGCGCTATTGAACGAGGTGCAGCACCTGCAATCGGTGCGCTTGGTTCTGATATGCAAGAAGTTGGATTTGAGCTAGCAAACTTCCAAGAAAGAGTGCGAGAGTTCGGATTTGATTTTGAGACTGCAATGGATTTCCGAGAGATGGCTGTGGCTCAGGCACAGCTTGTGGATCTGCAAAGACGAGCAAGTATTCAAGGCAGTATTAGAGATGCACAAACTGATAAGAACGCTGCTAATCAGTTGAGTTTCCTAAAAGATATATCAGCATTTTCTGGAAAAACACTGGATGCGTTACTTGATGCACATGCAGCAGATTTACTTAACCTTGCGGAATTAAGAGCAGTAGGGGCTATTAACGAACAGCAAGAGAAGACCTTTGGTGCGTTAATCCCTCTTTTCGCACAAACGGGTGCTAAACCAATTGCCGATCTTATTACACAGGTTCTTAATGCAGGTAGCTTCGAACTGGCAGTACAGGAAGATCCATCTTTGCAAATATTGGCAAATCAGGCCCCCGAAATTGCGAGAATTTTTAACGAAGTGCGAAATTCTCAAGACTTTGCAAACCAACTCGAATCAGATCGTGAAGGTGCTCTACTCACTATAGCGGATAAATTAACAACTGCAATAAAAAAAGCGCCCGGTCTTTCACCAGAGGCCCGTGCCAAAATCGAAGGTGCATCGGGTACTAAACTTGGCGGTTTAATAGGTGCTGCAAGAGCCGCGAAGACTACTGAGGAAATGGCTGCAATTCTTGCATCAATCGATCAAGGAATAAAAGACGACCCAGTAGGCACCCAGATGGATGAATTTATTCAACTAACCCATCGTGCTTGGGAAAACAACGTACCAAGAACTCTTCAATTAGGATTCGCCTCTGTGGTAACGATGTTGGGTAGTATATTAGATTTCCTCAAATGGGGATTTGCTGCAATGGGATTCGGAAAGGCAGGGAAAGCGTTGATGGCCGCAAAAGCCGCAAAAAGTGCTCTCCCTGGTGCTGCTGCCGCTGCTGGTACTGGTGGTGGAATTTTTGCTGGATTGAAAAGTTTTGGGGCAAAAGCTCTTGGTGGTGCTAAGAGTATGGCTGGAAAGGCTTTGAAGTTTGGCGCAAAGAGAATCGTAGCGCCTATCTCTGCTGGTTTGGCTGGTGTTGAACTCGGTAAATGGTTAGAAGACGAATTTGGCTTTGGCTCAATGATTGGAAGATTGCCCGAGCTAGTCGGATTAGATGAATCAATAGGGACAGGAATTTTCGAATTAGAACAGTGGATCCGTAAAGGTATAGGTGCGGGTGAGGGTGCTGGTATAACTAGTGCATTGGAAAAAAGTAGAGAACTTTTCGGAAATCTCTATGAAAGTATTGGACTCTACACTGGTGCCGAAAGACAAATTGACCCCCAGACTGGTAAACCTGTTGCTGTCGGCCCACCATCTGCTAAAGCATCCAAACCTTTATCTGAGCAATCTGCCGAAGAGATGGTTTCTGGTCTTCTAAAAGTAGCATCTGGTACTGAAGAAACAAACAGATTGTTGGTAGAAAGCAACCGTATCAACGAGGGTGCTGCAAAAGCTCTTGAAGCAGGTGATAAGGGTACCTTTATAGCTGAGATGACAAAACATTATGCATCCAAAGGAATGACCCTCACACCCGAAATGGGCAGTAAGCTATTTTCCGAAGCTACAGGGGTCGGTAGCTAAACTACATGACTGGAAAGGGTTTTTACTAAATAACTGGTATTAATTTTTTCATTTGGGGATGTAGAAGCGATGGCAGATAGCTGGAGCACGGTAGCCACACCCGACTTAAGTAAGAACCGAAAGAAGCGAAGAATGACCCTTGGTTCTTACGGGGGTGACAATTCATGGTCTGGCACAACCGAAAACATCAACATGCTTCAACAGGTCTACCGTGGACGGTACGACCGACTCGAAAGATACAAACTCTACGACTGGATGGATTCTGACTCGGATATTTCCCGAGCACTGGACCTAATCGCCGAGCACTGTACCGACAAAAATGATGACGGTCAGTTCTGGGATTTTGATTGGACAATGGAACCAACCGAGGAAGAGTCCGCTCTACTGGGAGAAAACCTACAACAGTGGACCAAAATCAATGAATGGGACCAGAACAGGCTGTTCCGTTCCATTCGTAACGTCATGAAATATGGGGATGAATTCTTTTTCCGTAACCCCGATACCTTCGAACTCTACCGCATTCACCCAAAGCACGTTCTTGGCGCCCTGGTTCATCCAGAGAGCGTTGAAGTCGTTGCCTGGATCGTTCGTAACTTCACTCTGAACACTGAGAATCTTGAGCTTGCAGTAGACAATAAGGGTCTTCAGGACAACATCAAGAGCCTGAGCCTGACATCTGGATTCAGGAACACTAAGGTGATTCCAGCCATCCATATGGTTCATCTGACACTCTCTGAGGGTAAGTTCGCTGGTGCATCTAGTGACGATGACCCATCTGATCGTTACAACAACCGTTGGCCTTTTGGTGAGTCCTGGCTTGAGCAGGCGACAAAGACCTTTAAACAGCGCGAGTTACTTGAGGACGCCACACTGATTCACCGTGTACAGCGGGCACCTAGCCGCACCGTGTGGTACATCGATACGGGCAAAGCCCGTTCCGACCGAGCTTCGTGGATGGTTCACAACTTCAAGAACGAACTGAACCAGAAGAGAATCCCCCAATTCATTGGACAGGACGGCAAGAGAACCGTCGATTCGGTGTATAACCCAATTTCACAGCTTGAGGACATCTACATCCCAGTGTCCTTCGAGCAACGTGGTTCTAAGGTTGAGACCCTAGAAGGCCAGCCGTGGAACGAACTGCCAGATCTTATGTATTTCACCAAGAAGATGATGCGTGCTCTTCGTGTGCCACATAGCTGGATGCTTGGGCCGGAAGAAGGCGGCTCTGTCTTTAATGATGGTCGAGTAGGTGTCGCCTACCAAGAAGAAATCGAATTCTCGAAGTTCTGTACTCGTGTTCAGAAGCATGTGAGCCCCGAGTTTGATACTGAGTTCAAGATTTATTGCAAGATTCGTGACGTGAACGTCATGGCATCTGACTTCGAAATGACGATGACGCCGCCTACAAACTACGATGATTTCAAACAGAACGCTCGTGATCAAGACAATATCAACGTATGGGCGTCTGTCAAAGATGAGGCTGACATCAGTCGACGTTTCTCTCGTAAAAAGTATCTCAACTGGACAGATGATGACATCGTTGAGAACGAGCGAATGGTTCTCGAAGAGCGATTCTCACCGAAAGATGCAACCGACTTCGCAGAGCTTGGTGGTCCCGGTGGTGGATTCGGTGGTGGCGCACTTCCGCCCCCAATGGGTGGTGAGCTTGGTCTAGGTAGTCAAGGCCCAGGCGGATTTGGTGATCTTTCGGGTGCTGACTTAGCAGGTGGCGGTATTGGTGGTGATATGGGTGGTGGTGCTGGTATGGGCGCTGCCGCTGCTGGCGCACCTATGGGCGGCGGCGGATTTGGCGAGTCTAGGAAAATGAAAAGACTAACACTGAAAGAATTTACGGCTGACGACATGAAGGCAGCTAAACCGGCTATGACTGATGCCCCTTCTGAGCAAACACCAGACGACGATCTGTTTCCACTCGGTGCCAATGTTGAAGGAAGTCCAGATTGGATGCGTGGTGGTGGCTTCAAAATCACCCTGAAAATGCTTCAAGACGTTCGCAAATCTCATATGTCTCGTCGTATTGAAACCGAAAAACGTTTGAAGATGATCCAAAAGGTTTATCAAACCCCGACTGAAGAGGGTCCCGGTGGTGGTCTAGGCGGTTTAGGTGGCGGGCTCTAAATCTTTCCCGAACGGGATAATTTTGAGTAAATCAAGGGGTTTGACCGCTTTAATGATCCTGTACGGTTAAATATAACTGTACCAATTTACGCTGTTAAGTTAACAAGATGAGGTGAATCCGACATGTCAAGACATGAATTGCTGATGCAAATCCTTGGTGGTCTATTCGATAACATCGTCGTTGAGCAGAAAGAAGGCTCTAAAGGCGGAAAGTCGGAAGATTATACAATCAAGGTCGTTAACGAAGAAGCAGTCGACAAAGCAATGGACGCTCTTGGAGGCATGTGTCTCGAAGTTGCACGAGATATCTGGGAAGACCTAGATAGTGCAGAAGATTCATTGTCTGACGTTGCTGAAGAACTTCGTTTCGAAGAAATGAATACCGGTCCCGATTCTCTATCCCTGGCTGTCCCTGGTGACACCGATGCTGGTGTAGAAGATGAAGCCCCCGAAGCTGAGCTTTCAATGGAAGGCATTCTGGGCGCCGACGATTTCAACCTAGATGAAATTTTCAAGGAAGGTATGTCAGACCATTTGGATAGTGTCAAGAATCAAAAAGGCGACGGGCATATGCCCTTCGACGAGAATCTTGGCGACATGCCCCTAGAAGACCAAGGCGAAGGCGTAGTCGACGGTGACGACGATTATGAAGATCTAGAGATGGGTATGGACGACGCCGGAATGGGCACGTCTGACGCTGAAGATTCTGAGATGGGCGATGAGTTCAACGGCGGTAACGGCGATGAGTTCAACGGCGATAACGGCGATGTCGACATGGACATGGAACCAGAAATGGACAATGGCCTGGGCATGGACGACATGGACGACATGGGAATGGAAGGTGGCGAAGAAGAAGATGATCTCTTCGACTTTGACCTAGACCTTGGAATGGGTGATGACGATGAGATGGAAGGTCTCGGTCATGGCCTAGGAAAGTCATACTCAATGGAAAGTGATGATGACGACAAAGACGACAAGGATGACGATAAGAAAGACAAAAAGGACGACGATGACGACGACGACGACGATGATGATGACGACGACAAGGATGACAAATTGCCTGACTTCTTGAAGAAGGGAAAGAAGGACAAGAAAGACAAAAAGGACAAAAAGGACGACTAATTCATCGTTGAATTGTTGAGGAATCAAACTTTATGACTGGAAAACTACAACTGTTGACGGAAGAGATTGCGCCTGATAACAAGCCTTTTCTTGCCGAACAAGAGAAAGACGAAAACGGAAGCCCGTATTACGTGCTAACCGGTCTTTGTCTTGAGGGGATGGTACAAAACCATAATGGTCGAGTCTACCCGGAAGACGAAATCTCGAAAGCCGTCGAACAGTTGAACCAGCGCATTAGTCAAAGAGGCCCAGTTCCTGGCGAACTGGACCACCCGGAAGGGTTGAATATCAACTCAGACCGTATTTCCCATCTAATCACGAAAATGTGGATGGAAGGGCACAACGGTATGGGAAGGTTGGAAATCATTGACCAAGGTCTGGGCTTAATTGTGGGCGCCTGCATCAAAAGAAAGATGCAAATGGGCGTTAGTTCACGAGGAAGCGGCAACATCGATCACGAGGGCATCGTTAGAGATTTCGATATCGTGACAATCGACATTGTGGCTAATCCTTCTGCACAACATGCTTTCCCACAAGCGAGTTTAGTTGAGAGCTTGAATAACAGCAAGCACGGTACTGAAGCGCGATACCTAAGTGATTGCGTCCGAGACGATCCCCACGCGCAGGGGTATTTTGAAAAAGAAATTGACCTGTTTCTGGTTGAAACCAGAGACATCTTTACTTTTGATAGAGGAAAGTAAAATGGATGAAATTTTGAAGAAACTGCTTAATAACGAGGTTTTGAATGACGAGACCAAGAAGGCCGTACGCGAAGCCTTCAAAAAGTCTCTCGACGAAGCCAAAGCTGAGCAAGAGAAAGCCCTACGGGCCGAAATGGCTGAGCGTTATGAAAGAGACAAGAGAGCCATTCATAAGGCTCTTGAGCAGTTCCTTACCGAAGGACTCGAAAAGCACGTGGCGGAATTCCGTAGCGGTGTCGAGGAAGTCAACGCACTGAAGAAGCAGTACGCTGACAAAATCGTTGCTGTCAAGGAAGTAGCCAAGAAATACGTGCAGAAGCGGATCGGCGCTGCCGAGCAAGCTATCGAAGGGGTTCTACGAAAGGAACTAACTGAGCTTCATAAGGATGAGAAGCGAAACCGTCGCGCATACTTGAATGCCATTACCGAAGCTAAGGCCGAGCAGGAAGCTGCTTACGAGGCATTCCGCTTCAAGGCTGCCAAGGTTCTGGAGCACGTTATCAACGTGAAGGTTCAGGGCAAGCTCGACATGCTGGAATCGGACATCCGCGCTGCACGCGAGGCTGATTTTGGACGGGAAATTTACGAGGCTTTCCAAGCTCGTTTCCGTCGTCAGTTCTTCAACAGCAGTGGCGAGTTCAAAAAGCTCACAACGGCTGTGCAGGAAGCGCAGACAGAGCGGGATACTATCAAGAAAGTGGCTACTCAGAAGGTCAGAGAGGCACGACAGCGTGCTGTGACCGCCGAGGCATCCTCGAAGCAGATACAAGAGTCGATGGAACGAGCAAAGACCATCGCCAGAATGTTGAAGCCTTTCACGGGCAAGTCTCGTGAGAAGATGCGTCACCTATTGGAAGTGACCAAAACAAGTGATCTCAAGAAGACGTACAAAAAGTTCGGCGCTGAGATTATCAATGAATCGAAGCCTAGTCGTCCAACCAAGCGAGATAAGATCGACGAAGCTGTAGTTACGCTAAAGACTGGTGGGGCCGGAACGGCACCTGTAGTTGAGGCTGACGACGAATTCGACAGCGAGATTGACGAGATCGTCAAGCTAGCTGGGGTTGGAAAACAAGGCTAAACGGCCAACTTGAACGAAAACAGCGGTGTAGAACAGGTTTTGTAAAGAAACAATCTAAATAATCTGTGACGCACCCTTAAACACCCATAAGTGGAGAGGAAGAAACAATGACTTACATTGCTACTGACACTGGAAACAAAAAGTGGCAGCGCATCAAGGATGC
>Ga0114923_10003533_pt1 | contig 10557 bp, 9 predicted proteins | sample SumtaG_FD_89578 | JGI IMG/M metagenome (GOLD analysis project Ga0114923, IMG submission 89578) | Deep subsurface microbial communities from Indian Ocean to uncover new lineages of life (NeLLi) - Sumatra_00157 metaG | ecosystem: Environmental > Aquatic > Marine > Oceanic > Sediment | place: near...
GATTGAGCGCTTTAGATGATTACATGAAAAAAAACATAGAAAAGATAAAACAAAATACAGCAAATAAATCGTTAAAAGAACTCCTAAGAGATCCTGACATTAAACGCGTAATTGAGTTAATTGAATCTAACAAAATAAAAGGAATTGTACATCCTAAATTAGAAATATTAGCAGAAATTCTACATAATCAGATTATTGGAAATATTAGTTCAAGAATTTTGGTATTTTGTCATTTTCGGGATTCTGTTAACAATATAGTCAAATTTCTTAAAAAAGATCCAAGTATAATGGCACATAAATTCGTTGGACAACAGACTAAAACATCTGACAAAGGTTTAACTCAAAAGGAACAAATTAGACTTCTTGACGAGTTTAAAAAGGGTATTTACAATACGTTAATAGCGACGAGTGTTGGCGAAGAAGGATTAGATATAGCAGAATGTGATTTAGTTATTTTTTACGATGTCGTTCCGAGTGCTGTACGTTCAATTCAACGTCGCGGGAGGACTGGTAGGAAAAAAGAAGGAAAAGTAATTATTTTAATGGCTGAGGGTACTCGTGATGAAGGATACTATTGGGCAGAAAGAGCTAAGGAGCGTACTATGAAGCAGAGTTTAAAAAAAATTAAAGAAAATGATTCCAACTCTAAAGACTTTGGGCAATCGAGTCTCTTAAATTTCGTTAAAAAAGAAAAAGAAGATAGAGATAAGGTTAATTTAAAAAATAAAAATGAAATTCGGTTGATCCAAAAAATTGAAGGTGCCGAAAAATTTACAATAATTTGTGACAATAGAGAAACCGCCTCTGCGGTTGTTAGGACACTATCTTTAATGGGAGTTGATTTAAAATTAAAACAACTAGCTGTGGCTGATTACATAGTATCTGAAAGAGTTGGGATTGAACGAAAATCTGCACAAGATTTTAATGATTCTATTAAAGATGGAAGATTATTTAACGAATTGAATGATCTAAAAAATAATTTTATTAGACCCATCTTAATTTTAGAAGGAGACCTTTTTATTAATTCAAATATTAACCAAAACGCGCTTTATGGTGCAATAACTTCCATTATTTTGAATTTAGGAATTTCTATATACAAAACAAAAGATTCCACTGAAACTGCCACTTTCCTTTTTCAATTAGCGAAAAAAGAACAATCTAGTGCTAAAGGTGAATTTAAACTAAGGTTTGAGAAGAAACCCATCGAGATTTCTCGTTTGTTAGAATACATTGTTGCAGGCGTTCCTGGCGTAAATTCGCTTAGAGCAAGAAACCTTCTTCGAGAATTGAAATCCCTCCAAGACATTTTCAACGCTGAAATTGGTGATTTATTGAAAGTTGAGAATATTGGAAAGAAAATCGCTCAAGAAATCTATAAGTTAAGTAGATTTAAATATCATAGTAACTCCTAAATTGAGAAAAAAATATTTTTAAATTAATTTTTTAAGATTATGGACACCTTTACCTATTCTCTCTATAATCTCTTCAATTTCTTCTTCTTTCACGATTAATGGTGGCATCATAATAAGAGTATCTTTTCTATTACCACAGTAATTTTGTAAAACGCCTTCCTTTATTATGGAGAGCATAGCTAATTGTCCAAATGTTTCGCTATTAAACTCCATTCCCCATATAAGCCCTCTTCCCCTCACTTCCTTTATTAAATCAGAATTATCATCCGCTATTTCTTCTAAACCTTTACCAAATAACTTACCCATTTCTTTTACATGTTTTAAAAATTCGGGATCGGACTGTATGTCTAACATCTCGCACGCAATCGCACAACCTAAATCTGAGCCACCGGTTGTAGAAATATGAATGAATGGATCATCCTTAAAAACTGACTTCTCTATAAATGGTTTGTAACTACAAGTAGAGATTGGGTATATCCCAGAGCTCATACCTTTCCCTAAAACCATAAAATCAGGAACAACTTTTTCATTCTCATATAAACCACCATAAATCGCCCAGAAATGACTTGTTCGTCCAAGTCCGGTTTGAACTTCGTCAATGATCATCATAACCCCATGTTCGTCGCAGAGTTCCCGAACCTCTGAAAAGTAACCTTCTGGAGCGATTAATACTCCGCCTGTTGCTGGAATAGTTTCTAAAATAACACACGCAACATCATCCGAAATAGTTTTTTTCAAGGCATCTCCATCGCCAAAAGGAACTTGCTCAAAACCAGGAAGATTCCATAGAAAGTTTTCTTTAAAGCCAGGGTCTCCAGTTGCCAAGGCAAATCCGGTATGTCCGTGAAATCCTCCAATTGCGGAGATACATCCTTTCCTTTTTGTATATGCCCTTGAAAACTTAATGGCGGTATCAACTGCTTCACCACCGCTAACTCCAAATGTGGTTTTTGTTATTCCTGGAGGCATTAATTCCGCTAATTTTTTCCCCAAAATAGCTCTCCATTCTGATAATTGCAGATGATCACCGATATCTAGCCCACCGTCTAAAGCATCCTTAAGAACTTGAATAATTCTTGGATTTAGATGACCTAAATTATAAACACCTCCACATGTGTGGCAATCAAACAGTTCCATTGGTGGATCAGAGGGTTTTGGTCCAGCAAGTGTCCTAAATTTGACTCCTTTCCGCTCTCCCGGTACGATTCCTAACCCAGATCCTTTAAAAAAACGAACTTTTGGTGCGCTCACATGCTTTGCGTATAATTTGATTAACTCTTTCTGTGATAAAGTCCCAATATATTTTTTATTTGAACGATTTTCCATGATTTGACAATATTTTTTTTTCTATTAAAATATTGCTTATAATTTTTAATGTAAAAGCGAAAGAACACACACGTGGAAGTAAATTTAGCATTTTTTTATTCAAAATTGAATTCTAGAAATAAAAGGATACTTTTTATGGCAAATAATACTAAAAAGGTTGTAATAAAATTTCATAATAGTATGAGAAAATTTTTAAAAATTGAAAAAAAAAACAATTAAAATTAGTAATAAAATTTTTATGATTAAAGATTAATACTTTTATGTTAATATTTACAATAATAAGATTATAATCAAAAAAACTTGGTGTAAAAACAATTATCAAATTTAAAGTAATAGTAGCAGGTGCAAAAAATGTAGGAAAAACTTCTCTCATTCGGCGCTACGCCACTGGAAAGTTTGATAAATCAACTTTATCGACAATAGGGGTTGATTTCGAAACAAAAAAGGTTATAGTGGACGATGTAGAGATTCTTCTCAACATTTGGGATTTTGCAGGAGAAAAAAAGTTCCGACTTCTACTTCCCTCATATGTATCTGGAGCGTCTGGGGCTTTAATGCTCTATGACATAACAAATAAAGATTCTCTAGAAGACCTGCATGATTGGGTAAAAACTATTAACTCTGTTCCAAATTCTCCAAAAACTAAAATAATGATTGAAGCTAAGATTGATTTAGAAAACCAAAGGGAAGTCAAACATGAAGACGCTAAAGATGTATTTAATAAATACAAATTTCAAGGAGAAATAATTGGAGTTTCTTCAAAAACGGGAGAAAATGTAGAAAATGTCTTCGAAATGCTTGGACGAGAGATTCTCAAGAATTCTTTAATAAAATGTTCTAGTTGTAGTAAATATTATCCATTAGAGCTTAAATATTGTCAATATTGTGGACAAAAAACGCGCTAATTCTACTATTGAAAAAAAATCTTGTTGAACAAATAACACAGATGATTTTAAAATCGCTGTCTAATTTTTAATTATCAGGAAATTAATTATTTATTATTTGAAATTAATAAATTTAATAATTTTTTGAAAATTTTATAAAGATAAAAAGGCGGTATATAAAAATGACTTATAATATACAAGATGATATTTCTGAAATAATTAATCGTCTAAGAAAAGATAACATTTCATTTCAAGATAAAACTATTTTAGTAACTGGAGGCGCAGGATTCCTAGGTTCTTGGGTGTGCGATGTTTTAGTAAAACAAGGGGCATATTGCATATGTTTAGATAATTTGTCTTCAGGGAGCTTCAATAACATCTCCCATTTGATGGAAAAAGAAAATTTCCGTTTTATTAATCACGATATTTCTAAACCTATTTATTTTGGATTGACTCATCATCCAAACGGGATTTGCGTGGGCGATATTAAGAGAATTGATATTATTATGCATATGGCTAGCAGGGCGTCTCCATTTGAATTTAAAAAATTTCCAATTCCAATACTAAAAAGTAATACTCTTGGAACGATGAACGCTTTAGGTATTGCGAAAGCCCATTATGCGTTATTTTTCTATACAAGTACTTCGGAAGTGTATGGTAATCCTCCCGATGAAGAAATTCCGACATCTGAGACCTATTTTGGGCATGTAAACCCCGTAGGGCCCAGAAGTTGTTATGACGAGTCTAAAAGGGCTGGAGAAGCTTTTGTCAAGGCGTATGAATTACAACACGGAATCAGAACGAAAGTAATAAGAATTTTTAACACTTCGGGACCAAGAATCAGATTTGGGCCGGAGTTTGGAAGAGTAGTTCCAAACTTTATTCATCAAGCGTTAAACGACGAAGATATAACAATTTTTGGCGATGGTTCTCAAACTCGCTCTTTCATTTATGTTGTAGATGAGATTGAAGGAATTTTAAAGGTAGTTTATAAAGACGAAACAATTGGAGAAGTTATTAATTTAGGTAACGATAAAGAATACACTATTATACAATTAGCTAAAATCATAAAAGAGTTGACTAATTCTAATTCAGAAATTGTATTCAAGCCTTTACCTATTGACGATCCTGTTAGAAGATCTGCTGATTTAAGAAAAGCAAAAAAAATTCTAAATTGGCAACCTACAACTCCTTTAAAAGAGGGGTTATTGAAAACAATAGCTTGGTTTAAAGATAAAGATAATGTTCAAAATGAATATTAAAGGGGAAAAAAAAAAAGTACTTAACAGTTATAAAGAATTTGATAAAATTCTCAAAATTCTCTTAATTATCGGTATAATTGTTGTGTCTGGCTTTATAATTTATGCCGTATTAACTCCTGAACCGGGTTATTGGTATCTTGGTATTTTGAATTCTGACAAAAAAGCAGAAAATTACCCTACAAATGCTGCAGTTGATGAAAATATTACTTTTTATATTTCTGTTGGAAATTATTTAAATCGGGATTTTTCATTCCATATAGAAATTTTGAAGGGAAATAACGATACTATACTAGGCTCATCACCTTCATTAAACGCAACCTCATTTGTAAATTCGTCGACAATTACTTTACAACATAGAGAGGTTTGGATTTCAAGTGCATTTAATGTTTCTTTTTCACAGGCCGGAATGAATCAAATTATAATTGCGGAATTATGGGAAATCCCTTCTGTAGGTATTAGAAGATTTTATGATGTGGTATATGTAAGATTAAATATTACTTCTTAATAATCGTGAAAATGAATTAAATCTAAATTGTAGCAATAAATTAAATCGTAATAATTTAATCTTTAGATCCTATAATATGTACGTCTTTGACCCTTACAAACGGGGCTTTAAATGGCCCATAAATTTTATAATCTTTTGAGACGGCATCAATATTTTTAAACAAATCCAAAAGATTTATACCAAACATAGTTTCGTTTAATGCTTGCTTTATTTCTCCATTTTTAATTATATTACCTTGGGAAATTAATCCACTAAAGTCCCCTGTAGCTATATTTGCCGAATCTCCGGTAGAATTTAAGAATATTCCCTCTTTAACATCTTGTATCATTTCCTCTATGGAAGAAGTTCCAGTTTGCATAACGAAGTTTGATATACCTATAGAAGGGACAGAACTAAAGGACCTTCTAGAAGCGTTTCCAGTGCTTTCAACACCTTCCTTCCCTGCTGTATAACTGTTGTGTATTAAGCCAGATTTCAAAAAAATTCCTTTATCTATAATTTTTTTATTCTTGCAAGGGACCCCCTCTCCATCGAAATTACTGGATCCTACAGCACCATCTATCAATGCGTTATCTTCAAGAGTTAAATATTCAGAACCAATAACTTTTTCTCTCTTATCAACCAGAAAACTTCGTTTATATTGAAATAGTTCTCCGTTTATAGCGGAAGCAATTGGGTTTAAAATAAGATTTATGGTCCCTTTAGGAGATAAAATTACAGGCATCTTTTTGGTCTTAATTTTAATTCTATTAAGATTTCTTTTCGCGTTTTTTAAAGCTTCAATCGCGGTATTTGTTCCGTTAATATCCTTTAGTTTTCTTTTCATTTGGGATTCGTACCCATTTGAAGTCTCTCCAGTACTTTTATTTTTTACAATAATGTTGGATGAAATTGAAAATACGGTTTCTTTTTCAAACACTTCAATACCATTTGAATTGAATACATAGGAGATATTGCAATTAGATGTGAAATCACCAGATTGAGAAATCGCTAAGTCATCGTCTTTACATACTTTAATCAATTCTTTAACATATTCAACTGAGTCCTCGATGGTTAATGTTTTTATACTGATATCGTATAATTTTTTAACATTAGGATAAGTTTTGTATTTTAACGGCAAATTTTGAAAGTTAGGATCGGCAGTGCCTGCATTCATCATCTTTATAGCGTTTTTAATAATTTTTTCTATAATTCTTTTATTTAATTTATTTGTAAACGCAAACCCTAAAGAACCTCTTTTATTGTAAATTCTAATCGAAACTCCATGGTCTCTTCCAATTTCACTGTATTTTATTGAATTTTCTTCGAGTTCGATGTTGGTATATTCGTTCTTGCCAACGAAAATTTCTGCGCATTTAAAATTTGGAGCCTTTCTTTCGGCGATTTTTATCCCATAATTGGCAAGCTCAAAAATATCAATCGTATTATCCATTTAATTCAATCCCCCTACGGTTATATTGTCGATCCTAAGGTACGGCCCTCCATCACTTAAATAAATGCTCTGACCACCCTTACCACATATTCCAGATGAAAAGTCGAATGTATTATTATCACCAATAGCGGAGATTTTTTTTAAAACTTCTAAAATCATACCTGACAACGCAACATCTCTCATCAATTCCTGTTTTTCCCCATTTTTAATTTTATAGGAAAATTTACATTTAAATTGGAAGTTTCCTGTGGTCGGATTCGTATAACCGTACAAAAAATCTTCACAAAGAATTCCATTTTTTGTATCTTGAATCATTTCATCGACATTCCAGTCTTTTGGTTCGATATAAGTAAATCCCATTCGGACTTGAGGCTTAGAAGAGCTAGATGAAGCTCTTCCATGACCATTTGGAGGTACATTCATTCTAGCAGAGGTTTCTAAGTTATGTAAATAATTTTTAAACACTCCATTTTCAATTAGTACTGTTTTTTGGGAAGGAATCCCTTCATCGTCTACAAAATAACTCCCAAATAACTCATATGGTAATCCAAATTTAGACTTTTGTCCCATTGAGGGATCATCCACTACATTCATGTCGCCTACAGCCACTTCTTGACCAATTTTTCCTTCCAATATGCTTTCCTTGCTCAAAACCAAATCTGCTTCACACGCGTGTCCAAGTGCTTCGTGAATTAAGGTTCCGGCAAGTTTAGGATTGGCTATAATCGTAAATTTTCCCCCAATCGGAGATTTTGCTTCTAATAATTTAATCGATTCTTTTGCTGTTTTAACGCTTAAATTTTCTGCTTTCTCTGTAGATAATATTTCGAACCCCCCTAAACCTCCGACAGAATTAATCGATCTTTGGATTACACCCCCTTTTTGGGAATAAACTATATTCATCAAGCGTAAATATGAAAGATCCTGATAAATATTACTACCAAACGAGTTTATAAAAACATAACTTTTAACGCCATCCATGTAAATCGTATGAGTATTTTTTACCTTTTTAGAATAATTAGATGCAAGCTTTTCTTGATGTTTTACGAGAAGAATCTTTTCTTCAATATCTACATTTGCCAGCTTTCTCTTACTCTTAATTTTAAAATTTTTTTTAATAGGATCAACTTCTTTGATTTTGAACTTGTGTTTTGATAAAGACTCTGTTAATTTCGCTAGCTTAATCGATTTTAAAAAGCTTGTTCTAATTAAATCTTTGTTAAGATCTTTCAACACATAAAATCCCCAACCTCCATTCACAAAAGTTCTTATTCCACAATTTGTAATTTCATAGGAAGAGATTTCTGTACTTTTTTGATCCGTAAAATCTATAGTTGTTCCATTGCTTATCGTTGCTCTTATATCCCAATAATCGATCTGGTTTCCCGCTTCTTGAGTTAAGTGATTTATAAAATCGTTATCAAATAGCTTTAATTCATCTTTAGTTTCCATAGTATTCACCAAATCATCGTATATGAATTATTAATAAAAATTTAATAATATTATATTTAGAATCTTAAAAAGATTGAAGAAGAGAGGGTTAAATAATTTTATTTTTTAAAATAATTTTCATTTAAAATTATCTTTTGGGTTAAGGTAATAAAAAAGAGATTCTTTTTCTCCACTCATCTTTAGTTTCTTGATAATTTTAATGGCTTCTTGGAGCGTTACCATCTTGGAGAATTTAACAGAATGTTTAAACTGAAACGACCGACTACATTTCCAACATTTTTTTGATTTTAATATCTTATTGCTATAAAACCATTCACCACAGTGATAACACCGAAAAAAGTAGAACTTTTGAACATTGCGCATCTTAAGGTGATAATAAAAAAATTAATATAAATTTCCAGTAAGGCTACTAGTTTTCTAACATACAATGTAGTATATTTTGATATTAATAAAAAAAATGGTAAAATTAAATTTCCAATAGAAATTATTAATTCTATATAATTATATATATCGTATATATCAAAAATTTAAGAATTCTCAATGGTTATATTCACTATGAAGGATTTAAGTGAGAAAGAGTTAAAAAAATTAAGTATTGATGAATTAACGCACTTATTTGTTGACAACATAAACGAACAAAATTTGAAATTAATTGAAGGTATAGAATTTCTTGTTGAGGAAGATTTTGACAATTTCACACAAAACCTAAATTATGTCATTGAGACTAGTACTGAAGTTCGAATCAAAAAAGCTTTTGAATCTAAGATATTTAAATCTAAGTTAATGTTTTCAAAAGCGGATAGGCTAAAATTATTTAATAAAATTAACGATATCAAAAATATTGGAGAGTTTTCTGCTAATAAAATGCTCCTTTATAGAGTTGTATTTCCTGATGAAGAGTTTAAACTCCAAATACTGAATATACTTAAATCGTTAAAATTGATTTCAAATCAATTAACATACGCAATCAAATTTATTGGTTCTGATTTAACCAAAGCTCACGATATCTGCGAAAATATCAAAGACGAAAGGCGTAAGATGAGAAGAGAAGAGTGGCAACTTCTTAACAGGCTGTATAATTATGATATGGATTATTTATCAAGGACCTTCCTTTACTTGAAAGAATTAATAGAAGGTATAATGATGTTGGCCGATCATATCAAGAGTTTTTCAGAATACATTCAATTTTTAGCGACTAAATATTTAATTTTCGATTAAAATATAAAACACGATTTGATATGGCGGTCGACCTAACTTCAATTTTAGTTATCGTTTTAATTATTTTGGCAATCTCCCTCGCATTCGCTATAGGCGCTAATGACGAAACTTTATCTTCGTTAGTAGGAGCGGGAGTTTTGAAGTTTAAGGTTGCATTATTAATTGGGGGTATAGCCGTTGGTGTTGGGATGTTCTCCTTTAGCTTTGCGTTTGTAGCAAAAACTGTAGGTGCTGATTTATTAGGAGAGGGTTTAACTTATACTACTTTTATGTTGTTAACCGTTTTAATAAGCAGTATAATTTGGTTAGTAATTGGGAGTTTTGCGGGAATTCCTTTAAGCAGCACTCACTCACTAATAGGGAGCATAGTTGGAGTTGTAATCGTGTATTCATTTTTACAAGGAGGAGTAAGTCCAGAAACAGCGTTTAATTGGGATAAATTGGGAAACGTCGTCCTTAGTTGGTTTATATCGCCTGTGCTTGGCTTAATTATTACATTTATACTTTTTAAAATAATTGCTAAAACTTATTTAACCCGACTAAAAGGTTTGAACCAGATCGAGAATTCTGAAAAAATTTTCAAATGGCTATTGTTAATTACTGTTATCTTTGCCGAGATATGGGTTGGAGCAAATTCGGGCGAGGCCTTAGGTATCCTTTATGGGTTATTGGACAATGGCTCGTTGAATATAGGGCAGTATTTATTCTACGCATTTACATGCGGGATTGCTTCTTGTATTGGAATATATTTTGCCGCACGATATGTAATTAGAAACTTAGCGTCGCAAATGATTGATTCTCGTCCGAGCGAAGGTTTAATTATTCAATTAAGTACTGCCTTAATTTTGATGGTTGCTACATTATTAAGTTTACCAATATCTCATAGTCACGTCATCGTATTTTGTATAATTGGTATGGGTTTAGCTCAAAAAAAAGAAATAGATTATAAAGGATTAGGAAAAATGGGGATATATTGGGTTATAACTTTTCCAATAGCAGAAACGCTTTCTGGGTTTATTTATTTTGAATTTAATTTATTTGGATTAAACTAAAAAAAAAAAAAAAA